>JACCDW010444588.1_pt1 | contig 16342 bp, 38 predicted proteins | sample 7449781 | NCBI WGS metagenome assembly JACCDW01 (sample SAMN15323449, study PRJNA562643) | freshwater metagenome | isolation source: river surface water | place: USA:Blue River Watershed | collected 2017-08-18
CTGGTAATTTAGGTTTAGGAGTAACACCAAGTGCGTGGGCAGGAACAGGAGTTAAAGCCTTTCAATTTCAAAATGGCTCTTTAGCTGCTTCTTCTTCTTTTGGAACTTTATTATCATATAATTCTATTTTTGATGGTTCATATAAATATTTAGCAAATGGAACTGCAGGACAATATTTAGTAGCAGGGAATGAACATATTTGGTATCAAGCTGCTTCTGGCACCGCAGGTAATGCCATATCCTTTACACAAGCTATGACCTTGGATGCTTCGGGAAATCTTCAATTAGGAACTACTACAAATAAAACAACCGTAATCGGTGCAAGTGGTAGTGGGCAAACAATAGGCGGAAGCGGAACAGTAAATTTATCTGTTTGGAATACTGGAAATGCGGATTGGGTGTATAGCTTGGCGGTAGGCAATGATGGTACGGTATATAATTACAATAAAGGAAATACACCAATGACGTTTTGGACTAACGCAAGTGAGAGAATGAGAATAACATCAGGTGGCAACGTAGGTATAGGTACGACTTCCCCGAGCAACTTTACTAATTATACCACATTATCAATAAGCGGAACAAATGGTGGTGTTTTAGACTTAATGTATCAAGGTACAAGTCAAATGCGATTAAGTGCTGAAAATGGAAATAATTATATATCAGGTGTCACTTCTGCGCCTATTATTTTCGGCACAAACAACTCGGAGCGAATGAGAATAACAAGTGGGGGTAGTGTAAATATTACTGCTGATGGCACAAATACTACATTTACAAGTAGTGGACAATTAGCAATAAAAAGAGCCAATGGCGCACCATTTATGTCATTTCACGATGATAATGGTTCAAGGATTGGTTATTTTCAAGTACAAGCATCAGGAGTAGCTTCATTAGGAAATGATGTTGCACAACCATTAGCATTTATTACAAATGGAAGTGAGAGAATGAGAATAACAAGTGGGGGTATTTTAGCAGTAGGCACAACAAGTCCTTATGCAGATGCTATTGCTCACTTTTATCAATCTTCAAATGCTTCAAGGTATGTATATGCAGAAAACCCCAATACTGGAACATCGGCATCTGTATTTTTTAATGCTGCAGCTGGGGCTGGAGGAGATTTACGTTTAGGTGCTTATGGGACAAATCATTCTACACAAGCAAATAATGCAACAGTATTTAATCATAAATTAACTGGTTCTTTATTATTTGGCACAGAAGGTACAGAGAGAATGCGTATCACATCAGGTGGCAACGTAGGTATAGGTACAACTTCCCCAACATCTATAACCAACTATACGGCTTTGACTATAAATGGAACAAGCGGTTCTTTTACTGAATATCAGCAAGGGGGTTCTTATGCTTTTAGAGTAGGCTCTGATAATTCAGAGGGAGGGTTTATATCTCAAACTACTGCAAACCCAATTCGCATATTTACTAATAGTTCAGAGCGTATGCGTATAACATCAGGGGGCAACGTAGGTATAGGTACAACTTCCCCGACACAAAAATTACACGTTTTTGGTACAAGTGGTGCAACAACTGCCATTATAGAAGGTGCAACAAATGCAAGTGCTTATGGTAAATTGGAGTTAAGAGGAAGACCAGCAGGTGCAGGTCAATCTACTGGATGGATTGTAGCCGCTTCAACGGAGGGTGGTCAAGCTGCAACAAACGTAGCTGGTATAGACTTTACAATGAATGGCGCATCGGGTAATGCTCACAATATGTTATTCTCTACTCATAATGGTACTTCGTTAGCAGAAAAAATGAGAATAACAAGTGGTGGCAACGTAGGGATTGGAACAACTTCCCCGACATATCCTTTAGAAGTTAGGGGTAATATACTTGTTGGGGATAATACTACAAATACAATGCGTTTTGGAAGTTATGCAAGTGAGTCATTTATTTATTCATCAAGTGCTATCCCTTTGACATTTTATACCAATGCCTCCGAGAGAATGAGAATAACAAGTGTAGGTGAGGTATATATAGCCGGAACTACCGATCAGGGAGCCTATAACTTACAAGTTAATGGTACGGGTGTTTGGGGAGCAGGTGCCTATGTGGATGGTTCTGACATTAAATTAAAAGATAATGTGAAAGATTTAGGTTCAGCTCTTGGGTTAATTATGAATATCAAGCCTAAAACATTCACTTACAAGCCTTTCTATAACGAAAGCAAAGCTACCCAAGTAGGTTTCATTGCTCAAGAATTGGAAGAGGTCTTAAAAGATGAGGTTTATAAGGATGGCGTAATTATTCAGGGTAAAGAATACAAAGGGGTTGCTTATCAAAGTTTAATACCTTTGCTTGTAAAGGCTCTTCAGGAGCAACAGGCTCAGATTGAGGAACTTAAAAAGAAATTACAATGATACAGCAAAGAATGTACGGGTCGTACGTTGTTTATTCAGACGGAAGGGTATATTCTACCTTTAAGAATAAGTTTCTTAAACCATACGTAAGTAGTAATGGGTATGAAAGATTAAGGCTATATAGTGAAAATGGATGGGAGAGCCATACTATGCATCGGCTGGTGGCTACTCTTTTTTTGGGAAAACCAGAAGGTAAAAATCAGGTAAATCACAAAAACGGTATTAAAACCGACAATAGGGTAGAAAACCTTGAGTGGTGTACGGGGTCTGAAAATCAGAAACATTCTTGGGCTATGGGGCTAATTAAGTCGGCATACGCAAAAGTGGTTTTAGACACTCAGACTGGTATTTTTTACGAATCGGCAAGCGAGTTGGCGAGGTTTTTAGGAATTAATAAAGTGTATTTTATACAAAAATTAAATGGGTACAGGAAGAACAATACGCAATACATATACGCTTAAGACTTCCCTTAACACAATTAAATAACATATAAAAATCAAAACAAAATGGCAATTCAATTTTCATGGGTGGTAGAACAGCTCGAAGTTACAAATGAAGATAATCTTCAGGAAGTGGTCATAGTAGCACACTACCGTTATCAGGGCAATGAAGTAGTTGACGGGAAAAACTACTTTGCTGAAGTTTATGGAACAGTAAATTTAGCTCCCCCAAATCCAGAGGATTTTACCCCCTATAACCAGCTTACGAAAGAGCAAGTTGAGGGTTGGTTAGCGTTATCGCTTCCCGTGGAGGCTATGCAGACAAACATTGCTACCCAAATTCAAAATCAAGTAGCGCCAACCGTAACAACGCCCCCCTTGCCATGGGCCTCTACTCCTTCCTCTAACTAATATTTGGTAGGAAATTGTAGATTTAATAAATTTGTGTGAGGGAAGATGTGGCGTCTTCCCTCTACATTCAAAAAAAAAACACGCAAAAAAGTAATTTATGAAGAAGACAAAACTTATTCTGGTAGCCTTAGTAGCATTAATCCTAGTATCCTTTGTAGCGGAGAAATTTATTGTAATTCGTATGCCTGAAGACAAGATGAACTATCATTGGCAGAACTTGCAGGGAATTAAACAAGTAGTGGGGAACTCCGATCTACCGCACCGACAAGTCGTCTACATCATTCAAAGCATTGATAGTTTTCAGAAAGATGTTCAGGTATCGGCAACCCTTGACACATCTTCCCAAACATTCAAAAAATAACAGAAATGACAGACGGAATCGTTTTATTCCTTGTTACACAAACGGTAGCCTTTATCGTAGCGATTTTCAAAATTTATGTTCAGGTTACCGTAAAAATGAGGGAACTTGAACTCCGTATCGAGCAGAACGAAAAGAAAGATGATGTTATCTTCAAGAAGCTAGACGAGATAGCTACCCAAATCCATGAACTCTATCTTGAGTTAAGTAAAAAATAAATGTTATGAACAATTCATTATTTGGCCAGCTTAATGCTCGCGATCTCGTAAACGGTGTTATCGTAGCCTTTTTAACGGCTTGTTTAACATCAATTGTGACTATCTTGGATACGGGTGTACTGCCCGATTTAGCCCAGTTAAAAGCGGCCGGATTATCTGGCTTGGTGGCAGCTCTGGCTTACCTTACAAAGAACTTGGTAACTAATTCTCAAGGACAAGTAGGTAAAGCGGAGTAATTGTATGTTAAAATATATTAAAGTAAGACGTATACTCGTAGGGGTATGCGTCTTCATGCTTTTAGGGTGTAGCGAAAGTAGGAAGATAACCAAGGCTATATTAACTCTTGATGAGCATCCTGAAGTAGCGGCTCGTTACTGCGGTAATAAGTTTCCTATGAAGGATACGGTAATATACCGAGATTCCGTAAGATACGACACTCTTTATGATTTAACACCAGTACAAATTGATACTGTGTTGCGGGAAGATACGGTGGTGGTTACGATTACCAAGACTTCCCCCGCAATCGTAAAAACCGTAGTAGAGTACAAAGAAGTAATCAAGCAACCTACTGAAAAGATAGAAGAGCAAAGAGCATTATACTTAAACTGCGAGGGAAGATATAGGGGCCTATTCGCCAAGTACGAAAATACTGACGCGGAACGTAAGCAATGGAAAGAAAGGTTTTGGTGGATACTTATCGTAGCCGCTGCCCTTGCAGGGTATATTGTACGTAAGCCCGTAATGAAACTTGTAAGCAAATTGCCGATAAGATGATTGATTCAGTTACTATAAAAAGAATATCTTCCCTGCACCCAAAAATTAGAGAGGAGGTATTGAAAATGTATAGGGAACAAGTGGCTCCCATTTTAACGAATGGAGTATACTGCCGTTTCACGCATACCCTCCGCACCTTTGAGGAGCAGGATGAATTATATAAGCTTGGCAGAACAAAATTATTTGATGCCGATGATAACCGAATAGGCATCGTAACCAATGCAAAGGGAGGGCAAAGCTGGCATAATTGGGGGCTAGCTATTGATGTAGTTATTATGTCTTCCCGAACAGCTTCTTGGGACGTATCTGTTGATCTTGATAAAGACGGAAAGAAAGACTGGTACGAAGTAGCAGAAGTGTTTCAGCAAAATGGTTGGGAATGGGGCGGCCTGTGGAAGGGTAAGCTTCGCGACTTCCCCCACTTTCAAAAAACACTTGGCTACACAACAAAACAATTATTAGAGAAATGGAACAGTGGGGATACGTTTATTGATAATGGAATAAAATACGTTAACCTGTGACAAAAACAGACATTGCAAGAAAGTACCGCAACGAGTATGGTTTGGAAATGCCAACTCTTAAGTTGGCTCGAATCATGTACGAAAAAGAAAAACTCACCTTTAAAGATGTAGAAGACTGTAGGGACTTTTTAAGGGGGATAGAGGGCAAGAAAACGAAAAGCGGTATCAGAGTTACCCATAAGGTAGAAGAACGCCCTAAGAACCCCTATAATCTCCCCCAGAGCTATCAAGAAAAAAGGGAGCCTTACATTCTCCCCAAACAATGTAATAATATCCTGCTAATCTCAGACCTTCACATACCCTATCACGATATAGATGCTATTACGATAGCCCTTGAATATGGTGTCAGGGAAGAAGTGAATACGATTTTTATCAACGGAGACTTAATTGACTTTGCCCGTATTAGCCGTTTTGAGACAGACTTTAGCAAAAGAAGCGTTAAGGAGGAGTTTGATATTACCAAGCAGTTCCTTCGGGTGCTGCGTCAAGTCTTCCCCACACAAGAAATATATTGGCTAAAGGGAAATCATGATACGCGCCTAGAGAAGTATCTGGCCCAAAAAGCCCACGAAATTTGGGATGATCCATACTTCCATTTAGAAGAAAGGCTTCGCTTAAATGAGGAAAGGGTGCATTTAATTGACGATAAGGTTTTAGTTAAGGCGGGTAAATTATCTATTACCCACGGACACCACATATTTAAGGGCATTTTTACCCCTGTTTCTCCTGCAAGAGGAGCCTACATGAGGGCAAAGCAAAATATAATAGTTGGTCATCTGCACAGGTCAAGTTTTCACCCCGAAGTAAATTTAGATGGTGAGGTTATTGGGGCTTGGTCGACTTCTTGTTTGTGTGAACTTCGCCCTAGCTACTCCCCTTTAGTGTCTAATTCACAACACGGTTTTGCCCACGTAACCGTAGAGCCTAATGGGGATTTTACAGTTAAGAATTACTCAATAATTAATGGTAAATTACATTAGTGATAGAGTTTATTAAATTCCTATTTGAGGTAATTGAAAAATACCTAATGCCCTTTCAGGTTATTAATACCTATGAGAGAGGAGTTATTTTGACGTTGGGGAAGAACCCACGTCCGGTCGAGCCGGGATTGATATTTAAAATACCCCTTGTGCAGGAGGTTTTTACTACTCCGATTATGCCTGACACGATTTCCCCCGCATCCGTAAATGTCACTACGGCCGATGGCAAAACAATATCTGTAAGGGTAGCTATAGAATTTGAGGTAATAGATGCTAAAAAATGGCTAATAGACGTAACGGATGCAACTACAAATTTACATGATCTTACCAGAGGGTTTGTGGCTGATTATTTGACTGATATTGTCTGGGAAGAAGTGATACAAAAACGAACAAGAACAGAGATAAAAAACAAACTAAACAAGAAATGTCGGGAGTTTGGCTGCGAAATTAACCTGCTGATGTTTACAGAGATTTGCCAGACCAAGATTATCCTGACGAGTATCTAATATGCTGATAACACTCAATGCCAATGAGGTGCTGGTAGCTACCTACATTGGATCAAGAAGAAACGCTGAAGCTTCATTCAGGGGTAGAAAAGCCCGTTTTCCAGAAAAGGTAGTAGGTGAACTATGGGGTTTCCATATTGAGGCGGCTCACGCGGAGTTAGCGGTAGCTAAATATCTAGGTATCTATTGGGGGTTTGGTGTGAATACCTTTCATGTAGAAGATATTGTTAATACGAAGATTGAGGTGAGGTGGTCGTCTCGGGAAGATGTGAAGGTGCGTCCAGATGACAAGGGCATCGTTGTTTCCGTGACGGGTAAATGCCCGAACTATGAAATCAAAGGATGGATAAAAGCGGAGGATGCTAAGCAAGAAAAGTGGAAATTTAACAAAGAGCCCGTGTGTTACTTCGTCCCCCACAAAGAATTAAACCCCATTGAAAGCTTAAAAGAGATGCTATGAATTTCCCTTGTACTGGTTGTGGTGCTTGTTGCAGAGTTATATCTTGGGCTGATGATGTTATTGTAAGGGACGATCCGCAGCATCCTCACTACTTCCCTTACACCCATAAAGACGGAGTATGTGAAAAATTAGGGCTAGATAACAAGTGTACTATCTACGAAACTAGACCCCTAATATGCCGAATAGAGGACTCCTGTAAATACTTCGGACACGACCCCGAAGAATACTATACCATAAACATAAAGGGTTGCCATACCTTAATTGACCAATTAGGTCTTGGAGACGAGTGGAAGCCACCACTTCCCTCTACACAATAAGCTTATCTATATTTACGTTATTGTCTGCACATATCTGGTGCAAGTGTTCCCAGACTTCATCAAGGTCTAAGCCGGTTTTATTCTCCATTTCCTTTTTGCTATTGTATAAAATATGGAATAAAGCTATTGCCATATCTGTACTTTGAACTGCTCTTAAATGTGCCATCCTATCGTCTGCATCGTCAAGGTTAAATGTTAAGGTAGCAGTCATATTATTTGTTTTGATTTAAATAATGGTCAACTACTTTAATAGAATCAAATTCTTCTCCAATTGGATTTTCCCACATAAAAAACCCATTTTTATCTGTTCCTGTTGAATAATGTTTTAATACCCATCTTAATAACCTAACCAAATTGCCTCTTTCTTCTTGTAATAATTCTTCTGCTTTTTGCATAATTTCATATCCTTCTGATGATTTATTATATTCTGGTCTTTCGTTAAACCATTGCATTAATTCTTGTAAAGGTGTCATATTATTTGTTATAAGTTTTGTTATAATAATCTTCTGCTTGTATTTCTTCTGATAATTTATTAAAATCCTCAATTCCGTATTCCCCATTCCACCCTTCTCCACTTTTTTTAAATCCTTCACAATAAGAATCAATTATAATTTTCTTCTCCATTGCTTTGGCTTTTTGTTCTAACATATTCAGCAAACTTGGAGTTACTACTATAAAGCCGTTAGCTTCTTTACAATGCTTTAATTCACTTACTAACCACTCTACTGCTGTCATATTATTTGTTTTTAACTATTTCAATTAGTTTTTTAAGACAAGCAAGTTCTGCTTCTTCGTATGGTTGATATTTCATTTCCCAATCTTTATGGTCAATATTATAATGACCAACAATAGCAATATCCCACCAAGTAGTTTTATTTGTTAACCCGCTAATATAATTGATTTGACATAAAAGATTATACTTCTCCCTAAACCATCTAAATGCTTGTTGGTATAGTGGAGCAGAAATTAAGTGATTTTCAACATTCCAATTACCTACCTCTCCACCATATTGTGGATATAATAGTTCATTGGGTGTTCGAAATGTAGAATTATAAAATGCTAAACACTCTTCATTAAAACCCAACTTTTTAAGTTCTAATGCTTGTTCGTAGGGGATAAATTCTTTTTCCATATTATTTGTTTTTAATGTTAGGGGAAGATATTATGATTTGGTGCATAAAATTTACCATCCAGTATTAATGATTTGTATCTCCATATATTAGTTATTTCGTTGTGGACACATTTTAAAAAAGGATATGGATTAACAACTGAATGTATCAAATACTCATTATGCTTTATTTCTTTAAATTGAATGCCATTGATTATTATTTCTATTTGATTTTCTACTGCTGTCATATTATTTGTTTTTAAAAGTAACAATCTTTTAGAGCCTTAGCCCTTACTGGTACTCCCGCAAGGTGCGAGAGCGTTGTTACCCCAGAACGGATGTTAAACTAATATATTGTATATCATGTGAATTAAAATGGGCACATAAAGCTTGTAGCCGGATCTTATGTATGCGAGGGAAAATATGACACCCAATGTTCCTTGAAGCAATACTCCTTCGTGAGTTCCCCCTTCATGCCCCCAACCAAACAGAATAGAAGAAGCTACAACTGCGGGGAAGATGTACTCCTCTCCCAGTTTTCTTGCTATAAAGAGGGGGAAGAAGCGGTAGAGCATTTCTTCCCAGACTGGTGCAAAGAAGTACACAAAAAAGGCATCCTCATAACTTCCCAAGACATCATAAAACCAATCCAAGAAGTTAGCCCATAGTAAGCATAGTACAATACCCGTAGATGTTAGACCAATGGTTTTCATAGCCTATTTTTCTTTTTAAGCAATCTCATTACTCTACCCCATCTTCCCCGTTGCCTATAATTAACTCTTATTAATACAGCGTCTGGTTTCATATTTTAATCTTTATCAATAAAACAATATACAAATGCCTTGTAAAAAAGTACACAAAGTACTGAAACGAATAGGTACAGTAATAGTTTTAGTGCCATAGTTTTGTTTTTTTAATTAGGTTATGTAATCCACACGCTATTTCTAGCGAGGCGTAAACAAATAAGGAAAAAGGGGTAAGGACAAGTAGGACTATCAGGACTTCCCCCAGCCATAATAACTTCTTCATGATCTACCAATAAATACGTCCATCCATCCTGTTTCGTTCCTACGTGGGTTCTTCCTGTATTTTTCTGCCCTATTTTCTTTTTGGCATTGAATACATTTAATAGGGGAGAAATGCTTATGAACAAAGTCCTTGTAAGGCTTCTCCTTTTTACATTGTTTGCATACTTTAGTCATAATATGTTTTTACAAATATAGTTGATAATTGACAACTTGTAGTATAAATAAAAGGGGGCCGGGTAGAAACCCACCCCCGAATTTAACACCTATGAAAAGAACCAAGTCAATACATGAAAGATTTTGTTTTGTCGGGGTTTTCGGGGTTCCCGTAGAAGTGCATGGGTTGTTTGGAAGGAAAAGTTTTATCAAATTCCTTTGTGGTTAGCCATTCGCCATCAACTTCAGTACGCATTACTTCATCCGTGCCAAATCTCCAGAGGCGGTTTCTGCGGAAGTCTCTTGCTTTCAGCCAATCGCTTACGGGGTTTAGATCATTCTTCTTCTTGCGTATGTACGGAGGCATTGTTGTTTAATTTATTGGTTAGCCATTTAAGGATTTTTGTGTGTAGCCATTCTGCTGCCATATCTTCCCGCGCACCCTTAATAAAATCAAGGGTATCCATAATGGGTATTACTCAGGGGTTTGGTAAATAATTTCTTCTTCGTTTCCGTTCATAAATTTTTCCCAACGTTTGGCAAAGTCAAGTGCTTCCTGTTTTGCCGTTTCTTCCCCCCAGTACTTATCGTTTGGGTCTGCTTCTTCTTTGTAAGAAAATACTTTTATAAGGCTTTCTTGCCCAAGAGTATCAATATCATAAGCCCTGAACCAAGTTCCGTTTGCGTCTTTTACTTTTACTATCTTTATTCTATTTTTCATTTGTATTTAATTTTTTGTAGGTTTTCAAAGGTTTCTTTAAAGAAGGTTGCGCCAGCGTGGAAGATATAGTTCCCCACATAAGGATCGCATCCGTCATAGGTTAGGCAAGTAACAAGGTCTCCGTTGTCGAGTACTCTTGTTTCTAAGGTGTACTCTATTCCGGCTCTATCAAGTTCGTTCTGAACATATATTGCCATTACTTCATCTAATAACATTTGTGCTTGGTTTTGCATAGTGTTTTGTTTTAATGTTAGGGGAAGATTTAGTTCTCCGTGTTTTTTTTGCCGTAAGATACTCCAAAGTTGAAGGCATAGACAATTAGTGTTTCTGCATCAGTTTCATCCTTAATCTCAATAGTTGCCCAGTTCTCCGAACTTCGGGTAATTTCGGCTTCTACTGCCCATTTTTTAAGTTCTTCAAGTAGATACTCTGCTCTCTCTTTTGGTAATTCAATTTCAAAATTCATAGTGTTTGTTTTTAAAAGTTATAATTTTTAGTTTGTTTTCTGCATTTTACTTGCCATTCCGAATTGTTCTTTTCTTGAAAGCCGTATTGTAGTTTGGCATTTGCTTTCTTTAGGACTACCCCTTCGTATAGGTCGGTCTTTACTAAGTCATCATACATATAGTTAAAACCTTGTGCATATACGGGTACTTTGTATATTCCGTTGAGGGAAGTCGCGGCTATGTATTCCCGCCATTCCAGACCCTTGTCGCTAACAAGTTGTTTTGCGGGGTAGTCTTGGTCAATCAATCTGATCCTATCAAGGTAAGTAGTGCCTACCAGATATTCCCCCGCGTGAACCAGAATATCCCATATTACGAACTTGTCGCGTTCTACTTCTCCGCTTTCCCCTTTTTGTCCCTTGTTCAGATATTCCCCCGCATACACATACCATTTCCCGTCAGGACTAAGGGAACGGAAGTTAATGAAGGGTGAATACTTTGATAAGGGTTGTTTATGGCGGTTATAAACTTCTAAAAGTTCTCCATTAGTAAACACTACGCAAGCAGTTCCGTTTAGCTTTGGGTTGGCAAAGTACTCCCCGTTATCGTACTTCTCCAATTCTTCGGGTGGTATCTTAAATTGTGGGCGCGGTGGGTAAAGGTATTTAAATTCGTTATATTCCATCTTCTTCGGCTTTTTCAATTCTATCAAGGATATTGTTTTCCATGTCTGCGGTTAGCATTTTTGTTATGTCAATGGACTTGTCGCCAATATGTAGCTTAACGCTTTCGATTTCGGTTGCCCAATGACTTAGGTCGTGCCTTCCATGACATTCCTCTATTTGAATGTGCTTGACTTTTTTATATGTTACCACAATAGGATAATCAAGGTCGGCAACTACTGTCCAGCTTCTCATAAAGTTTCAAATTTTTGTATAGCTATCATAGCTTCTGTAACTTCTTCAGGTGTTAAATATCCCGTTACATCTCCATTGGCAACAGGGTTATCGTAATGAATTTCGTCATTATGTAAAACCGCTAATTCATACAATCCTTCATCTCCACCATACGTGTGAGGGCCAATAATTACGGAAGCGCCCCAGCCATTGTCAAATGTAATTCGGCTTGTTTTACCTGATATTCCAATGTTGTTGAATTCTAAGTCCTCAAAAGTTTTATTTTTCATATTTTATTTTTTTAGTGCGCAAATAGGGTTGATTAATTCCATTACTTGTTCGGGGTTTGCAAATTGCAATAAGCGGTCAATACTCCCCTTTGCTACCGAATAGGTGCGCTCTCCGCTAATTAGGTTTGCTTTGTCGGTTTCTTCTATGTCGGGGGAAGATATAATAAGGTTAGACAAAACTTCTCCGTATTTCTCAACTAATTCGGGGTTGAATTTGTACACTACATTTTCCCCTAACAATCCGTCATAATTACGCAGTATCTCTGCCTTATCTTCATCAACAGAAGTGTACTTATCCATAACTATAAATAGGCAACTTGCACCAGTCTTGTCTTGTATCTTAAAACTATCGGGTGTGGTCTTATGGCGGGTAAATTCCTCTAAAAACAAGGACTTCCCCCGCGTTTTAATATCCCCTTCAATCATTTTAAGCTCTCCCGTAAGTGCCTCTATTTGATTTTTAAGGGCAGAATATCTGCTTACCTTGTTGTCAAGATCGTGGGCGGTTAATACTTTCTTTTCTGCTTTCTTCGGTGTCGCGGTTTTTGTGGTTGTGTTAGCCGCGAAAAGGTTTGTTGTGGTTTTCATAGTGTTTTTTTTATGGGTTGTTTATTTTTAATAATTCAGTAATAATCATATCCTGTACTTCAAATTCGTGTTCGTTATCGGTGTCGGTGCAGTCGGGAACATATCCCAAGTCCACAAGGTGGTCGGTTATTCTTATGGCAATGCCCGCAATTTCATCATAGGTTAATGTGCCGAAGTTTACGTTAATCATTGGTGTTTGTTTTTGTATTTTGTAAATATAGTGTCAGGACTTCCCCCGCACCAAAAATAAATTGTTAAAATATCTTTAAAGAGCAAGGAAGTTATCCCAAGCATTATCCTGCTTTCTTTGTTTCAGTTTCTTTTTAAGGCTTTCAATCTTGTTCTTTAGCGCAAAGTAGTTCTTTACCGATCCCGTTTCCAATCGTTTAGTAAGGGCAAATATCTGCCTCTCTATTCCCGCATAATCAAGTTGCGCGGGGTTATCCCTTAACGTGTGAACGTGTCCGTACCAATCGTTTAGGTTTTTACTTGCGTGTTGTTCCCAATCCTGTTGGTTGGTTGCGGTGTTTGGGGGGTAGGTGGTTTTCATAATGTAGGGGGAATTTATGGGGTTAAAAATTATCGTGTATCAATTCAACTCCGTTTTTGTAAATTTCGTAAACATCGGTGTCGGTTATGGTTTCTTCCATTTCATTCCTAAATAAAAAGGTTTCATCCGTTTTGCCTTTTTTTGCGTTGTTTACCATAATTGCCTCTGCCTCTTGTTCGGTTTCTGCCTCTACTTCGTGCCATTCTCTTACCCACATTGTTACTTTTCTTTCTAATTGAAATTTGAATTTCATAAGTTTTAAATTTTAAAGGGTTTGTATTTTGTTATTAATTAGCCAGTCTGCTAGTAAATCGTTCACCACTTCTTCCCCCGCTTTCACATTATATTTAATCATAAACACGTCTAGTCGCAAAGCAAGGTGTACCAATTCAGTTTCCGTAATCATTTTTATATTGTTTTAATAGTTTAAAAATTGCCCTTGTAAAACCTGAAAGGATAAACTCAGGGCGGTGTTTTTCATTCAGCAAGGTTAGTGAATTTAGTTGATAATTGACAACCAAGGGGTGTTAATGTTTTGCCAAAACTTCCCCCCACATTTTACAAATATCCTTCTTCCATAAGGCTTGTATATTTATCCTCCGGAGTTAGTATTAAATGATCCATTAAATAAGTGTCTAAATTTCTTAATGCCTCTCTCACTTTCTTGGTTAATTCAATATCGGTATCGCTTGGCTTAAGGTTTCCGGATGGGTGGTTGTGGGCTAAAATTACTCCAGAAGCAAGGCTATCAATAACATATTTCGCCAATATCTTTACATCCACTACTGTTCCGGTTATCCCGCCTTGACTTAATTTTGCCCAACCTATGGTCTTATTTGCCCTATTTAATAGCAGGATAAAAAAGCTCTCATATATTTCTATATCCTCGTGCCAAAATTGGCGGATAATATTATAAGCGTCTGCGCTTGACGTTATTTGCACTTGCGGGAACTTCTCCCCCTCTTTTACGCTTGTTATTTTATATTGTTTCATCTTTGGAACTCTTGCTTTTTTGATTTCAATGGTGTTGCCTTGTGTGGTTAATTCTAGTAACATATTTTTTAATTTAGAATGTAAAAATATAGTGCGTTTTGTTAAAATAGTGTCAAGGGGTAGTTAAATAGTTGTTAATTGACAACCTTATATGTTCCCGCAATTAGTGTGCATTTCTATCCTTGCTATTCCCTGCTCTAAAGAATTACACGCGAAGGATATATAACTACTTTGCGAAGGTTTGCCGAATGAGTACCAAAATTGCCCGTTTTGATCTTGACGAACAAAGCCGACTATCTTTCTGCCTTTTTTTACTAAGTGTTTCATTGTGTTTTATTTTATTAATGCGTTGTATATATCCCTTACTTGTCTTACTTCCGATTTTAAAAATATCTGCTTTTCTTTTTGTTCCCCTTGTATTGTCTGCACAATGAAGGGGTAAAGTTCTTCGGGGTTAAATTCTATGAAAATTATATTATCATTTTGCTTTGCGGTTATGCTTTCGGGTTTGCCAGTAAAATTGGCAACTTTAATAAGGTTTACGAGGTCGGTTGTTGATAGTTTCATTTTGTTTTATTTTATGGTTAGTGTGTTATATCTTCCCCCGCGTTTATCTTATCCTCACCACGTTTTTAGCGGTGTGTTGTTTTACTTGTTTAAAATAGCAACCCCCTTCCCCCGCTTGTCGGTAGGTCGTGCAACTTGTAAAAATCAGCGCAATAAATAGCGCAAAAAATAATGTTTTTTTCATTGTGTTAGTTTTACGGTAGTGTTAAAATATCGGCTTAAAATACCCTCTAAATTCTCAATACTAATACATTCTATTTCATCCCCCATTATTGTCTGCATCCATTCCGTTTCGCTTTGTATTGCCTCTATTAGGTCGGTGGTGTTGTTAGGTCTTTGATACATTGGTTTGTTTTTTATGTTGTGGGAAAATGTGCGGGGGAGTGTTAGGACTTCCCCCGCGTTATTATTTTATTTCTTCCATATCTCCCCCAATTCCTCAAAGGTTTTCCAACTCTCTAAAACATTAGCGCCATATCGGGGTTTATTTATGCAGATGTTGATATATTTCATTTCACTTCTGCGGTGCGCGTTTCTCTCTATGGTCTGCGCTTGTTCCCAATTTTCGCATTCCACTATAAATTTGTTGGTTTTGTTAGTGGCATTTCCCCAACCGCTTAAAAATTTGTCGGTCATTGTTACATAGATTTTTTTAGCTTTCATTTTGTAGGTGTTTTAAATGTTTTGTAAATATCGGTTATTGGTTGATAATTGACAACCTTTAGACGTTAAAAATTAGTTAATCTCCGCAAGTTGTTCCAATACGTCTGAAAATAGGCGGTTCACTCCTTCCCACTCTTTTACAACTGCTTTGTAAATTTTCTCCGCTTTTCTACTGTCGGTATCGTAGCCGTAATCTGCGCAAAAGTCCTCAAAGGTGTTTGGGTTGTATTTTGTCAAGCACGCCAAAATATCGTAAGCGGTGGGTGGTGTGTTCTTTTCTCTTAAACTTTGCCCGAATTTTAGGCGGTAAGACTTCCCCCCGCGTAATAACGTAACGGGGAAAATAAAACGCTCTTGGTCATCATCTCCAAAGTGTTTGCCATAAGTAGGTGCGCCAATTTTAATAGTCAAGCCGATGCGGTCTGCAAAATCAGTTGCAAAAGTTTCGTAGTGGTTTAAAGTGGTGTTCATTTGTAAAGGTGTTAAGGGGTTAAATTTATATTTTGTGAAATTAAGCGCGGGAACTTCCCGCAACAAAAAAAGAGGTTTAAAATTTTGTTAATGTGTTTTAATTCTCGTGTTCACAATATATTGAGCCATCAAAATTAATAACCCGAATAAGAGGGAACGAGTAGGAAGAATTTAGCATATCTGCGTAAAGTTCAGCCGAGCCCAAAAATTCAAAAGCTCTAATTGTTGGCGTTTCGTTGTCAATGTCTGCAAGTGTGGTAAAAATTAAGACTTTAGGGTAATTGGTTTGCGTGTTCATGGTTTGGGGTTTTTAAATGTTGCGGGAACATCTCCCGTAATTGTTACACAAACATAAACCCCCAAAAGTTAAAACGGTGTTAATGATCAGTTAAAAAGTTGTTAATTGACAACCTTAAGTGTTTCCCCTTACGATCCCACATCCCCCCCCCCTTATACACACAACCAAACATAGAGAGAGAATAAACAACCCCCGCGAGGACTTCCCCCGACACAC
>JACCDW011404417.1_pt1 | contig 16342 bp, 12 predicted proteins | sample 7449781 | NCBI WGS metagenome assembly JACCDW01 (sample SAMN15323449, study PRJNA562643) | freshwater metagenome | isolation source: river surface water | place: USA:Blue River Watershed | collected 2017-08-18
GTAACAACAATTCCCGCATCGGCGCATAAATGAAAATACCACAGCATGTGGCAGGACGACACTGCATTCATGAAGAAATCTTCGGGATTAATTCGTTCACCGTCTCCTCGAAATGCAGGATCGGCAGAACCTAAAATGGGATGTTTACCTGCCGTGTTAACTTCAAAATTTCTGCCGTATTGGTCGTAGGACGATGTACCGGTGCCTAAATTTCCGGTCCAAACCAAACTGCCCTTAAATGGATGTGATTTCATAGTATTAAAAATGTCCCAACTCGAGTTTGGCTTGTTGGTAGAGTTCTTCTTGTTCGTCGAAGGATAATTCGGCAACGGATTTGCCAGCCGATTCGGCTAATTCTTCCATTTTCCTAAATCGAATGTAAAATTTCCGGTTGGTTCGTTCCAAGGCATCGTCTGCATTAATACCCGAAAGTCTGCCCCAATTGATCAATGCAAACAGATAATCGCCAAATTCCTCTTCCTTGTGCGCCGCAGTTTTTGCTTCCTTTAATTCGTTCCATTCTTCTTCAATTTTGTGGTACGCATCCTCGGGTTTATCCCAATCAAATCCTACCTGCGAGGCTTTTTCCTGCATGCGATAGGCTTTTACTATGCCCGTAAGCCCCTTGGGAACCCCATCCAAAACGCCGTTTTTCTTTTGACCTTTTTCTTTTAATTTGATTTGTTCCCAATTTTGTTTCACCTTCTCGGAATCTTCGGCAATTACATCTCCGTAAATATGAGGGTGCCTGCGAATCAACTTTTCGGTGAGGCTTTTCATTACATCTCCAATGTCGAACGTTTCTGTTTCAGACGCAATTTTGCTGTAAAATACTATATGTAGGAGTATGTCGCCCAGTTCCTTGCGTACTTCATCGGAGTCCTTATTGATGATTGCATCAGATAATTCAAAGGTTTCCTCGATGGTGAGGCTGCGGATACTGTCCCAAGTTTGCTCTCGGTCCCAGGGGCATTTTGCACGTAAATCGTCCATTACGTCCAATAATTTCGAAAATTGCTGCAATATTTCTTCGCGTTGATTCATGGTTTAATAGGGGTATTGGGAAGGCGATTCTAGTAGTAAGTCCATGATAGCCAATGCTGTGAGTGACTCAACTATGGGGACGGCTCGAGGTAAAACGCAGGGATCGTGCCTGCCTGTAACCGATACTTCCACAGACTCGTTTTGTTGGTTTATGGTCTGTTGGGGAATTTGTATGGAGGACGTGGGTTTGAAGGAAACTGTAAAGTGCACGATTTCACCGTTGCTTATTCCACCTACCATTCCGCCGCTGTGGTTTGTTGCGGTTTTTCCATTGGGCAACCAAGCGTCGTTGTGTTCGGATCCTTTGAGGGATGCGGCCGATTCTCCTTCGCCAAACCCCAATGACTTAACGGCATTTAAGCTAAAAAGATATTGAGCCAAAACCGATTGTAACTTACCAAAAACCGGTTCTCCAACACCCGCTGGGAGTCCAACGATGGCCGAAGCAATTTTACCACCCAAACTATCGCCCTGCTCCTGGGCTTCTTTTATCTTGTTTATCATGGCTTGGGAAGCCACGGGATCAGGACATCGAACCCAAGAAGATTCGATATCGGCAACGGTGGGTAGTTGATTTGTAGAACTCGAAAACAACTGAGTTTCGATGGTGTGAATTTGTTGCACCCAAGAAATGATGGAGATATTTCGCTGGGATAACCACTGCTTAGCTAGGGCCCCGCATGCAACCCATCCTGCGGTAATCCGTGCACTGCTTCTGCCGCCTCCGCGATGATCTCGGTGTCCGTATTTGATTTGGTATAATAAATCGGCGTGCCCGGGGCGGTAAACGTCACTTATCGGTTGGTAATCCTCCGGTTTCGTATCGGTGTTTGGAATAAAAACGGCAATAGGACTGCCCAAGGTTTTGCCTTGAAAGATCCCAGATAGAAATTGGATAGTATCTGCCTCATTGCGTGGAGTAGTGAGCGGATTTTGCCCCGGCCTCCGGCGGTTCATTTCTTGAACTAAGGCATCGGCATCAATGGCGAAGTTGGCAGGAAAACCATCCAGAACGGCACCGATTCCGGGTCCATGACTTTCTCCAAAACTGGTGACGATTAAATTCTTGCCGATGCTGTTTCTTGCCATTCCCTGATTATTTAACAAATTTACATAAAGCCAGCTGTTCCCAGTAGTTAGGGAATGATTTTTCTACGCACAGCGTGTCGTCTAAATGCAACGTGGGAATTTTAGTGGATAGGAGGGCGTACGACATGGCCAATCGATGGTCGTGATGCGTGGTGAGCGAGAGTTGATCGGGCCAAATTGCCTTTGAACTGTCTAAATACCAGTCGGTTGAGTTTTCTGACATGCGATACAACGAGGCACCCACAGCATGGCATAACTCCTGTAATGCTAATAGCCGGTTACTTTCCTTCCATTGCAAATTTTCGATGCCATCGATGCGGGCCGATTGTCCCCGAAGTAATAAGGTTACTAAAATGGCGGGTGCCAAATCCAAGTTATTCGATAAATCGAAAAATAAAACGGTATTCTGTGAATCTACCATCGGCATGGATTCTATGCAGATTTCGGGTTGTTGAGAATCTGTTTGGTCTAACCTCTGGGTTTTTACTCCCAAGGGCACGAATAAGTCTGCCAAGGCCTCATCTCCCTGCAATCCATTGAACTGCAAATCCGGAAATACGATGCGAAAACCGGGAGTTACCGACACTTTCGCATAGAAAAATGCGGCACTGCTCCAGTCCCTGTCGTGGGAAGATGAATTGTTGCTCAATCCCCGTGTAAGTAATTTTTGAGTGAGCGTATAGTAAGTTCGGGAGGTTGCTGGGCCGTCCCAATTGAGTAGCGTTTTTGGCGATTGGTAGTGCAGTAAGATGGATAACGCCGAAGCGAATTGACTACTTAACCTACTATCGATAACCAATGTTGGAGGTATGTTTGTCAGTGGCCCTTGTACTCGTATTGGAGCAAATCCTTCCTTGTCTAAATAGGTAATGCTAGCGCCACAATCTCGGAGTACTGAAACCAAAGGATGAATGGGTCGTTGCTGCAAACTGTGATTGCCCGATAGGATTATGGGAAAATCCGATACGCAAGCGATGGCTGTGAAAAAACGAAACGGGGTTCCAGCATCCACGAAATCCATTTGCAGTTCCTTCTGGGTGGAGGGGTTATGCTGAATCCATGAGCAACAGGCGCGGTGCATCACTCTACAATCGCGGGGTTGATCTCGCACTTGCGATTCTGGGAAAAGTTCTAAAAAAGCAGCGATATTTTGAGAATATTGCAAGGCGGCCATAGCCATTTCCCGGATGGCAATACTCTTGGAGATAGGCAGAGTTACACGTACCGTCTGCATATTATTACTTTGATTCCAAGAAAAACTTCAAGCACTGGGCTAAATCTTCCAGGGAAAGGGCGTGTTGAATGTTGCAATCCCCCGGCTGGGTAATGATACTCGCTGCAACGGTTTTCATATAGGTTGATTTGTTCTTTTTATCCACCCGAGTTAATGCCAAAATATCCTGTATTACATCGTCTATATTGGCGCCTCCTGAAGCAATCCATGATTGGAACGGGAAGAGGGAGTACAGGGAACGTACGGTTTGATTCAATTGCTGAATCCAATGATCCGATGCCAAATTTTCCAATGCTGCGGGAGATAGATTATTGCCAATCAACGATTCGATTAACAAGCCCCATGCCACGGCTTTTCCATGCGGAATGGGTGTAGTGTTATCCGGGGTGGAATGTTCATTTAACTTGTGTATTCGGTGGGAATACGATTCCAAAGCGTGAGCCACGGTATGACCAGCATTGAGTATTTCCCTCAGTCCCGATTCTTTAAAGTCTTTCTCTACGATGCTGAGCTTGAAAGATGCTTGGCGTTGAACCCACGGCAACCAAAGGGCTTCTAAATTTTCTGAACAAGGTTGGTTATTTTCATCCAAGATGGAAATTCCCTGGATTCGATTCCACGAATCGGATCCCTCCAATAAGGCGTGTTTGAGGCATTCGGCCCATCCATTGGCTAATTCTTCTATTGGCAACGTACATAGAAATTGAGGACAGAGCCAAACTATGCCGGGGTGTGAAAAACTGCCGATGTGATTTTTAAATCCGTGGAAGTTGATGCCGGTTTTGCCGCCAATGCCTGCATCTACCATAGCAAGAAGGGTGGTGGGTACCGACCAAAATGCTACCCCTCGAAAATACGTTGATGCGGCAAAACCGGCCACATCCAACGTAGTCCCTCCGCCCAAACCAATTACTAAAGTTCTTCGGTTGGAACCGTGATTCTCCAAATGTTCCCAAATTTGACTCAATGAAACCAAGTCCTTCCCCGCTTCTCCAGTAGGTATCAGGCACAAACTGCAAGGGAATAAGTTAGAAATGGCTGTAACCAATTGGGTTTGGGCTTCTTCCAATGCGGGTTCGCGCGGAGACACCACCACGATATTGCTGAATTCCGTGGTTAACTCATCGGTTAAATCGGCAATCCAGTTCAGACTGTTTTTTAGTCGTGTGGTTGAATTCGTGATGGTCATCTACGTACTGAGGAATTATCCTTAGGTTTTAATTTTTTCGTAGCGGGCCGAATTCGGCGGATCCATAGTGCTCAACAACTTTACGATGTTGGCTTTTTCCGGAGCAGTGGCTCCTTTATAAATTTCAACCAATTCTGGCCACTTGGTGGTGAAAAAGGTACGCTGTAACAAACTGTTCTGGAACAAGTTGGCTTGATCGCCAATTTTTTTAATGGCATCGGTAATTTCCTTCCTGGCCGCATCGGGATTATCATGAAATTGATCCATGCCTTTGCGGTGGTAGATGTAGGTTAACAATCGTAAATCTTTGAAACGTGGGTTATTTAAATTTTCGGCCAAGTAAAATTTGTTCCGCATTCCTTTGCCATCCCCTTGGTTCCAGCCGTCTTTGTTGGCCATCAAATTCACAATGTTCTGCGCCTTTACAAAATAGGGCGTCCCCGCTAATTCGCCGTAACTGTCAAAATCAAACCCCAATGCGATGTACACGTAATAGGCTAACATCGACGTAAAATCGTTCATGTTCATGTTGTCCTGAAAATCCAAACTCTCAAATTCGCGGTAGCTAAAAATCGCGTCTTCGTCGTTGAAATTCAATACAGTAGATTTATAAGTTGAACCAAATACGGGTCGGATAACCTGTACCTGCAATTTGGTTGAAAAGTCGTTGTTGTTGATATTCATCACCTCCATGAACAAAGAGATTTCAATTTTCTCGGTTAGGGTAGGGGTTTCTTCGCTCCATTTCCGGGTATTGATGAATTGCTGCATGGCGGTCTGCAGTGTAGTAAGCACTTGTTTATTGGATTGGGTAAGTTGCGGGTTGGCAACTACTTGCACGGAGGCTTTGATTTCCTGGGCCGAGCTGGTACTGCAAACAAGCAACAACGCCGCCAAGGTTAATATTTTGATTATTCGGAAAACCATGTGGATGTTGTATGAATTAGGTGTTGGGCGATGGCCGATTTGGTGTCGGCGGGAAAGGATAAGGGTTCGCGATCTGGCGAAAAGAGCGTAACTGCATTATAATCGGAGCCGAAATTCACAGATTCGTTTTTCAATGAATTTAAAACGATGCAATCGGCCTTTTTCTTGCGTAGTTTTTCTTCGGCATGGAAAAATTCGTTTTCGGTTTCTAAAGCGAAGCCACAAATTCGTTGGTGGGCTCGTTTGGAGTTCCCCAAAGTTGCTAGTATGTCGGGGTTTTTCACCAAGGTTAACGATAGCGTATCCTCGTTGGCCAATTTTTTAATTTTCTCGGTGGCTTGAGAAGCCGGTTTGAAATCTGCAACGGCCGCCACCATCCAGGCCGCATCCATAGCTGGGAACAAGCGCATACACTGCTCCAACATTTGATCGGCGGTTTCTACACGGTGAATTTCGCAAAATAAAGGCAAGGGAACACTAACGTTGGCCGCTACTAAATGTACTATCGCGCCGCTTTCCACTAATGCTTCGGCCAAAGCGATCCCCATTTTCCCCGAAGAATGGTTGCCAATATAACGCACCGGATCGATAGGCTCCCGAGTACCACCCGTAGTAACCAAAACATGCTTGCCTCGATACCATGATAGCGGATGCTTGAGCTCGGGCATCAATTCGTCCTTCATTTCATCGCTGCATAAAACGGATTGTATTACCGAAAGTAGTTCCTCTGGCTCAGGCATTCTGCCTTTTCCACTTAGTCCAGAGGCTAGTTCGCCAGTAGCGGGATCAATAATTCCATATCCCAGTTTTTTTAATTCCTCTAAGTTTCGTTGGGTGCTAGGATGGGTGTACATATCCAAATCCATGGCGGGGGAAACCCAAACCGGGCAGCGAGCACTCAGCACGGTGGCCAATAAGAAGTTATCGCAAATGCCCATGCTTAATTTGGCTAGGGTATTAGCAGTGCACGGAGCAATGAGCATTACATCGGCCCACAGACCTAATTGCACATGCTCATTCCAAGTGCCGTTATCGGCGAAAAAATCTACGGTAACCGGGTTTTCGGAAACCACGGCCAAGGATTTGATAGCAACAAAGTCTAAGGCACAGGGTGTGCATACCACACGCACATCCGCGCCGGATTTCTTGAGAAGTCGTACCAACTGAGGCGTCTTATACGCAGCGATTCCGCCGGTAATCCCCAGGATGACTTTTTTACCCGTTAGACTGACCGTCCGGAGCATCGGGAATTCTCCAGTATGATTTACCGTCCATGAATTCCTGAACCGCCTGCAAGGTAGGCTTAGGCATGCGCTCGTACATCATGGAAATTTCTATTTGCTCCCGATTTTCTTGAATCTCTTCCAAATTGTCCGAATCGTTGATGAAAGGCTCCAAACGATTGCGAAGCTCTTCTTTTTGTTTCTCAGCGATTTGGTTGGCGCGCTTGGAAATAACGATCGTACTTAAGTAGATGTTCTCGGTGTCTTTTTCCAAGTTGCGCAAGTCGCGCGTTTCTGCATTTCGACTGGTTGATATGCTCATAATAGTTCTTTGAGTTTTTTAATTTCGGATTGTGATTTGGTTTTAATTTCTACTACATCGTTGTAGTGCATGCCTACCTTGCCATTGGCATCGAAATAATCTTGGGCATTAGCAAGGGCCAATTCCAGACGCTCTAAACGTTTGGCTTCAACGCTGTTCATGGCATATCGGTACTGGGCATCCACGATGAGGAAGTCCAATTCTTCTTTTTTAGGATGATCGGGGTACTGCTTTACAACAATTTTAGCAGCAGCTGCGGCATTCTTAAATTCGCTCATGCCGTAATACTGTTTCACCTGATCGTACGACTTAACATGCAATTTTCCACGCAATTCATCGATATGACCATTGCACAACTCTACGTATTTACTTTCCGGATAGAAGTTGATGAAGGTCTGCAATGCGTTGATAATATCTTTGGTTTGGGACTGATCCAAATCCGCATCGGAAACATACTTTACATCGCACAATAAAGCCATGTATGCCGCTTCCTCCGCTTGGGGAGATGCACCAAAATTATCGGTAAAGTCCTTGAAGTACATCGAAGCAAAATCATACGCTTTTAGGTTGTAGTTGGCATAAGCAATCTTGAAATACACCTTTTCCAAGGTATCTAACTGATTGCGATACCCCTCCTTGCATTGCTCCAACAACTCCATGGATTTGCTCCATTTTTTCTTTTCGTATAAGTCCATGGCCCAGCGGTATTTTAGGCTGTTATCTTTCGACTTATACACTTTTCCGTAATCCGAACAAGCCGCCAATGTTAGCACGGTTGCGAGTAGGGTGAATAGATAGGATTTTTGCACAACTATTTGAATATACGGATGAACCCGCGAATATAGGGAAAAACATCCAAATTTCCGAGAAAAAACGATGGAATTGGCGGTTTACAAAGGTTTCCTACCAATTCCCTAAATCCATCGATGAAATCTCTTGAAAAAATGTGCATACTACTAAAGAATTTAGCCCCAATTTTGAACCTTTATGACAGACGCTAATCACCCATCGTTTTTGCCAACCATGGCGCAACAAGTACGACGCGACATTCTCCGTATGGTTCATGCTGTTTCCAGCGGTCATCCTGGAGGTTCTTTGGGTTGTGCCGATTACCTAACGGCGCTTTTCTTCAAATACATGAAGTATCAGCCTCAGCCGTTTTCTATGTCTGGCAACAACGAAGATGTGTTTTTGCTGTCGAACGGTCATATTTCCCCCGTGTATTACAGTGTATTGGCTCGCAGCGGTTATTTCCCCGTGCCCGAATTAGCAACTTTCCGAAAACTTAATACCCGTTTACAAGGCCACCCTGCTACCCACGAACACCTTCCTGGTGTGCGTGTTGCTACTGGATCCTTAGGCCAAGGTTTGAGCGTGGCAAGCGGTATCGCCCAACAAAAAAAATTGGATGGAGATAATTCCTTAGTGTACGTTCTTACGGGAGATGGAGAATTGCAGGAGGGTCAAATATGGGAAGCGGTAATGTTTGCCGCTCATCGAAAATTAGACAACATGATCGTGGCCGTGGATTTCAACCAAAAGCAAATCGATGGTAGCACGGAAGATGTAATGGGACTTACCGAATGGTCGTCCAAATTTGCTGCCTTCGGATGGCATGTATTGGAAATGGACGGAAACAACTGGGACAGCATACACCAGGTAGTTCCCCAAGCTCAAGCAGCAACTGGAAATGGCAAGCCCTTGGTAATTATTATGAAAACCGAAATGGGAATGGGCGTTGATTTTATGATGGGTACCCATGCCTGGCACGGAAAAGCCCCCAATAACGAACAGTTGGAATCGGCGTTGGCTCAATTGCCTGTAACCGAATTTGGCGATTATTAATCCATTATCGCTTCGTTGAAAAACCCCACCCCCGAATAAAACAAACAATTATCCGTTTATCTACTATGAAATCTTGGTTGAACTCCGCCCTCAAATCGCTGGCAATTGCCCTGCTTGCCATGGCCGTGTTGCCCGCTTCGGCGCAAATCAAAAATGCATTTCCCGGTAGAAAAACACGTATTCTTTTCTTGTTGGATGGCAGCGGAAGTATGCTGGCCGAAATGGGTCCCAGCGGCAGCCCCAGTCGATGGGCAACCGCAGTAACCCTGCTGAATCGCATGGTAGATACCATCCGGTATGTATCCGATGTGGAAGTGGGTTTGCGGGTGTTTGGACACAACCAGCCCAACGAAAAACGCGATTGCTCCGATACCCGATTGGAAGTTCCTTTTGGTCCCAATAACCATAAGCAGTTTGTAGGACGATTGAAGCAAATAAAGCCCTTGGGTTATACCTCCATCACCCAATCGTTGTTGGCATCGGCCAAGGATTTTCCCGAAGATCCTACCGCTCGTAACATCATTATTATCATCACCGATGGAGTGGAAGAGTGCCCCGGAGATCCCTGCCAAGTGAGTGAAGCTTTGCAGAAAAAAGGGATTATTCTCAGACCTTTCGTTGTGGGATTAGGTACCGATAATGAGGCATTTCGAAAGCAATATTCCTGTGCCGGAAGGTATTTTAACGCCGAAACGCCACAGCAGTTTCAAAAGATTATCGGCGTAATTGTAAATCAAGCGTTGAATAACACCACCGTGCAAATCAACCTGCTAGATAATCAATTGTTACCGCGAGAAACGGATGTTCCACTAACCATTTTGGATGCCGATAATGGTGCTGTAGTTGAAAATGTAATCCACACCTTCAACGGCAAAGGATTGCCCGATACTTTGTACTTGGATCCTATCCGACGTTATCGTGTTGTAGCTCATACGCTTCCGCCCATAACTTCCGAGATTACCGAAGTAGTGGCAGGCCGACATAACGTTATCCCCATCAATACACCGCAAGGTAGTTTATTCTTAAAAATGGGAGGCATTACGCGGTATCCACGATTGCAAGCCATTGTTAGACAAGGGAATACCTTGCAGACTGTGAATGCCCAAGAGTTTAATACCATAGATAAATACATTACCGGAAACTACGATTTGGAGATTTTAACCATCCCTCGTTTGTACTTTAAAAATATCGGCATCAAACAAAACCAAACCACCACCGTGGAAATCCCCAATCCGGGATTGGTGCAGTTGGGCTTGAGCAAGGACATCGTGGGTAGTATTTTCCAAAAAACAGACGGTAAATTGGAATGGGTGATGGACATCATCGGCAATAACCCCAAACAGTTGTTTAACATGCAACCCGGGGAGTACCACGTGGTATATCGCATTGCCGGCGAAACCCGTACCCTATACAGTAAAACAAAAACCTTTAAAGTAACCTCAGGAACAACCACGCAAGTAGTATTATAAATCGATGAAATCATACGAAATTTTAGGTCAAAAAGACACCCGAAGCGGCTTTGGTGCCGGTTTATTGGAAGCAGGTAAACAAAACAACAACGTAGTTGCCTTGTGCGCCGATTTAACCGGGTCCCTTATGATGGATGCGTTCAAAGACGCATTCCCGGAGCGGTTTTTCCAAGCCGGAATCGCCGAAGCGAACATGATGGGCGTTGCCGCAGGATTAGCCATCGGCGGAAAAATACCCTTCACCGGTACCTTTGCGAATTTCTCTACCGGACGGGTGTACGATCAAATTCGTCAGTCCATCGCTTACAGCCATAAAAATGTGAAAATTTGTGCTTCCCACGCCGGATTAACCCTGGGTGAGGATGGTGCTACCCACCAAATATTGGAAGATTTGGGATTGATGAAGATGCTGCCCGGCATGACGGTGATTAATCCTTGCGATTATAACCAAACCAAAGCCGCTACCATCGCTATCGCCCAACACGAAGGCCCTGTTTATTTGCGTTTTGGCCGACCCAAATGGCCGGTATTTATTTCCGAAGATACCCCTTTCATCATCGGTAAAGCGTTGATGTTGAACGAAGGTACCGACGTGAGCATTTTCGCCACCGGTCACATGGTTTGGAAGGCCATCGAAGCAGGTCATATATTGGCGGAAAAGGGAATACATGCCGAAATTATTAACATACACACCATCAAGCCTTTAGACGATGCGTCGGTGTTGGCATCGGTTCAAAAAACCGGCTGCGCAGTCTCAGCCGAAGAACATCAGTACAACGGCGGTTTGGGCGATAGTGTAGCACAATTGTTGGCACGCAATTATCCCGCCCCCATGGAGTTTGTAGGGGTGAACGATTCATTTGGTGAATCTGGAACTCCCGATCAGTTGATGGAGAAATACGGATTAACCGCTCAGGCCATCGTGGATGCCGCCTTGAAGTCGATCGCTAGAAAAGGCTAACAAAATCACAGAAAGAATTCAACAACAAAGGGGTTTCTTCGATCAGAGGAAGCCCCTTTTCTGTTATTTTTGCAGCCCTAATGAATACCCGGGAAATTCTTCAGCGCTTTGTAGCAACCCATCCCATGCAGGAATTGCTGTCAGCCGTTGGCGAAATTTCAAGTTCCAAGAACTCGCTCCCCATCCATTTGCAAGGATATGCCGGTTCGGGTGCCGCCGTTGCCATTGCCGGACTTTATTTCTCCACCAGTAAACCCATCCTCGCCGTACTGCCCAGTAAAGAAATGGCTCAGTATTTTAAGTCGGATTTGGAAAATTTATTGGTCGGAGAACCCATTTATTTCCTTCCCGATTCTTTCTTGAAACCGTTTCAGAGCAACCGCGAAAACGCCATGCAAGTGCAGGAGCGGATCGAAGCCTTGAATGCAATTCGCAAGAACAATAAACGGATTTTGGTAACCTACGGGGCTGCGCTGGCCGAAGCCGTAGTGAACAAGGAGGTGTTGGAAAAATCCTCGGTGGAAATTGCCAAGGGCCAACAGCTGTCGGTGGATTTCCTGCTAGAATTCTTGGAAGAAAATGGATTTCAACGGGCCGATTTTGTCTTTGAACCCGGAGAATTTAGCTGGCGAGGAGGAATTATCGATCTATTCTCCTTCGCCCACGAATTTCCCTTCCGGATAGAAATGGATGGCGATATCATCGAATCCATTCGAACCTTCGACGTAAATAATCAATTATCGATCAAGGAAATAGCCCATTTTTCCCTGTTGCCCAACGTTAAGGAGCAACCCAGTACGGCCACCCTTATTCCCATTACGGAGTATTTATCGGCCGATACTTTGCTGTTTACCAAAGAGTTAGGATTGCAAATTGAAGAGCTAGGCAAAGGGTGGGAGAAAGCGTTGCAGCAATACCAGGATGCCGTGGATATGAACAAAGACAGCGTACCCAAGCATCCCAAAGAAGTATGGCTAACGCCGAAAACCTTGGAAAATGCGCTGTACGGATTTGTGCATATAGCCGCCAATGCCATACGACCCCGGGAAAAGGAAGCCCGCATTATCGAGTTTTTTCAGCAGCCACAGCCTCTGTTTCAACGCAATTTTCAGTTGTTATTGGAATGGATGTCCGAAAATAAAATCAAGGGTATTACCACCTTGGTGTTTTCTGAAAACAGCCGACAAATTGAGCGCTTGCTAGCCATCATTCAAGATATTGGCACCCAGGCGGAATTTGAACCGGTGTACCAAGGATTGAGCGAAGGATTTGTGGATGGCGATGCCAAAATGGCCTTCACCACAGAACACCAGTTGTTCGATAAATATTATAAACCCAAAGGCAGACAGCGCTATTCCTCCCAGACCTCCCTAACCTTGCGGGAATTAAAAAATCTGCAACCCGGCGATTTCGTTACCCACATCAATTATGGAATTGGTCGATTCGGCGGCTTAGAAAAAATGGACGTGAACGGGGTGAAGCAGGAGGTGGTGAGGATTGTGTACCGCGATAACGATTTATTGTATGTTTCGGTAAACAGCTTGCACAAAATTAGTAAATATACGGGCAAGGATGGTACCGCGCCGGTGCTGCATAAATTGGGATCGGGGGCTTGGGAAAAGCAAAAACTTTCCACCAAGAAAAAGGTAAAAGATATTGCCCGTGAGTTGATTGAATTGTACGCGAAGCGCAAGGCGCAGAAGGGATTTGCCTTTTCTCCGGATCATTATTTGCAGATGGAATTGGAGGCGTCTTTCTTTTACGAAGACACCCCAGACCAGGCCAAAGCCACCGAGGATATTAAGCGGGACATGGAGCAGATTCAACCCATGGACCGATTGGTGTGTGGGGATGTGGGCTTCGGAAAGACCGAAGTTGCTATGCGTGCGGCATTCAAAGCGGCTGTTGACGGTAAGCAGGTGGCGGTGTTGGTGCCAACCACTATTTTAGCACAGCAGCACTTTCGAACCTTCAGCAAGCGATTTGCGGGGTTCCCGATTACGGTGGATTATATCAATCGATTTAAATCAACCAAGGAACAAAAGGCCACCTTGGACAAGTTGAAAGAGGGCAAAGTAGATATTATCATCGGTACACACCGGATTTTAGCCAAAGATATAAAATTCAAGGATTTGGGATTGATGATTATCGATGAGGAGCAGAAATTCGGCGTGAGTGCCAAAGAGAAGCTGAAAGAATTTAAGGTGAACGTAGATTCCCTAACCCTTACGGCTACGCCCATCCCAAGAACCCTGCATTTTAGTTTGATGGGAGCCCGCGATTTAAGCATTATCAATACCCCTCCGCCCAACAGACAGCCGGTTCACACCGAGTTGCACATGTTCAATAAGGAACTGATTGCCGAGGCCATCAACTACGAGGTAGGCAGAGGCGGTCAGGTGTTTTTCATCCATTCTCGGGTGAAGGATATTTACGAGGTGGCGGGTATGCTGGAAAATGCGGCACCAGGGGTGAAAGTATGTGTGGCACACGGCCAGATGGAAGGCCACGAATTGGAGGATGTGATGGTGCAATTCATTGAAGGAGAATACGATGTGTTGGTAGCTACTACCATTATCGAGAGCGGGTTGGATATTCCCAACGCCAATACGATTATCATCAATAACGCCCACATGTTTGGGTTGAGCGATTTACATCAGATGCGTGGTAGGGTGGGTAGAAGCAATACCAAGGCGTTTTGTTATTTGTTGTCGCCGCCCTTGACCTCCTTGAACGAAGATTCGCGCAAGCGTTTGCGCACTTTGGAGGAATACAGCGAGTTGGGCAGTGGTTTTCAGGTGGCGATGCGCGATTTGGATATTCGGGGAGCGGGAAATTTGTTGGGTGCAGAGCAGAGCGGGTTCATTTCCGAGATGGGGTTTGATATGTACCACAAGATTTTGGACGAAGCCGTTCGGGAGTTAAAAAACGACGAGTTTCAGGATTTGTTTCCAGAGGAGGAGAACATTGCTTCACGGGAATGTCAGATTGATACCCAATACGAAATGATTATCCCATCGGATTACGTGCCCCAGACGGCGGAGCGATTGGCATTGTACAGCGAATTGAGCAATGTGGAAACGGAATTGGGGTTGAAGGAATTTGCCGATAATTTAAAGGACCGATTTGGGAAACTGCCGGATTCGGTGATTTCTTTGTTGGACACGGTTCGATTGAAATGGGCCGGAAAGCGGTTGGGAATGGAGAAGATTACGTTGGCCAATGGTGGGATGCGTTGTTATTTTCCGGGGGATCCCAACGCGGCGGTGTACCAAAGCGAGGCCTTTATTAACATCATGGGTTTTGTGGCCGCTACGCCGGATCGATTTTCGGTAAAGCAAACCGATAAGGCGCTGATTGTATCCGTAACACGGGTGGATAACGTTTTCGAAGCCCTCCACGTGTTAGACCTCTGGAGTCAAGCCCTTCAAAGTCCCATGCAGGAATAATTACCCATAAACGCGCGCCGAAACAGTCGAAAAAGTCATGAAGCACAACGAAACTGGGTATCGTCAACAGTGAGATAGATCAAACGAAGCGTGCATTTCGGCTGGTAGGCAAGTAAAAGCCTACTCTACCAACCACTTCAGGGGTTTGTCTATGCCTTCCACTTCTACAAAGTACAATCCAGCGGCTGGAGCAGTTAACTCCAAACGATCTTGATCAGCCGATAACCGGTGAACGGAAATACATTTGCCCAATGCATTGTAAACAGCGATGGATCTGTCTTTGGCTGGACCTTGTACCCATACGATACAGCCGCTGCCCAACTCTGTGGGGTTGGGGAAGAGATGCACGCGCAAAGATTGGGTGAGGGACTCTACCGACATTAACCCTACATTAATGGTGGTTAATACCAGCGTATCCCTGCAGGCACCTACCGCACCGATTAACCGTGGGGTGTATTTCCCGGTATCGAAATAGGTGTAGCTGACGTTCTTCCCGGTGGCCGTGTCGTTGGGAGCTTTGTTTTTATCCCCAAACAACCAGGTGTATCGGGTGGTGGCCAAGGTGTTATTCAGCCCTTCAAAATTCACTACCAAGGGGGGCTTGCCCATCAAGGTGCTGATGTTGGCGCTGATATTTAAAACGGGGGGAAGGATTTCTACCTTCCCTTCGTGTTGCACGGAGCAACCCTCGGTGGAAAGGTTGTATCGGTACACCGGGTAAATGCCCGCTGCTGATTTTTTAGGATAAACCAAACCGTTGCTGCTGATGCTCAACCCAGCCGAGGGAGAGTACCACGTGCCGGACGTAGTGTCCATGCCACCAGAACCTCCGTTGCCGCCTCCAGCACTAAACTTAAATTCCTTGGGTGCTTCCCAAACCTTGGTTTCTTTGCATACGGGACCAACAGATACTAATGTGTTTTTCAGGGTGTCGATTACTTGGAAGGTGTCCGATAGCGTTTTTACGCAACCCGAACTTTCAATTTGGTATTGGATGGCTATGGAGTGTGGGTATTTTCCGGGGATGTTCAAAGAAATTAGGGTATCCTTGCCTTGACTACTGCTCCAAACACCACCGGCAGGCGTAGCCCGTAAACTCCCTAAAGATAGGGTTTTCATGCCTTTGCAGATGAGACTGGGCAAGGGTTTAACCCGGATTTGAGTAGTATCGATAAAGATGTCTGTAGTAAAATTGCTTACGCACCCATCCTGGGAAGTAAAGGTGGATACTACTTGGTATTTGGGTCGGTTGTAAAAGTATTTAAAGATCTGTTCCTCAGCCAAAAATTCTACTTCGTTGGCATCGTTTTTAACGGAATACTGTCCTTTGATAATTTGATTTGAATAGGGGGATAATGCAGCTAGGGAAATTGTGTCAGGGTTGCAGCGCTCCAAAAAGGACTCTTGTTGTAAAAAGTAGATGGTATCCACGGGAAGATTAAACGACTTACTCATAACGCAGCCGCTATCATCAGTGAGGGTAAGTTTGATGGTGGAACCTGCGCTTAATCGAACCGCGAGGGTATCGGGTCGGTTGGGTTCTACTTTTTTACCATTTACTTCCCATGAATAGGCGATGTTGGATTTGAA
>JACCDW011978534.1_pt1 | contig 16335 bp, 15 predicted proteins | sample 7449781 | NCBI WGS metagenome assembly JACCDW01 (sample SAMN15323449, study PRJNA562643) | freshwater metagenome | isolation source: river surface water | place: USA:Blue River Watershed | collected 2017-08-18
AATTAATGATATTGTGGAGGGGTCAGAGACCCCAGAGGCAGCACCAGAGACTTCTGATAAGTCATTAAAAGACTGGTTTGCAGAAAAGGCAACTAGTTCTGGTTGGGATTGGCAAGGAGTTGTTATTAAGGATGGTACTGGTAATCGTTGGCGTCTGCGATCAAATGTATATCGTCTTGTGCGCAGTCTGCGTGGCGAGACCCCTCGCGAGGATGAGCGTTTCTTCATATTGCGCTCTAAAGGGCTGATTAAGAGTTATTTATTCTATTATCCTGAGGACAAGCAGCGCTATTGGGAGCATGAAAAATGGCTTCGCTCTCAGACAGAGGAGATCTTCAAGTTGTATTGTGCAGTATTCAAGGAGCGATCAAAGGAATTCAATGAGACCGAGCGTCGTTATCAACCACATTTATCGGCTATCCATGGTCAATTTGTTGGTGAATTGAAGCCTGCGGGGCGCACAGTTAATATGGCTGTTGTTCGTGATTATATGAATGGACTGCCAGTACCTCGTCTCTTGTTCCTGCGTAACTTTGAAAAGCGTAAAGGTTTTTCGCAAAATAATACAGAAGCACGTATAAGTCCTACTGTGATTGCAAATACAATTACATTAAATATTGCATCAGCATCCGGTCATACTCAGATTACAAGTAATCGTAGACGTCGTACGGGTCCAGTAGAAACGGGAGTAACACAATAATATTTATTACGGTAGGATGGGATCTTTGCCGCAATTTCCTTTAAAAGAAGGAGTCAATATGAAAGATATAAAAGTTACGGAAGAAGGAGTGTATTCGTATACAAAGCGTGCTGATGGTGAGAAGACAATAGATTTCATGAAGGAACATCTTGGAAGTCTGAAGAAATACAGTATTATGGATGGAACTGGAAATATTGGTGGTGATACAATTTTATTTGGTCTGCATTTCAAGGAAGTACAGTCTATTGAACTAGATGAAGACAATTTTGAGGCACTGAAGCATAATGTTGCGCTATATAATTTGGACAATGTTCATCTCCATCATGGTGATACAATGAAGATCTTTAGCGAGTTTCCGGTAAATATATTATATTTGGATCCTCCTTGGGGTGGCCCGGATTATAAATTGAAAAAGCAATTGGATTTGTATCTTGGTCATGGAAAGGATAGAAGACGGTTGGACCTATTTCTAAGAGATGAGGTTGTTGGATCTGAGGCCAAATGGAGACCTGAATATATTGTTTTGAAATTGCCATTCAATTACAATATGTTTCGTTTCAAAGAGGTTGCGGCATTTGAGGAAGTTCATGTTCTGAAGATTCGCAGTTATAGAATTGTTTTGATTAAGGTCAAAGATGTTAAAGAAGCAAAAGTAGCAAAAAATATAACTCGTTTTCGTGCCCGATCAAAATCTAGATCAAAGTCTAGATCTAGAACAAGAAAAGCTGTGAAAGTGGCGACTCCTTTACCTCCAGAAGAAACTAATTCAAGTGAATGGTAATGACATAGATAAAATAAAACTAAGAGTGATTATTTTTATCATCATTCTTAGCTTTTTTATTTGGTGGCTCTTGCACGGATTCCTCTTCAGGAAGATCTTTTTCAGGGATATCTTCTTCACGTTCCTTCCTTTTACCAAGGAGGCTTTTCTGTTCAACCTCGGGTAAGATTTGAGGTCTAACACTACTATTGTCAGAATCTGGTTTGTAATCAAATCCATATAATTCAATATTGGTTGGACCACAATATATTTTATTACATTGTTTTACAAAATGTTCTTTGGAACAACATCTTGTACATACTTGAAGACAACCACGAATCTTATAAATCAATTCATTTTTATTTAAAATTAGTTGTGAATATGATCCGCCACGAACATTTTCAATCCCATATTTGAACATATATTCAATTGTAATTAAATCTTCCTGGAAAACGCTTACATTATTTTTAACCTCAAGTAATTTAATAGGCTTATTCAATTTAGTCCATTTACTACCATCTCCATTTAAATGTTGTTGATATCGTTGATCAACATTTTTAGATGCACCAACATAATATTTATTATTGGTACATTTAATTACATAAATATTCGTTTTTGGAGTTTCACATCCAGACATTTAGTTATTAATATCAGCCAGACATAAATTCTTCAAATTTTCTGCTTCCACCTTAATATTCCTCACCAGCATTGACAACACGAACACGGCGAGTCAATGGCTCAGATTCATCGCTGGCAAGCTGTCCCTTCATCTGTAGTTCAATAAGCCGACCATACATGAATACACTGATAACTGCCATTCCTGCGATCAGCAAAGTCAAGATCCAGGACCAGGCGGTACATTGACCATTTATCACACAGCTCATATTATATACTGTGAGATAGATACTTGCCAATGACATAATTACAATATAAATACTAGTATAAACCTGCTTCTTGAGTACATAGAAGACTAGGGCGGTCATAAGGGAAAAAAGACTGGTTATTGCAACAATCTGTTCTTGTATTGATTCAAGCATTCTAGTTCATACCAATAGTTTCTTCAACAACCTTCTGCAAAGTCTGAGCTTCAGTGGTCTTTTGTTTTACAACACGACGAACCTCTTCACCCTTCAAGAAAAGACGTGTATATAGGATAAAGATGCCCATTGCATAGAGAGTCAAGATCACAGTAAGAAGCCAACTGTATGTTGTGCATTTACCATATATTACGCAATGAACTGTATAAAGATTAATGAGTAAAGGAAGACCAGCAAATAGAAGGAAGCTGCCGGATTTACGCCCTTCGCCCTTTAATAAGTAAAAAAGTGCTCCTGCGAAAACGGCAAGTAGTGTTGCTGTACCTAAGATCTTAGTCTGAGTACTCTTGAACATATTCTAATATTTAGTCTTATGCTTTTTTGACAGCCTCCAGCCATTCAGTGCGAAGACGGCGGAATATCTCCGCACAACCACGTGCTGCTGTTGCCAAGGCTTTACGCGCTGTCAACTCTGATGCATCTTGAACACCAATAGTGAGCTTCATAACATCCGTCAAAGGATGGGGCACACAATAGCCGGCGTAATTGACAGGCTCCAGATCTGATTCCACAGATTCATTCTCAATGAAATTTTCAACAATATAGGTCTGTAATGTATTTCCAAGAGTATGATCGTGACCCTTGAAGAAGAAGTCGTAACCGGCCATACTCATTGTAGTTCTTTGAATTGTTAGACCTTCAGGTAACTCTCCTGAATCAGCAGTAGCATAGCGCATAAACATTGCTTCTGCGACCTCACATGCACGACGCACAATATAGGCGACCGAGAGCACACCAACAGTTTCAATCGTAAAATCATAACTGAAAGGTTCACCACGCTCATCTTGGAGATAACAACGTGCAACCTCCATTGTATTGAACTCACGCTCCAATTCTAGACGACGACTCTCATCAGCTTGAATTTCAGAAACCGACAAATTTTTGGATTGCCCGAGCCAGCGCTCAAATACCTCCTTGAGTTTTGCAGGGTCAGAATCGGGTGTATATACATATGAACACTGACTTACAGGACTAAATGTTGCATGCTCACGACCAGTGCTTACAGTAGCTTTAGCACGTAGTTTAATTGTTTCGCCTTTTGCTTGTCCGAATTGTTTACCTTTAAGAACTGCAATAAGAGCAGTATCACCTGTCATAGGATTCGCCGGAAAGAACTTATCAGTTGCAACACGAACAGGCTCTTGTTCTGAAGAAATCTGCTCATAGACCTCAAAATCGCCGGCACATACATCTCGTGGGCGATCAGTCTCATTCTTGACATCCAGTACAAAGGTGTAGTTCTCAGGATTAAATGCAAGAGGATCACGAATTGCCAAAGGCAAAAGACCAACACGGTGGGCCAACATTTCATTGGTCAAAGGAGTATCATTATGTTCTACTACAACATCACCGGTACGACCCTTAGCATCAATGGAAGCACGGAAGCTGGCCGTTTCAACCCAAGTAGTGATAACACGACGCAAAGTATTGGCATAGCTAACAGTGAGTGGTGCTAGGGTGAATCCGACTGTATTACGATCAATTGGACGGACTTTAGAAAACGACATTTATGAATCTATCTACTTTCTAGTTATTCATGTTCGTCAATTTTATACTGGGCTTCTGATCTTCTGAACCAAGCATTGGGAGTGCATTTATGCACTCCTCAACGCGACATAAACAGGGTTTTGTAAAACTGTTTTCTTTGCAGGTAACAATGCAACAGGGTAATCAACGTCATGTATGTTTTGTCAGTCAAAAATGTCCATGGTCCGTTGCTTTTATTAAAGAGCTCCAAAGAACTCCGTTTGTAAATGAAGTTCGTTTTATTAATGTTGATCCAAGTCCAAGTCGCCCCCAGCTTCCTGCGTGGCTCAAAAAGGTTCCGACACTGGTTATTGCTGGTGAAGCAGAACCACGTACTGACGCTGAAGTAATGAATTGGCTTTCTATGCGCAAACTACAAGAACAATCAGCTATACCACGTAGCCCTCCGGCACCAGGCGTTAGTGCCCCCAGTCAAGTTCAGGGTTCAGTTCCAGGTGAGCCTGAGCCATTCATCATGAGTGAAATGGGTGGACGCGGACGTGACTTTTACAGTTTTGTTGATCAAGATACATCTACTGGGGGTAATGGTGGTATGAAGATCCAACATAACTTTGAATTCCTGGGTGGGCAAGGATTGGTTGGTGGAGGCTCATCTACACCAACACAAGCTGGACCAAAGAAAAGTAAGCGTGAAGAGATGTTTGATCAACAGATGGAGCGCTATGCGCGAGAGCGCGAAGCTGGTATGCCAAAGGTGATGCCTCGCCAGTAATGGCGGAGACATGCTGTCCCCCTCGCCCATAATCCCTTTCTATTTGTCCCAAAGGGGCAAATCTCACGAGAAAACTTATAAAATCAAAGAATTTTTCGTAGGGAGGCTAGGGGGTGAGGGGGAGCGCCTAGCTCCCCCTACTCCAGCGGTTTAAAAATACATCAAAAGATAATAACTAAAGGAGAATGTCAGTACTAAAAGCTTTTAACGAGCAACTCCTACGGTTTTTTGAGGAACTTCAAAGTACCTATCCCGAGGAGCGAGATATTAGAATGGCTGTTGATGCAATTTCAAATGCAAAGAAAATTAATCCCCGACTTGTTCTGGATCTCTTCTTTGAACATGTTTATAAGGATCATGCACAATCAATCTATGCAAAAGATGTTCCAACAATTATTAATGCAGTTAATGAAAAAATTAAGACTCAATTCAATGATATGATGGTAGCTTTAACTATTTTTAATAAGCATTGGTATTCAATGACACCTGGCAATCAAGAAACTATTATTCAGTATCTTGTTGTGCTTTGCAAGTTATGTGAGCGAGCTAGAGCTTAGCTCTAGTACGCAGTACCTTTGGCGAGCGAGCTAGAGCTTAGGCAAAGGGCTTAAACATATATTTATTATAACTCAAATTTTGATATAAAGTATATTAAAATTTGCGTCTATACACCTGATTTTAAGAAATCAGAATTCACAGATTGGAGATGGCAAGTGAGCTTACATCTGTATTTCAGTCAAAGTATGATGAATTCTGCGATGATCTTGTCGCATGTATGCCCGAGTTTGAGGCACAAATAGCAGCAGCGAAGGCCCTAACAGCAGAGCAGCGTCTTGCACGTTTCAGTGATGAGGTTTTGCCTAATGCAGCTCCTAATCGCGATCCTGCTGTTTGTCCGGCAACAGTTCTTCCTGGTGTTAGTATCACAGCCGAGATCTGGTCTGAACTTAGTGGTCAGACTAAATCTGCTATTCAGGAATATTTAACTCTTCTTGCAATCTCTTGTCTTTTTGAAACCGGTAAGGGAAAAGATTCTCCATTTTTCAGTCAAGCAGATGGATGGATGGATGACTTCATGAAGAACATGAAGACAAAGATGTCTTCAATGGACTTTGAGTCAATGGCAAAAAAGATGGCTTCGCTTTTCGGCTTTGGTGGAGCCGAAGGCGCTGGCGGTCCAGCTCTGCCAAAACTTCCAGAGAAGTTCTTGAAGGGACATCTTGCAAAGCTTGCTGAAGAGATCATGCGCGACTTCAATCCTTCAGATCTCGGTCTAGATGAAGAGACTATTAAGAAGTGTGAAGCAGATCCATCAAATGCTTTTGGAATTCTCATGGAAATCTATCAGAAAAATCCGAATTTTATCATGAATTCGGTCCAGAAGATCGGGAAGCGTCTTCAGGCGAAGATTCAGAGTGGTGCTATAAATCCAGCCACAATTGTTGCAGAGGCTGAAGAGCTTATGAAGTCATTTTCAGAGAATCCGGCATTTGGTGATCTGATGGAGACTTTCCGTGGTATGTTCTCTATGGATGAGCTCACGAAGGCACCTGGACAGGTTGGTGTTAGTGCTCGTCGTGCATTGATCAATGAGCGCCTTAAGAAGAAGTTGGCACAACAAAAGGCCGAAGCAGCCGCCAGACAGGCGCAGGCGCAAAATACAATTATTGCTCCATCTGGTCAACAGCAGCCACCAACAGATGACAGCTGGATGAACGAGCCCGCATCTGGCTCGCCACGTAAAAAGAAAGGAAGAAAATAGGTATAAATGATGAAGGTTAGTCCATATTTAATTTTTATAACAATAATACTACTTATTGTGACTGCCTATATATTCTATAAGCAAAAGGCAGCACGTGGCGAAGTTAAAATAGAGGATGCAACAGCAGTTCTTCCTGAACAGCATGAACCTCTTCCAATTGTGACAGAGCCTCCCATCCATTTACAACCGATTATTGAAGAGACTCCTTCAGAGTCTTCTATTGAGAGTTTTGTTGGCTCTGCGGCAGCTACGCTACCTACACAAGCAAATCCTTTCATGAATGTTCTTATCCCAGAGATCAAGTATGATCCTTTGAGACCAGAGGCTGCACCAATAGATGAACCACACGTGAAACAAGAGCTAGATGATTTCTTCCGTGTAAATTTCTTCAATGATCCGACAGATGTCTTCGGTAAGTCTCAGGATCAGCGTCAATTCATAACAATGCCTTCAACATCTATTCCCAATGACCGCGAGTCGTATCAGAACTGGTTATACAATATTGTTCCTCTTAATTGTAAGGCGGGTGGTCGTGCTGCATGCTTGCCCGGAACTGATGGTGGTCCAATTACGAGCTTGAATCAGAACTTTTAGTTCTAATTGCTGCTACGGCTCTTGCTTTTACTCTTGCGTTTGAGTCTTTGTGTTGTTATTGATGCCCCTTTTCTACATTTAAAACGTTTTAGAGTCCGACCACGTGACTGTAAAATGGATTTAACACAAATTGCGATTGCCGGCGCCTCACCTTTAGCAGTTCCACCGAACTTAGGTGCAACAGCCTTTATGCAACGACAAAAATGCGCAGCGAGCTGGGGATTTCTTCTACGAGTTTGTTTCTTCATTATATATTAATATATTAGAAAAATGCGACCGTGGCCCTGTATTTTAAATTATGATCCACCACGGGCTATTCTTAATGAAGCCGATAATCAGGTTCTTGACGATATTATTTTACCAGAATCACAATTGGATTTTAATTTTATGCATAGACTAATTGCAGAAGATCAAGGTATAGATGTTCTTGTTGGTATTCTTGATTATGATATATTAACTGACTTATATACTGTATATGAAATTAATTCTAGTAATACTAAAAAAATTTCAATTTATTATGCGGATATAGAAGTTTTACGCCCAACAGGAGATCTGAGAGATTTATCCATTTTAGAATCTGATGATGTTATAATTACTCCTTGGTTTTCTCCAGGCCGATTTGCTAAAATACCATATATTGCAGAAAATGGAGTAACTGCTTATAGATCTATTATAATTGATAATGATGATGGTGAAAATTATGAATTTAGATTACTACAACCATTAGAAGGAGAGGATCAATCACATATCGCGCCTAAAAATCTAATTAGTAATTTCAAATCGGATTTATATGTAAATGAATATATTAATTTCCTTGATGTTATAAATATAAATGATGCAAGGCCATTATTAAGACCATCACCTATAGATCCAGGTTTTGATCAACAATTACTTCTTGGAGTTCAAATGACGAATGCCAGAAATTATTATACTACAATGTTTAATTTAACAGAATCACGCGCCTCATATGAAAAAGCCTTATTTTTTTATAATGATATATATCCAAGAGATACAATATGTATATTAGATCGCGCCCCCTATAAAAGATTAGTAATTATTCTTGATTATTTGATTATTTCTGATAAATATGTGGTCAAATATGTACATGAATATTGTGATCCTACATTTTTATATGTTAGTCCTTCTGAATTAACAGATATAAATGAATTTGAAATGTTTAACAATGATGAGAATCAAGAAATAAAAGATATTATTGAAGAGGAAACACGTAATACATATTCAGATTTACCAAAGGAAGCTATAATAGGTTTAGATGAATATCCACCAATTATTTTTGACAGGGATCGCATTATTAATAAAGTTGTTCCATCAGGAGTAGCCGTTGGTGATATCGTTAATATTTACTTTGATGATGAGAAACCATTAGCACCTGCCGTTATAATGGAAATTCTTCCAGGATTCGCACAAAATGGACTACTACGTATTCCAAAATATAAGATTCATTTGCTTTATTCAAAGAATAATAGTCCCAGTGAATATATTGTTACAATGAGTAATTTAAGATTAATAGAAGATGAATTAGATGAAATAATCAATGAGTCATTTGTTAATAATTATAAAACATTGACTAATAGAGAATATATTAGACCTAATGTTACAGATACAATTATCAGTGATATCTTAGCAAATTTTAATATAGTAAATGCATTATTCCATAAACAGTCACAATATTCAACTAGGATATTTAATATGAATTTGAATAATAGAGAAATTATACCCGATAATAAAATGCTTGATGTATTTGCTAAAGTAAATCCTGATATAAATGCAAATCAACAGCGACAAACTTTAATTAATTTAGAACGTAATAAACGTATTCTTATGAATAATGAAAAATCATATATTCGTAATTTAAGACAAATGTATGTTAATCCAGATCATATGGATATAATTCGTCCAATTATAATTCAACTAAGAGCACAAGAAAGAGAAGGAGAGATTGCGAGACTTAGACAAATTGCTGCACAGGGAAATATAGCAGACCGAGAAAGATTTGAACAACGACGTTTAAATTATATGACAATTATTAGAAATATAATAGATAATTTTAACCCAGATACTCCTCCTCTAATTCTAGAACCAGGTGATCGCCCTATAATTCCCAAACAGAATTATGAATCAATTTTAGAAGAATCACAACAAAATTCAATTGCAAATAGAGAAGGTGCAAATGTATTAGATTGTTCAATGTCGGCAGATGATATTAGTAAATTACCACCATCAAAAATATGGATGGGTTGGGATAAAGCTGATTATGTAACTGTACATACTGATAATATATTTAATGGTAATTTATTGCAAAGTTATTTCTGTCCTATTTGTCTAGGGTGGGGTCAAAGAGATACTGGTTGTTTATATTTAAATCATAGCTGTTCATTCAGTGGATGGTTTCATAAACGATTACATTCGCGCTTTGTTTCGGATAGTAAAACGTGTACATGTGTAGATTGTGGTAGAATAAGTTTGTGGCCTAGTGGTCATAAGCATTTTAAGTTATTTCCTGTAGATAAAACTATTAAGGCAACAAATGATTTTGGATATCCATTTGATGATGATTGTTTAAGATCGGGTGGTGGATCACTTTTGGAAAAAGCCGCACGTATTCAAAAAATGGCAGATATTTATTTGGAACTTATGCCTCAGCGTGGGAAAATTACACAAAATGAAGTGAAAGTTAAAGTTGTTGAAGGATGCTGGCTTGCATATCCACAATTGTGGACAGATTCTGATTTCCGTGAGCGCGTATTTACTTTATTGAGAAATCAACAAATTGTTTTCCCTGAAGAACTTTTAATTGATGAAAAATCATCTAGTAATACAAATATTTATTCAAAAATTAGACTTAGAGAGCCATTTATTGAAAAACACTATGATATACCTATTGTACGTAAAATGAGGGTTGGTGAAAGAGATCCTATTAGCTGGGAGGAACCAAATAATAATACACAAATTATGCCTGGGATTATTTTACGTCATAAAACACGCGATGCTAATGGCAATTTTGTTGGATCTATTAATGAACATCCTATAATTACCCCACAAACACTTGCTGATCATCCAAAAAGCACTTTTTATGAAGGTAATTGCATGTTTAGCGAAACATGTAATGGTGTTATATGGCCACAGGAAATTGAAGCTGCTGCATCTATATTAAAGAAAAAATTCCCAGATCATGATAATGGTGGTCTTAATGAAGAATTTGCATCAAATTATAGAGAAAAATTTATGGAAAAAAATCCAGCTATTTTGAGATTAATAAAAAAGCCAGCATCTGAAAATATTCGTGGTGAAAATATTGCACGTATTTTGCAAGATGCCGAAGAGGAAGAGGTACTAGAAGGAGCTGCAGGAGGCGGAGCACAGGTTGGCGGTTCAGCTGACACAGATACAGATAGCATGTATTTCCGTCTAGTTGATGAAACATGTGATTTGCCTTCTCGTAAAGTAAAGGCTACAAAAGGTGGTACTAGACGCAGAGGCAAAGGCAAATCCAGAGGTAATGGACTCCGAGGTACTCGCCAGGCAAAATCTGGCTCAGGTCGCAAAAAACGCCGACAAACAAAAAAGAATTAATATAATAAACAGAATGAGCAACAAGTTTGACCTTAATCGTCTCACGCATGCACGTGATGATGCCTGTGGAATTCAATCCTTCTACGCACAATCAGTCGGCCCCGGTATGTATATGACAACTAACCTTGTCCCTAAGGCATCCGGCGTCAATCCCCTCTCTGTTGATCAGATCAACGTATATCCCCGTGAAGGCTACGGCCTCAACAATCGCGCCATTGATTCCGATTCAATGCTCCGTAATCAGCCTGTCTTCAACTCCCATAAGTGTAACATTCGTAACCAGAGCCGTCCTTACCTCACTGTCCCCTTCATGGGTAATGGACGTGGTAATGCTGATATTGAGAGCCGTCTCCTCCACTCTGAACAGGTCCGTCTAGGCAAGGAGTGTGGTACTGTCACTGAACAGTTCTTTGACCAGCAATACACTCCTCAGATCCCTCTTCTTGCCAAGTACATCCAGAACCCTAATAACTTGGTTCAAGAGGTCGCCAGTGGTGGAGGCTGGATTCGTGGCGGCGTGCCGACGCGCAGTTACATTCGCGACATCAATTGTTAATAGAGTTTATATTATAACCCCAAAATTCAAGTTTTTCTATATTAATACGTTTTGTTAGCTATAATATAATTAACAAAATTTATATTTGTATCCCTATGAGATAGTAGAATGCAGGCCCGACACTTACAAACAAATGTTTTAAAACAGACTTTTGATCAGCAATTCAAGCTTCTTCAAACGGCACCATGGGAGCGCAAAGAGAATCCGCAGAACTATGATCAGCTTGAGAGTCAGGTAGTTAATCCTGATCCTCGTCGTCACATCCTAGGTATTGTTGGTGGAAATCAGGTCGCTCCGGTCGCTGGCTCTTTCTATAATATCGTTAATCCTCAACAGGCAGATGTTGAATCTGATTTACGGGGTATTACACGGCCTATCACTAAATGTCCTTGGCGTGATTATCAGCCCCAGCCTATCGGTGATTCAGTGATTAATCGCTACAATCCGAAGAATAATTTCACGGTTGATGCGACATTAATCCCTCTTCCCGATTACCAGATGTGGCCGTATGCAGCTACATATCAACCTGAACCACTTGTTAAGGAGACTTGTGGTCGCCCTGAGAAGTATTAGACCCGCGCGGATTTTAAATGAGCGTTTTTGGCGATGAATGGTTGTAAAAGAACACTCGTCCGATTACATACTTTCAGCAATTACTTATTGCGAAAAGTATGGAAGTTTTTACTACTACTTGTAGAATTTTTGATTGTAAAAAACAAACTCTATTATTTCACACCATGAATATACTTCATAAGGGTGGCACATGCCTCATTATAATCTGTAATACGTCCCTCAATTGGTAATACATCTACATGACTTACACCTGGATACCTTACTAAATCATTTAGACAATTCATAACACCATAATAGTGTTTATTTAGTATATCTATATCAAGATACCAAAACATCACCGAATCTCCAACCGCATCTTTCATTTCTTTTGATTGAAGTTTATAGGCCTTTGATGATGTTAGGAACATACCATTTGGACTACTAGAAAATAGATACTGTGTTTCGTTTGTTTTAGCACTTCCAACATTTTCAAACTCAATACGGATATACATATTATACTATTATATAGATAGTGATTGTGCTTTAAGATATTAACGCTTATTTAAAATCCTCATAAGTCTAAAATAAAAAAGTTGAAAGTGAATTTACATTAAATCAATAATTAAAATTGTACAATTATCAACATGGCATACGAACGAGATCCCATTGATGATGCTCTCAGGCCCTATGTGGAGTTTGAGTATAGACCACTTATATTTACTGGTCAGGACAAATGTCATCCATTTGTGACTTTGGCTGTGACACTTCACAACCATAATCGTAATAACGGACGATCACGACATGAAGGCTATTTGCCTATAACGGAAATTACTGACGAGAGGCTAATAGCAGCTCTTCAGCGATACATTCCAACATTTACAGTACAATCAACAGCAGATGATGTGTTGGCTTTGGCAATTGCCCTTGCAGCACAAAATCTGTCAGAATCATTGGATTTCCTACTATCTACCTATCCGGGTATTGACATGTATGGAAGTCCGCAATTTCCAGATCTAAATCCATTTATTCGTCAACATATATATACTAGCCATAATACAATCTATGAGGCTGCATTAACTGGTGGCTTGAATATTATCCGAGTTTTACTCAAACATGGACTGGATTATAATAAACAACTGAGCTTTCCAGCCTGGCAACAAATTAAGATGAAAACAATGTTTCATGCTATTTGTAGTTCCTGTCCAGATGCTCTTGATCTTCTAGATCACCCTGATACCACCCAACTTGATTCGGATGGTTATACAGGCCAGTATTACTTGCTTTACAAAGATGGAAGTAAGAATTACATTTCCCGTCTATATGAGCGCACACACTTTGATGTTAATGCGCGTTATGACGGACTTACATTGCTTGAGACCGCGATCAAAGATCGTAGAAGTGTCTCTGTAAATACAATTTGTCAATTAATTCGGTGTGGTGCTGATGTGCGCCTACCGAACAGTCAGACAAGTGAAACTATTCTGCATTATGCGCTCAGCTGTGGTATGACATATAAACAGATTGAAGAACACATTGCAAAACTAAGAGGCTGGGATATTGAAATTACCCCAGATCGTATGGATATGTATCAGAGACGCTCGGAACTTATCGGCGTTCTTCTGGAACATCCTGATATTGATATTAATGCGCGTAATCACTTTGGTGAAACGGCCCTCATGGTGGCCGCCTCCAATGGTGACTGTGAATCTATAGATCTACTACTTAGACGAGCCGATATTGACAAAAAGGCTCGCGATATTTATGGGCGTACTGCTTTGCAGAGAGCACAACTGGCTCTTATGGCAGCAGACCCCACCGCTATTACAGCTATCCAAGATATGATTCATAAACTTGTAGCTTAAAGCTGCAAGTTGCACAGATAAAAGTAAAATATTTTTTTGTATATGGTGCCGTGCGAACATCTAAATTATACCTATAAGCCAGGTAGAGATGGCTGAATCAATTGTTAAAGTGAGACAACAGAATCAGACAAGAACAAAATGGGACGACTTCCGCCATATGGATGATATGAGAATTACCAGTTATGCTGGGCGTTACTATATTAATCCTCCGGCGGCTAACTGCCCCACAACCTATATGGTTAGCCCAACCACTCGTATTCAGAAGAATGGTGACTCTTGGCCAGTTGGTCAATGGCGCACGGACGTAGAATCAGATCTTCGTGGTATTAATCGTATGGGATCTCGTATTCGTGCAGGTGATAATCCAAGTGTTTGCCCTGATGGTAAGGAACGTCTATATCACCCGGCGACTAACTATTTCAATAATTTGCCGTTGCAAAATGCTCCCGACGCTAATATCCCTATGGTCTTTAATCGTATTGACAATGAGGCATGTACATTGCGCTGTACAGGATGGAATCGTTGGGACACATTGTTCCATAATCCCCAGGATACATTTGAAACACCCTTTGATTATTTCATCCCTACACGTGATCTTGATAAGGAACGCTGCAAGACACATGGACGCCCTCACTAATGGTTTCCAGAGATGCGAACAAGCAAATGCGAATGCTAATACACAATAAGATGATCCAAGTAAGAATAGATATGGAAGTAGCTGTTCTTGGTGGCTTAGTAAGCCTTGGATATGCAATGTCAAAATTTTTTGATGGACCTCGCCGATCTGAAGAGCAGGAAGAGGCTCAGTTCAAGGCGAAGCCCTATTTAGCCCCAATGAAGTTGGAAGGATTTCAAAACCCGGTCCATGCCCCTGGAAGATCACAGATTCCAGCACCGAAGCCCACAAGACCACAATATCCTAGCCCTTCGCATTCACTAAAGACATCTGTTGTTGATTTTGCTCCAGAGCTAGATATGATGTATCGTCAGCCAAATGGACAGACTTATCCTTCAGAGCCAACTGCTGGTCCTCAAGGTACTGCTTTTGGTTATGCAACACAACGGCCCCCTCTTGCTCCGGCAGCACCACGGCAAGGTCCACAACCAGAGCCTTTAGAGACACAGGCTGCAATGGTTGAAATGCGATCTGATGGTGTGGAGGCAGAGCCTGTCTATGTTGAAGGTAATTATGTTGTATCGCCGCTCTCAGGTCAGCGTATTAAATCCGAGGAGTTCCGTCACAATAACATGATGCCGTTCTTCGGCGGCCGTGTTAAGCAAAATATTGGTCCTCAGACAAACACAAGTATCCTTGATACTTACACTGGTTCCGGTACAAATCAGATCTCCAAGCGTGAGGTTGAGACTATGTTTGACACAGGCCAGACACCTTTCGGTAATCCTTTTGGTCTTGAAGCAAGTGCAGAGTTTGTTAAATCGCGTATTAATGATCCACGTGCTCGTAATGGTGAGCGTCCATTTGAGCCTGTTCGTGTAGCTCCTGGTGTTGGTGAAGGTTATGGAACTCTTGGTAAAGGTGGTTTCCAGCAGTTTGAGGTTGATGAAATTATGAAGCGTGCAATGCCTACAACTGATAAGCTCCGTGTTGCTGATAACCAGAAGCTGACATATGAGACACCTGTTGTTCCTGGTCAGCATTTCGTGGCTATGGCAGCTGATAATAGTGGTGAGGTTCGTAAGAATAGACCTGATACCTTCTACCAGAATCAGAACGGAGAGCGTAATTTAGTTACTACTGGTCAATATGTTGCAGAAGCAACTCGCCCTACACAGCTTCTTAATTATGCTGCACGTCCAGAGACATCTGATTATCGTATTGTTTCGGGTGCAACTGCACAGGATTCATATGAAGGTTATGTTACTGGCTCTTACCGCACACCTATGACACAGCAATATGGTGGTGCTGGATTCCGTAACGTGAAAATGGAAGACTATTACACACCCAATCCTGATGCCCCTGAGGCCGATTATGGTAAATCCGCAATTGAGATCCGTCCTAATGAGCGTTTCTACACTACAGATCGTACAGTTGGTCTCAATGTTGCCCAGCAGGAATCCGGTCTTGTTACTGTCCATTATGGTGATGAAGCACGTCCCACTTATCGTGGTGATACTATTGGAAATATCTATCAGGCAGGTGTTGCGACTGGTTATGCACAGGGTGCTCCATCAGTCACAGTATGGGATCCATCTGATATTGCTCGTACAACTGTGAAGGAAGGTACAATTGACTGGAACTATATGGGTGTTGCATCTTCAGGTCAAGCTCCTAATAAACTGAAGGTCTATGATCCTGATGATATTGCACGTCCGACACAGAAGGCACAGCTCTCAGCTGCCCTCAGTTACACTGGTGCTGGTAATGCAACAAATAAGAGCTTCACCAGTCACGATGCCGCCTATAATATGCGTCTTAATCCTAATAAGGACCAGGTCAGTCGTTTGCGTAAGCCTATTGCAGGTAATGGTAATATTGCAACCTTTAATGGAGATATTACACAGACCAGTAAGAAGATTGATGCTGATGTGGTTAATGATCGCGTGAATTCAGTGAATCGTGTGATGGAGCTAACACCT
>JACCDW010408421.1_pt1 | contig 16328 bp, 15 predicted proteins | sample 7449781 | NCBI WGS metagenome assembly JACCDW01 (sample SAMN15323449, study PRJNA562643) | freshwater metagenome | isolation source: river surface water | place: USA:Blue River Watershed | collected 2017-08-18
GCAGTGGCGATGGCTTCGGTGATTTCGTTGGTGTCGAGAGTTTCTTCAGCGTCGTTTTCAGAGGCTTCACGGAAGGTGCCGGATGCGATCAGGTTGTCCATCTTGCGCGGGGACAGTTCCATGACCTCGATGTATTCTTCGGCATCTTTGAGGTGGGCTACCGAGGGATCGACGTAGAAGTTTTCGGCATAGACGATGGCCGGGTCAGGACTATTGGTGATCGAGTTCCACCCCGCTTTGCGGATGCCCGACCCCATGAAGCCGACACGGAACAAATTGCGTTCGAGGTCGTTGTAGAAGCCGGGCACCTGCTCAGTGAGCTGGTAGTTCATGTAAGTGCGGACCCGCTGGGCAACTTGTTCACGAGCGGCATCGACATAACCACGGACTTTGGTGCGAACGGGACCCTTGGCAGGCCACAACTCTTGGATGGCTTTGGCTTGGAACTTGACGACGTTCTCGATCAGGAGGGGGTGGACCGCTGTGCAGGCACCTTCAACGTCTGTGTTCCCTTCGCCTTCTGTATTGAGGCCCAGCCACTTGACGCCTTGCTTGATCTTCTCTTCCCAATCTTGGCGGGCGTTCTTGAAGGATTGGAGGGCGTCTTGACGAGAGGAGCCGATGTCAGTAAGGATGGCGTCTTCAATGGTAAGGGCAAGGTTGGCACCAAAGGACATATCCACTTCGACGGTTTCTTCGGGCACATCGATTTCGAGGCTCTCCTCAGAAAATTCAAATTCCATATCAGGGGCAGCTTCGAGATTATCGGACATGGGTCACTTGGCTCCAATAGCTTTTGAAAGATCGACGACGAGAGTAGGTTTCAGGTTGATTGACCTTCTCTTGGGTAAGTTCGTAACGACGCCGCAAATAGAGCAGGGCCATGACCATGGCATCGACGGCATCATCGTGGGCACCCTTGGGAAATTCTAGGGCCTCCTGTAGAAGCTCTGCGGCAAACTTCTTTCCGAGGGGCAGCCAAACTCGTTGACGTTCCACAATGCCGCTAACCGCATGAGCACGAGCCACTTTATCACGATCCGGCTGAAAAGGCAATATTGGCAACTTGTTAAGCTTTAGGTCTTGGATCAAAGATTGACCAGATGCTTTATTTTCGATAATCATTCGGTCGGGCTTGAACATGTTGTATTGCTCTTTGGCAGCGGCTCGGAGCTGGGGGAAGGACCATCGACCTCGGACTTGGTTTAGGAGGATGGCGTTAGGCTCTTGATATTCAAAGCCTTTTTCATCGGTGAAGGTGAGGTGGAAGATGCCCCAAGTCTGGATGACCGAGAAGTCCGCTTTGGATTTGGTGGAGAAGGCGGTGTCCAGGGTCTGGATGATCTCGTCACATTCGGGTGGGTCGTCTTCATCCCAGTCTTGGAAATCGTCTTTGTTGAAGATATTGCCGTCTTCGCCAGTCGGGGTCTGCATGTAGAGGGCACCCCAGTCAGACCTACTGAGACCTTCGCGGGTGGCGATCAAGTCATCCATGGTGATGTATTCAGGCCAGTATGATCCACCGTCAGGAAGCATTAGGTAGTCGGCTGCTGGCTTGTCGAGGATGGCCGGGATGGAGATGACTTCCCACTGGTCGACGCGATTGTTGCGGGCAGCTTTGTCGAGGAGGTAACCTGATAGATCGTTGACATGCCAGCGCGTGTTGACTAGGACTATGCGGGAGTCAGGCAGTTTACGGGAACGGAAGCCGGGGCCATACCAGTTGTTGACGCGCTCGCGCTCGGTGTCTGATTTGGCGGTCTGTTCGGAGAGGGGGTCGTCAAGGATGCCCAAGTTGAAACGGTAACCGGCGATGGATTTACCAGCACCAGCAGGCATGAACGAGCCTCCGGTCACCAGCTTCCAGCCCGTTACGCCAGACATATCATCGCGGATTTGGACGCCCGGAAAGATTTCTTGGTACTCGGTGGAGCGGACTAAATCGCGGATTCGGCCAGAACATTCGACGGCTTTGTCGGTGGTGTGTGAAATCCACATGAAGCGCCAAGTAGGATGACGACCCATGCACCATGCAGTGAAGAGCATCAGGAGGACGGACTTCATAGAACCGGGTGGCAGCATGAGCATCAGTCGGTCGACGAGGCCCCGGTCAACTTCTTGGAGAGTGGCTGCTATAGCTTCGATGTGGCGCCCATCCCGGTAGTCATTGCCGTCGAGCATTAGGGGAGCCAGCAGTTTGACAAAAACGTAGAAGTCCTCTTGCGCCTCCAGTATTGCTTTTTGATGGAGGGCAGCAGCCAGTTCGGCTTTTAGTTGGAGGACTTTTTCTTCTTTAGTGGATACGGAGTTTTCGCTCAATGTCAGGCTCTGCTTCTTTCAGGATGGCAGTTAGTTCGCTGATGCGAGTGTCGAGTTCTTCTTTGGAGTGGATAGTGCGGTGCGTGATTTCTTTCTTCTCGACGAACATGCCCAGATACTTGGCGAGGTTTTCCATGGCGCGGTTAGCGTTGGTGAAGTCGCCGGATGCCATAGCTTGAGTGGCGATGTCGTTGAACCACTTGACGACGTCTTCGACGTTGATTTTCATGCGGGCTTTCTCCTCGATCTCGAAGGCTGTGATTAGGTCGTTGAAGTAGGGGATTGACAGGTTTTCGTTTGCCATGCTTATGAGGACGCCGTGATTGGCTGAATCGTAACCTGCAAGGCGCATGGCAGCACTTTTATTGGTTCTGCCGTTCAGGGCGTATTGGCGGGCGAACTCGACTTGCTTGGGACGTAGCCGCTTGATCTTAGAGATTTTATCCCAGTTGGCCTGCCACGTTTCCCGCAAGTGTTCTTTGAGTTTGCGAATGGCGTCGACGTTCTCTTTGCGGATACCACGGGCAGGCTTATGGATATTCATCTCGCGCAGTTGGATACGGTACTTCCTGACACGATCTTTCTGCGCGGGAGCATTGGGACGCTTAGCCTGTTGTCTCTTAGCGTTGTCGATGAGGTACTGGGGCGGCTTCTTCTTGGTTATTTTGGGGACGTATTCGTCATCACTCACGCGGCTATATCCTCCTCTTCCTCTTCTGCCACACGAATGATGGAGATACGCGAGCGACCCTTCTGGCCAATGGCAGTGACACGACCAGCATTGTAGAAGCGCAAGCCACGCCGTTCGAGAGCAGGCCGAATACGCTTTAGCTCAGCAGCGACACTGTGAGACGTTTGGGGCAGACGTTCGCGAGGACCAATATTCATTTCCAGTTGACCAATCAAGTCCGAGTAGGTACCTGAGAACTCCTTTTGCTTTTCCATCATACGCAGGATTGCCGAGGCCATACCGTGGAACTCTAGCATCTGGTTTTCAGCGGCTGCCCGATTGTGCTTGTACACAGTCATGAGGCGACCTTCTTCCCAACCAAACGCTTTCTCAGCGGCAACGGCCCATACGGCAAAGGCAGACATACGGGGCTTTTCAGCAAGAATTACTTTACCATAGTTTTGCGTAGCATTCAATGCTGCATTCATAAGGGAACCTAGCATACGGGGATGAACCTTATGGAAGGCTTCCCAGAACTCGGTATCGTCGCGGCGAAGACGGGGATCAATGCGAGGGAGATGTACATGGATGGAGCGGTCAACGAGGTCACCACGTTCAACGACGTCTGGGATACCGTTCATGGCTACCGGGCGGCAAACGCGGACTGCGGACTCTTCGGCATTGGTGTAGAGGGCGCGGCCACCTTGGGCACCAGTACCTGTGCTGATGACGCAGAGAGCATCTGACATCTTGTTTGAAATGAAGGAGACGTTATCGTAGGCCAGGACGAAGGAGTTGCGAACCATGGCTTGGAGGTCACGCTGATCTTCGGGTGGGGTACGCATGTCGAGGGCATGGGGGTCCATGATGCGACGCAGCAAACGGAGGACAGTGGATTTGCCAGAGCCTTGTTCACCTGAGATGGTGAGGACTGGGTAAGGACCTTCGGGGCGCAAGCAGCCTAGAACCCAAGCGGTTAGCAGCATTAGGGTGTCATCGTCAGCGGCAACGAACTGCTTTAGGAGGGTGGGGAACTCGGATGGGGGAGTAGTTAGGTCCGGTTCGACGAGGGGAAGCATACCAGCACCACGCAACATACGGATGTGGGTAGGACCGCCTGGAACCCTTTCGATGCCACTGGAGGAGATGCGCCAAGCGTCGTTTGCATCATTGCCGATGTCGATGTAGAGTTCACCGATCTTGCCGCCGACGCGGATGTAGTCCTTGAGCTTGGAGCCTTCGGCACGGACCCAGTGGGCAAAGTAAGTTTGGGCGGAATTGATGAGGTCGCCGTTGGGCACTATATTGAAGGAGTCTACGCAGAAGGAAGCGAACCAACCCCTGAAGTCACAGCCACCGCCTGATGAGATGGTGAGGGTACGGCGCTGGTTCTTTTCAGTGTAATCGAGGAAGAGGCGTCCGTCTTCTGTGGTCCAAGGGGTTAGGCGCCGCTTCGCTTCGTTAATGATTTCGACGCGGTTGACTTTACTGTCACTCATGGGGTTGCTCCTAGGTTAGGAGGGCAATCTACTCCATGGTGAGAGTTGTGTCAAGATTCTCACCTAATCTCACTTAGGGAAGCGGGTCTTGATTTCGGCAATCTTGTCGAGCCATTCCTGTTGGGTAGCTTCACCACGCTGCCACCGGAAGAAGATGGGGTCGGATTCGGCGGCATAAGCTTGACGGCGCTGTTCTTCGATGGCATTGATGCGGGCTGCTTCTTCAGCAGCGATTTCAGCATCAGAGAGGGGGCGCCGCTCAATGGTTTCGGTAATGACGTCTGGGCCGATGGTGATAGTGGTATTGATTTGAATATCGCCGGGGCCGTAGACGCGATTCCAAGGAAGCCAGCCTACAGCCTTAAGAGCATCTTCTGACATTTTGTTGAGGCCGCTGATATTGCGCCAAGAAGAAGGAAGGTGACGCGGACCATCGACGACTTGGTTGTTTTCTACATAACCGTAAATCATTGCAGTCTCCTATAGCTTGTCGTTACGGATTGTGGAACGGCCTTCGAGGGGACGCCCAGTGATAGTGGTGCGGGAGTCTTGATTGTCGTAAGCGAAGACCCCCATCTGATGGATTGGGAAGATGTCAGCCCTTAGAATCATGTCAAGTGAACGGCAGATGCCATGTTGAATGACGTAAGCCAGCATGTTCTTAGCGACGGCAGGGTCAATAGCGTAGGCGTGCGCCCTACAAATGAAGTGATAGTTGGGTCCTTCAGATGCGTGAGGGGGCGTCGGATTAACTGACCAACCCTTCTTGACCTGTTCAATGGAACCCAAGTAGCATATGGAGTTGAAAACCGCGTGCTGCTTGTAAGGCTGAAGCATGAGGGCGTCATGTTCTAAGATGACGAGTGGCTTGTCTTCTTCGACGCATTTGGCCCACAAGCTGATATGAGAGAGGGCACACGCAAGTTCCGAGCGGGTCAGGTAGTGGTCGGTGACCTTTAGACAAGCCATGACCGGATGACCTACTAAGTTGCCAGGGGGCTTGATGGTGTCGCCGGTTCCGTCGTATGCGTCCCAAAGCTGATAGGGCATACCTACTTCAGTGCAGGACTTGGCGCACTCGGCAGCTTTTTGTTCGGAGACTTCGTGGTCGCGGACTCGTATGATGTAAGCCCGGTCGACCCCCATGTCATAAGAATAGAAGAGGGATTTCATGCGGCTGCCTTTACGGAGACCTTTTCTTCAAGGGCTTGCCGCACAGAAGTTAGGGCGTCGTCCCATTCACCATATTTGGTTTGACGGAACAGACGCACGCTATTGTACCAAGCTGATCGCTCACCGGGCACTGCCCATGTATAGTAAGGCAGGACCGGCACGATGATCCAAGTCTCGATACCGAGGGCTGCTGCCGCGTGAGCCACTGATGTGCAGGACGTAATGACCAAGTCGAGGCCAGCTAAAATGCTGACGGTGTCTTCCCAAGTCTTGAGTTGGTCGCGGAGGTCAGCGAAAGGAAGACCGTCGATTAGGTTCTCGTCACGCTGCAAACTGTAGAGCGTAATGCCCGAAACTGAGTGCAAGTCAACGAGAGGTTCAGGCGGGAAGACCCTATGCTGTTGGTGTTCGAACTCGGGGCTACCAGCCCAGCGGATGCCGACGCGAAATGTGCCGGGCTTGGCGAAAAGCTTGCGAGGTTCGGCTGTCAGATAGGGCGCACCTGAGAGCGTGTCCATCTCGTAGCCGAGGATGTGGGCTGCTGACATAGCCGGAACCCAGTAGTCATAGTGGACATTCTTGGCTGCTGCACTGTCCACGGAAATAAAACCATGCCGACTAAAAAGAGCTTTAAGGTGAGCGTCGCAAGAAACTACAACACGGGCGCCTTTGGTTTGGAAATCGCGAGCAAAACGGAAGTTCAGAATTTGGTCACCGTACCCACCTTCACACCTAAAAAGGAGCGTCTTGCCTTCGAGGGATTCGTCGCGCCAAATCGGACCTTCAAGACGGGGATTGCCAAAGCAATTGATGAAGCGCCCTGCGTCCATGAGGCTAAGACCCTTTGAGAGGTTGCCATGGCGCATTTCGTGCCAGCCCAAGTTGAAGAGGACACGGGGATCGTCTTGTGGCTGGGCACGTAGTATGTCTTCCGATACTGATGGATAGCCATTAATAGAGGCTTCCAGTGCCATGTCTAGTGGATGTGTCATTGCGTAAATGCGGCTCCTTGAGTAGAGGAGTAACCAGTGGTTATTTGGGCAGCCCAATTAGTAAGAGAACCTATTTGGACGGGGCTGCTTTTACTTACAACAGTGCCATCCCCCAAACGCCCCCCAGTACCATTATTTCCCCAAGCCCATAAGGTACCATCTGTTTTAATGGCATAAGAACTGGTTGCTGCGGCAAAAGCGGCTGCCCATGTAGTAAGGGCGCCAACTTGCGTGGGACTCGATCTAGATAAAACATCACCCTGACCTAACTGACCTTCCGTACCACGACCCCAAGCCCAAAGGGTTCCATCTGTTTTAAGAGCCAACACAAAAAAATCTCCTGATGATACAGTGGACCAATTTGTAAGGGCACCAACTTGAATGGGACTTGATTTAGCTACCACTGTGTTATCACCTAATTGCCCGCTAGTGTTTGATCCCCAAGCCCAAAGAGTTCCGTCGGTTTTAATGGCATATGCGTTAGTATTTCCTGATGATACTGAAGACCAAGTTGTTAAGGCACCAACTTGAACGGGGCTGCTTTTATTTACAACGGTACCGTCCCCCAATTGACCGGCTGTACCTTGACCCCAAGCCCATAGAGTTCCGTCTGTTTTAATGGCAGCAGCAGAATTAGCTCCATAAGAAATTTTAGACCAGTCAGTTAATGCACCCACCTGTACGGGACTACTTCTTGAAATTACGTCACCTAGTCCTAAAACTCCATTGGCACCGCTTCCCCAAGTCCAGAGAGTACCGTCTGTTTTGATGGCGGCGCAAAAAGTATTTCCCGCAGAAACATAATCCCAATCCGTAGAAGACCCAATCTGAACTGGACTTGATCTATTTGTGACAAGATTTATGCCTAACTGGCCACTGGCACCAGTCCCCCAAGCATATAGTGCGCCGCCGGACGTAATGCCAAGAGAAGTAGAAGGACCGTAGGAAACTTTAGAAAATTCTGAACTTATGAAAACAGGAGAGAAAATGCTGCCTTGATTTAGGCCCAACTGCCCAGCCGTTCCAAGTCCCCATGCGTACAACTTGTTATCTGTTTTCTTTCCTATGCCAAAATTACTGCCAATTTGAATGTTGGACCAGTCAGTGCTAGAACCAACTTGAACCGGACTACTTCTATTATCAAGTGTGTCAATACCCAATCCACCGTTTCCGCCTGTTCCCCACATCCAAAGGGTACCATCTGTCTTGATAGCTCCCGCTGATGTACCACCACTTTGTTTCGGCAAAGAAGCCCAATCTGTAAGGGAGCCAATTTGGACAGGACTTGATTTATTTACAGTAGTGCCATCGCCTAATTGACCACTTGCACCAGCGCCCCAAGCCCATAGAGTACCGTCTGTTTTGAGAGCAATACAAGCATTGGTATTGGTAGCGCAAATCTTAGACCAATTGGTTAGCGCACCGACTTGAACAGGACTCGATCTATTTATAGTATCGTTCAAACCTAATCCGCCATTTCCATTGTATCCCCAAGCCCAAAGGGTTCCATCTGTTTTAATTGCATATGATGCTTGATTTCCAGCAGAAACTTCTGCCCAATTGTTAAGGGCTCCAATTTGGACAGGGCTTGAATATGATATTGTGTCTCCAACACCAAGGCGTCCATCGGTGCCACGCCCCCATGCCCATAGAGTACCGTCTGTTTTGATTGCTAAAACTTGTTGGTTAGCACTAATTTTTGACCAATCAGTAAGCGCCCCAATTTGGACAGGACTTGATCTATCTAAAGTAGTATTATCTCCTAACTGTCCGTCAGCATTGTACCCCCATGACCACAAAGTGCCGTCTGTTTTGATTGCATAAATGCCAATATAATCCCCTGAAACTTTGGACCAATTTGTTAAGGCGCCAATTTGAACGGGGCTGCTTTTAGGTACAATAGTGCCATCGCCTAATTGCCCGTTATTATTGTACCCCCATGACCACAGAGTACCGTCAGTTTTGATTGCAGAACAAGAAGCATTTGCTGCGGCAAAATCACCCCAAGTAGAATCTGAAGCCAAAGCTTGAGGAGAAACGTGGGTTTGTGCTGTACTGTTGCCTACAGCGCCTGTTGCATTTGTGCCCCAAGCATAAAGACCTTGACCAGCGGCAGCGGAAGAACCAGCGAGGAGTTGTTCGATGAGGAGCATTACTTAGAGTCCTTCATGGATTGTACGCCGCGCCAGACAGAACCGCCATCATCTGTAATGAAGACCAGCACATCGACGCCAGCCGTTGTGAGAGTGGGGGCAGTACCGCTAGGCCAATCCACCGAAGACGGCCACGTATTGGTATGGGCACCCCCATTGGTAAGCTCTAAAATGAAGCCTGCTGCGACAGTGCTGACCGGAGGATTTGCGAAAACCCATGTGGTACTGCCGCTGACTTCAGCCGAAAAGAAGTTGGCAACCGCGAGATCAAGCGTCGTTGTCGCAGATACATTAGCCAGAGAGGTCCGCGCCAGCGTGTAGCCTGAAATGCCCGTCAGGACGTAGGTACGAACCTGAGAAGCATTAGCCTGCCGGGAACCGAAGCCAGAGGCCGAAACCTGAGAGATTTCAAAACGGTCTGTGGCCGTAACCGCTGTAGCAGACGTAAGGCCGCTGATCTTAAAGGTTGCCATGGGATTCCCTACTTGCTATCTTTCATGGACTGTACACAACGCCACACGGTACCGCCGTCATCAGTCACGCATGCAATCAAATCAAATCCGGCTGCCGTAAGTGTAGGCGCTGTACCACCAGGCCAATCAACTGCCGCAGGCCAAGTGACTGTAGCCGCTCCGCCATTTTGAAGTTCAAGCAAGAAGCCTCCAGCAGCCGGACCATTAGTCGAGGACGTCGGAGGATTAGCGAACACGAAGGTAGTGCTGCCGCCCGCCAAAACTGTAAAGAAGTTGCCTTCCGTAAGGTCAAGGGTTGTGGTAGCCGAGACGCTGGTCTTGACAACAGCCTGGAGCGAATAGTCCTTGAACTTGGGCCGGGTGACAAGGTTGTCAGCCATGTTCAGTTCGCCGGACATCGTATCGCCAGCCTTCAGGACCCGCTGACCAACAGAGACGAGGGCTGCCGAGACTGCCGCCGATACCGTGTTGACTTGGACTTGGAGGGTGCTTACGGCTGCGGAGACCGCATCGACCTGAATTTGGAGAACCGAAACGGAGGTAGCAACAGCAGCAATGGCAGCGGCGTTTACGGAAGTAAGGGCTGAGACGGCAGCAATCTGAGCGGAAAGGGCCGAGGTATCAGCACTGACAGAAGCGATTTGGACGTTAAGGGCGCTGACCGAGGCTTGGACGTCTAGAAGAACAGTGGAGTTGGTCCAGACGCCCGCGCTTGTGTTATAGGCAAGGACTTCATTGTTAGCGATGGATGCTGAAGCGGAAGTCTTAACGTCGTGCAATTCACCCAGTTCGTAGCCGTTCTGGACCTTAGCGTAGATGGAACCACCGCCGACCGAACCGCCCTTGACGACGTAGCCGATTTGGACCATGTGCTGAGGAGCAACGGGCTTAGTAGCGGTAAGTTCACCCGCCGATACCGGAGACAGGAAAACGATCTGACCATCAGCGAAGTTGCTTGTGTCGACGTTATTGATGACGCCATCGGTGGCCACAAAGCCCGAAGAGTTGACCGATACGTTTTCTAGGGCAACACCAAGAACCGTGAGGCTATTGAGGTCCGAGTTCGCTTGGGCAAGGTCGATGGTGAGGCGCTGGCCAGAGGCACCTGTTACTTGTACAACTTTACCCTTAAGGATCGTGGCGCCCGAGTTGTTGTAGCAGTAGACGACTTCGCGCTGACCCAGAAGCAGGTTGGCATTGCCGCCTATGAGACCCAGATCAAGGGTACCGTGCGTGATATCCCAGGTCAGACGCCCGACAGAAACAGCAAAGCTGGTAGAAGTGTCGAACTCGATGTACTGGACGCTGTCCATGTAGTCGCCGACGCGATTGACCTTGGTCGAGACGACTGCATTGATAGAGGTAATTGCAGCACTATTGACGGATGTAAGCGCCGAAACTGAGTCAACCCTAATGACAAGGGCCGAGACGGCGGACTCAAGGCTGGCTACTGCCGTAACGAGGGCTGCAATAGCTGAGACGTCACCGATGTTGGAGACCGCTATCTCAAGGACCGAGACTCGAACATCAAGAGCCGATACGACACTGTTGATCGAAGTAATGGCTGCGCTATTAGTAGAGATGACTGCGTTAGCCGAAACGACAGCAGCAGAGACGCTGGAGACGCGGACTTCGATGGCGGAGACGGCATTGTTGATGGAGGTGATGGCTGCGGAGTTGACAGAAGTGACGGCAGAGACGGAAGCCACTTGAATTTGAAGGGCAGAGACATCAGCTTGTACGGAAGTAATGGCAATAGAATTGGCAGAGGCGATGGCTGAGACCTGGGCGATCTGGGTACCAAGGGCCGAGACTACAGGCAGAATAGAGACAGTGGCAAAGGCCGCAATGGTGGAAACAGTGGTTTGGAGGGTACCGCTATTCTGGACAATGGGAACTAATTCAGCGCCGGTAAGGGGACCCGCTGTCGTAAGTTCCGAAATCTTTTGAGATGTTGCCATACCACCTGTCCAGTCTTGTTAGCGGACAAGTATAACATAATTAAGTAATTTATTCCAGTCTAGCAAGCGAAGCTCAAGATGGGTCATCAGGCTCTTCAGTGTCATTGTCATCTCCAAACACCATATCGAATAGTGTGTCGACCATTCCCTTGACCAAGCAGGTGGAGAACGGTATGGTAGTGGCCTTGACAGCGCCCTCTTCTTCCCAGGCTATCAGGATGGCAGAGGGGGAACGGGCAAGCACCTTGGAGATTACGGCAGCCACCTTGCGATCAAGGTTGACCATTTCCGTAAACTCCTCGATGGCTTCCTCTTTAGCGAGTTGAGGGGACACCGGGACCTATTACTGCTTCTGATTGTTGGTCAGAAAGTCCATCTGCTCAACATCATCGAATATGTCGTCGGTCATTTCCATGATTTCGGCGATCAGCTCATCAGCAATATTTTGAGCCTCTTCGAGTTTGGTAATCTCGAACTCCTCTAGGTAGTCTGGTTCATCTTCCAGTGAGGATACTTTGAATGACCAGACGCCATCTGAGTATACAACCGTAAATTGCATGGCCAACTCCAAAAAATAGAAGCCAGAGGCATAATAACCTACTGACTTCTATAATTCAAGCTCTTAGTGGTAGTAACCGGAGGATATGTTGCTTCTCCTCAGTAGTATATCTGCTCCAGTTTTCAACTTCCTCAAGAGTACGGAGGCAACCACCACAGCGACGGTCATAGGCACCCCCAATAATATGGCATATTCCACGGCATGGACTCCTTACATTACCTAATTGGACAGGCGCCTGTAGCGCATTCCGTGCCAGTGTCGATTTCGAAGTCATCGGCTTCCCTTACAAGCTCTTGAGTACCCATTTCCTGGCCATTGAGGGGCTTTAGGGTGCTATAATAGGCGTCAAAGTCCTCACCGGAGACCACTTCCTGCGGCAAATACAGGTAACCCAGGTCTTTTGCGGTCTTGGTGGGGTCAGTACGGTACAAGAAGCTCACGCCGACGTAGGAATCCCAGTTCTCATGGAGCCAATCCACGATTTCAGGGGCTTCTTCGGGGCTGTAGCTGATGGTGACCGAGCAATTGTGGTCCACATAGTTGTCCATGAGGGTCTTGTAGCGGGCCAATTGCACCACAGCAGGCTCCAAGTTCACGTGTTTACCGTCAACTTCGTCCATTTTGACCCGCTCATAGGCCACCGGGAAGGTAACGAGGACTGCATCTGGGCTAGACGGGTCTTCAAAGACGCGGTAGTTGGCGGCAATCAGCTCATTTACGAAGGGATCATGCTTGCTGAAACGCACATTGTTGAAGATGTAACGGCCCAGCGGCTTGTGAACGCCCTCAGTAGTGTCCATAATCTTCGAGAGGGTGCCCGATGGCTTGACTGTGGTGACTGCTTTGGGACGCGGCAAGCCCAGTTCGTCGGCCATTTGATAGGCAGACCGCTTGACTTTGTCACGGAGCATACGCCACACTGCCGGATCACCCGCTGGTTCCCATTCTGCGACGCCAGTAACGCCCACACCACACAGACGGAGGAACTCATTGTTCTCATGCCATGCACGCTGAAGGACGCCATCGACCAAGTTGACGCAGGTTTGGCGATAGTTGGCACGGGCCAGCAACTCAGCAGTACGCCACAGCTTATGGGCATTCCAACCCTGGAAGTGGCTCAGATTGATTTCGACGAGGTTGCAGAAGCCTTTGTTGGGCAACAGGATTTCAGCACAGGGGTTGACGCCGCTGATCCACGGAGCCCGACGCTTGCCTTCGACCATGTTGATGAAACCGGGTTCTGAGCCGCCAGCATCTTGCATCATGTTAAACAAGTTGGCAATGTCATCACGGGAGGGACGCGACTTAAACATTACAGAGTTGTTGGACTGCTGACGGTGGAAGTTATTGTGGACCCAGAAGTCCTTCTTGGCTTTAGCGAAGTCTACCCATTCGGCATCGCCATAAGGAACGAGCGCAATTTCAGCCGAGCGGCGTGAGGAGAGGGTTGTGCCGAGGTGGTTGAGGACGTCGAGAATGTCGATTCGGGAAAGGAGATGACCAGCCCGAGCGTTGAGAATTTCTGCGATACGCTGCATTGCCGGTGCAAAAGTCTCATCACCCGACGAAATCCACCCATAGCCTTTAAGACGCTGGCCGCTGGGACGAATTTGCGAGAAGTCAAGTCGTAGAATGTCAGCCTTCCGCTTACCAGCGAGCATCTTACCCACCGACTTGGCCCACGCCTCTGCGCTATCACCCACAGTAATTGTCCAGACTTCCTTCCCATTCTCTTGGGTATGAGTTTCGACATTGGTTTCGCGGCCTTTCTTCTGTTCCAGTAGATGACGCTCAGACCGCACCACCTCGATTTCCATCGGCGCAGTAAAGCCATTGAGGGTACCGACAACGGGTTCGAACCCCACGCCACACCCTTGTAGGAGGAGCCAGAAGGCATCAACGACATCATGGACTGTCTCGATCTTGGTGAAGGCACAGTTGAACATAGAGGCTTCGCGGCGCTTGGCAACATCGGTACCACCCAGCCACAGGGTACGGCCAGAGACGGAACCAGCACGGGTCAACAGCACTTCGCGCAGTTCTTCGAGTTCGGACTCTTGGGTCTTGTTCAGGGGTTTATCGCCGAGGGCACGCTGCCAGAGCCAACGCTGATGACTGATGACGCGGCCCACGATATCGTCCCAGCTTTCGAAGGTGCCGTTGTCGAGGGGACGGGAATAGGTACGGCGAATGATAGTGGATGCACGCACGGATGGTGTACGCACTTCAGGTGAATTACGCATGATTGCTCCTGTTTGGGGAATGTGTTGTAGTATACCAGAGGTTGGGTTATTTTTCCAGTTCTGGGGACGTCAATGCTGCCCATGAGAACGGGAATAGAGGCCGAATGATGGGGCCAATTAGTTGCACAATTTCACGGGTTTCCTCCTGGGCATCGGGTTTGACACGCAGGTTCCATACACGACTCCAACCCAAAAGGGAACCCGTCCAATGCCACTCCGTGTACATATTTTGCGGGAGGATCATCCGGGCTTGCTCGGGGCACATGCCGTCTTGCACCAGCCGCTTATAGTCCCAGACCAAGGCACGAGCAGTTGTATGGGCACGCAGTGCTGAGCCGAAGGGATCAGTGAACTCTTCTTGACTGCTGCCCTGCTTGACATCTGCGGCTGCCTTGCGCCACTTATTGGGCCAGTATAGTTCTGGGTCGTCCTTCACGTAGCGGCGGCTGATCTCGGACCACACAAAGCCTACTTGGTGCTTAGCGAGTTGCCGGGCCACGAAGATGGGAGCCTTGAAGTGGAGGCTGATGTGGGGGTGGGCGAACGGCAGAACGTGGTTGTGCTTGGCCAGAAAGCGGATTAGGCGGTCGTCTTTACCGGGACGGAACTCCATGGTACGCTTGCCAAAGGATACACGAGCTGCATTCACGACCGTCAGATCGGTGCCCATGTGGTTGAGGTAGGTCACTTCCATTCGAGGATACCTTTCGCGTGGGCGTCAACGATAAGCTTGCCTTTGAAGCCGGAGAGGACTCGGACTGCGTCGTCAATGTCGAACATGCCTACGTTGATTGCCTTGAAGATTTTTGACTTGTCTACGATTTCGAGTTGCTTGATGACCCGGTCAAAGGCTTCGACAAGGTCTTGGTGGGTGAGTTCCATGGATTCGCTCACGTGAGTTTGCCTTCCTCGATAAGGAACTCGAAGATTTCCCAGAGGTATTCGAAGTGCTGCTGGTAGACCTTGGCCAGGGCATCGTAGGTGTCGAGAGGGGCGTTTGCCTTGCGGAAGGCTTTGAGATCGTCGACCATGCCCCAGCACTGCATGATAGCCTGCTCAAAGTCGAAGCGGTCGTAGGTTTTGTCCACGGGGTTGCTCCTTGCTTGTGGAGGGGCTTTGTACCATTGGGGCCGGTAGGTGTCAATAAAGAACCCCCAGAGTTTATCCTGGTGTGAACAGGGACCCTGGGGGCTAGGAGCAAGGAACAATGTATTCGAACAGTTACATTCTAGTTTGTAGTCGAACGAGGACTTAGTGTCCTTCTAGGCTAGTCCCCCTTGGCTGCGGCGCCGCATACGAAAGGTTCCCTTCCCAATCGTAGCCAAGAGTTTGTGCCGGACCAGTCACCCCGTGTGCTTGGACGAGACTGGACCAGCGATGGGAATATAGCATTGGGGTGGTGGTTTGTCAAGAGGACGCTTTGCGTGGGACCCTTTGGGGAACGTGGTTGACTTTTTGGAGAACCTGTAGTACTATTGATTTACTGCTAAACTGCCAGAAATGCGGCCTGTGTATTTATCTGTGAGCTGAACGAAACGAAATGAGAAACTCACTACGAAGCTCACCACCGGGAAGTTGCTAAGTCATTGATTTTAAAGGGAAAGTGAGAAGTGAGAGAGGTGAGGGCTTTTTGGGCTTCCTTTATATAGTATATATACCTTCTTTTTCTTTAAGAGGGGGGTGCTCACCATTCTCGCCTTTCTCACTTTTGAGTTAGTTGATTGATTTTAAAGGGGATTTGGGGTGAGAGTTAGGTGAGAAAGTAGTGAGAATCTAGGGTAGGGCGCCGTGACAATTTTAGAAATCTGAGATTTTTTTTTAGGGGGAGTTGACAAGGATGGGCGGGACGGGTAGAAGAGCAGGATGAGAATTGCGATTAGGAAAAGAGCGGTGGAGAAGCATCAGTGGCACCCGTGGTTTGCGTGGTATCCGGTGAGGGTATTGGATACTGAGACGTATGGTAGAGTTTGGGTGTGGCTGGAGAAGGTAGAAAGAATTTATGTGTATGGGTGGGAGTGGAAACAAGTGTGGCATAGAATACCTACAAAGGGGATTGTGGCAAAAATAAGGCAAGTCTAAAAATATGCGCGAATGTGGTAGGGGTACGCTGACACTGACCGACACCGGCACTAATTTTCCAGCCCCCACCTACCCTACCCCCTCGAAATAGGAATAAATACAGTTTTGGCCTGGTGCTGTTAGGAATCTATTCACTGTCTGCCTGGCTGAGAATAGGAAAACAATCCTACTCCTAGATAAGAAAAAACCCCTAGGCCTTTCGACCTA
>JACCDW010879532.1_pt1 | contig 16318 bp, 27 predicted proteins | sample 7449781 | NCBI WGS metagenome assembly JACCDW01 (sample SAMN15323449, study PRJNA562643) | freshwater metagenome | isolation source: river surface water | place: USA:Blue River Watershed | collected 2017-08-18
AAGTTTGTAAAGGAGATGATAGTCGCTCCGTCGGATCTGACGGATGTTTTAAGTCGTGCATATCATGAGAGTCAATCACCTACGATTCGACTATGTCATGGAAATGATAAGACACCTGCGGGAATAGATCCGATTGATTGGATAGTTAATTATGTCAGGAAACCCCATTTCCTGCTTAAGTACGCTAACCCAACTATTCGCGATAAGCACTTACCTACAGGTACAATAATTACTGACAGGTATCCGGAAGTCTACCTCGAGGCCAGTGACCCACATCTTTGGAACATGGTTGAGAGGACAATTCGTCCAGATGGGTTTGAGACTTTTAACATCACATGCCTCGAGGCTCATACTACCAAGGGCACACACACTTTGGATTATCGGCACAGCAGGGAACAGGGAGAACAACCTCTTAATCGGTTCCTTACAGATCGCACCGTAGAAATGATGGAAGATACTCTCCAAAGTCTAACTGTTTGGATTGACTTTCCAGGTAACCCTGTAGTCTACACATTTAAAGACTTTCAGGATACGGGATTGCGCACCTCTGATGATATTGGGTATTACACCTGCCAAGTCAATACGGACGTCCCTTTTCCAGATTGGTACCTTCTAGGAAAAGGACCAAAGAAGGAGACTAAGTGGCTTACAGTGATGTTCACTCATGGAGATGTATCTTATTTTAAAGATCGCGAGGGCGGTTTTTATAAGTCCACATCTTTTGAAGGGTTGTCGCAGGGTACTACTTCCGAATTTGATATGGAATTGTTCTCTACAATTGGGAGGTATATTGCACATCCATGGTCAATACCTTACATTTCATCTTTAAAGATGGAAGAGGGGTATTGTACGTATCTCATAGACCTGGATAGCGGTACTCAATGTGATGTACTCTACCAACCCTCCGATGCAAGTATGTACTCTGAGTCAGGTATACTCTGGGCTTGTGAGGGTGAATATTACCGTCAGGTCTAAAAAAAGAGTATAGGTCTATTGAGTTATGTGTAATAGTATTTAATCATCTTAAAGAGGTTTACTTAGTTGGTAGACCTCTTAAAACTTTTTTTGTTCTATGTTCAAACATGTAAGAGAGTTGATCATTCACCCGGAAGCACTTAAAAGCATTTTAAGGTATACGGCTGATGAGGAATTTGGACCCAGGGCGCGTCCTTGTGATGCCAATGATACACCGCCCGCTGGTTTTAGTAAGCCTAACTGGATGTTGAATTTTGTTCAAAGAGGGTGTGTATGGCTTACATACCCCACTCCAAGTGTTGCTGATAAACATGCTCATGAATTGGGGGCAATCGTAACTGATTATTTCCCAGGGCGTCACCTTGAAGAGGACGATCCAAAACTCGGGAACATTGTCTATCAAATCATCCGGGGCGGAGGCTTTTCAATGGGGGATATATCCTGCATGGAGTCAAAAGGTTATTTTGGTACTTGTAACACTAGAGATGCTGTGGTGTTAAGGAACAGTGTATGGTCCGAACAGGTACTCATCAGATTCCTGAGAGGTCAGACAATGGATATGATTCAAGGACATCTTCAGCAGCTGACCATATGGATTGATACCCCGGTTGGTCCTGTGGTTTATAAGTTTAAAGATTTTCAACCAACTGGGGAGTGCGTTGCCCAAGTTACTATGGATGTACCTTTTCCGGATTGGTATCTTTCCGAAATTGAGAAGACTGAGACTGCATCGCTCAGGGTGATGATGATTAACGGGAAGAAGACTTACCTTAAAGACGGACAAGGTGGGTATTATAAGTGCTTAAATCTTGATAACCCTCAAGTAGGTACTAATGTTAATGTTGATACGCAGCACCTCACTCTTGCAGGTAGGTATGTTGCCGACCACTGGGTGAATTCAAACAATGATGCATTCCTGCAGACAATCGTGGCAGTTGGTTGGAAGCCTAATGGTGATGGGCTTATGTCATCACTCTGGGATTTAGAAACCGGAGAGGTTATTGATGTTATTTACAAGCCTGATAACGGACCAATGCGATCTCACTCCGGCATCAATTGGACTTGTGAGGGGGATTATTTTCATAGGGTGAAAAGTAGTAAAGAGGGGGGATAGGCCCATGAGCATTACAAGGGCAGAGTTATCTCTTATAATAAGTAATCTAAAAAAAGGATAATATGTATCTTCTTGCAATCTTTGATTCAAAGAAAAAATTAGTTCTCAAGCACGTCTCAGACGGACATGAGGATGGGGATTATGCTGTTAGGATTAACCACCCTGAAATAAAGGCAGAAGAGGAAGATTGGCTTTGTCCCCAAAGACTGGTGGCGTATATTAAGGAACATAAACCTAAATGGACTGTCCATGAACAGTGGTATGACCTTAAGGTGAGCCTTGTAAAAGGTGGGGTTAAGATTGATTTTATTCCCGAAGAAAAAGAATAAGACTATGTTGAAAGACTTAACTCCCAATTGGGAGGAAATTAAAAAGAACAGCCTTCGCTGGAAGGAGCTTCAAGATCAGGGTATTATTACTGCTGACTATGAGTACCTTCCCTCATATAAGCGGCGGGTTAACACGGATAATATTCCTGAAACCAGTAGGTTACTTTTAGGTTTTGAAAAAGGTGATATTCCGGGCATGTATGTTGAAGTTAATTTTCGGTTTGATGAATTTGTGGAATATCCTGATTACAGGCCTTCCTATGAGGATGAGTTTAAACTCTTTGCACCTCATTATAAAAAAGAGCAGTTCGGGGTTGCTGATAATGTCCAGCAGGTGCTTGATTATTTCTTTGAAGAGTGTCAAGATCTGGACAAGAATTATTTCATTCTCATGATGCCTGTCAAGCAAAATAAAGAGAATAAGGGGAAGGGAGGGGGATGGCGCTGGCATAAGTGGGGTGAGTACATCGGTAAGCTTCCACGAAAGTATGAGTACCTAGATGATGAGGATTTTGATAATGTCGAGGAGTTTCCAGGGTACGTTATTTGTTTTCACATTTATCCGTTTCCATCATGAGTATCCAAAATGTATATGTAGCTGTTGTCTTTGATGAACGTGGCATGGAGGTTTTTAAATATGCGGGACCCTCTGATGGGGAAGTATATATTGACCATCCAAGCATGCCTTACGGTGTACCTCACAAGCATTGGGAGAGTGGAGCATCCGAGCTAGTCAATTGGATCAAGCATGAAAAGCAAGGGCCTGTCTGGACTGTCCATGAACAAGTCTTCGAGGTAAATGTTGAAGTGTTGGATGGTAATTTACAGGTTGATTTTAAAGCTAAAAAATAAAAATAAAAATGAGTGAAAAAGAATTAGAAGAAGGAATCCAGGACCTAGATTTCTTGACGGGTCTAAGGATCTTATTAAAGGTTCATAAAGCAGAGATCCGTGTTGATGGGTGTTCTGACGATGTTGTGATTGTAGGTGAAGATTCAGGAGAGATTGCACGTGCACCTTACATTACAGCTACCTGGCCTGATTGGACTAATTGGCAGTATTAGTAATCTGAAAAAATAAATTAAGTATGTTCAAAGCAAGAAATAGAAAAGTAACCAAGGAAAGGATCGCCCGCAAGGCTCTTGAACGCATCCGGAGAGATGCAGATCGTAAGGTTGCTAAGATCTACGAGCTTTTGGAACCGGATTATGACTACTCCTTTTCATACTTTGAATTGGTGTCGGCGGCTTATATTGGCACTCGTAAGAGGATCTATAAACTCTTCGAGACTTTAGGTCTTGAGTTTGAAGACTTTGAAACCGCCTGTGACATGGAGCGGATTAGGTTCCGTAAAATACTAGACTCAAAACCATACGGGTCAGTGGCGGGGTACTATCCTGAATCAAAGTGGGAGAGTGCCTATCTGTTTCTCAGGCGTACACAATCATATTAGGTAATTATGCAGCTTAATTTTTATTTCCATCTCATACTAAATAAAATTTTCAATGATTGTAGAAAAATTATTAAATCTCTATGCCTCCGGGAAAAGAGATTTCGTAGGGGTTGTTTTAAGAGACGTTGACCTGTCAAATGTTGATTTGTCGGGAATCAATTTTTCAGATGCTGATTTGAGAGGTGCAAAACTATCTAAGACCCGATTTATTGGTGCATATTTAACAGGTGCTGATTTGAGAGGTGCTGATCTGACCGAGGCTAACTTCTTTAAGGCCAATATGATAAAGGTATACCTAAATGAGGCTACACTGCACAGGACTTATCTCAAAAAAGTGGTCATGAGAGATGCAAACCTGCGTCACACCTTCCTGCACGGTATAAATCTCAAAAAAGCAAATCTATCAGGTGCAGATCTGTCAGGTGCTAAGTTGAATGGTGTTAATCTGGAGAGCGCTAATTTATCAGGAGCCGAGCTTGCGGGTACACACTTTAGTGAGACTATTCTTAAGGGAGTTAATCTTACGGGGGCAAACCTAGCTGCAGCTGACTTGTGCGGAGCTGATCTCCTCAATGCAAATCTGAAAAGAGCAATCCTTGTAGAGGCAAACCTAAAATTGACAAACCTTAGAAATACCAATTTGTGGGGCGCGGATCTGTCTGATGCCGATCTAGGAGGTGCTTTTTTATTAGATGCTAATTTGGATGGCGCTGATTTAAGTCGAGCCAATGTGAGTTGGGCTAAGTTAAACTGGGCTAATCTAACAGATGCTAAACTAAAAGAAGCTGACTTTTCTCAAGCTGATTTGTCCGGCGCCATGCTATACCGTGCCGATATGAGAGGAACAAAGTTGGAAGGTACAAAGTTAATAGGAGCAAACCTTACCGAGGTTTTGTCGGATGATAAGTAAGTAAATTATTTTTAGAATTAGTAAAAAGAACTATGGAAAAAAAGGAATTATTAGAACACCTTGTGTTTTGGTTAAATACGCCTACGAAATTTTATGTCTATCTTCAGGCAGACAAAAAAGCAGGCTTCACCACCGAACCACCAGAAGTGGTGAATCAGCCTGTTCTGGCTACTTTTGATAACTTTTATGAGGCAAATGATTTTGCAACAAAATATAACCAAAATCTATTATGACAAAAGAGCAATTATTAGAGCGTTATGCTGCTGGTGAAAGAGATTTTTCAGGAGCTGATCTGACGGGTGTTCATCTTAGTTTTACAAATCTTAAATGGATTAACCTCCGCCATGCTAAGCTTAGTGAGGCTGTCCTGTGCGGTTCAATCCTAAGTGAGGCTAACCTGAGTGGTGCTGACTTGACGGGCGCCACCTTAACTGGTGTTAACCTAGGGCGCGCAAACCTAAGCGAGGCTAATTTTCACAAAGCTATTATGTATAAAGCTGAGCTTCGTGAAACCAACATGCACAAAGCCATCCTAACCGAATCTGATCTGACAGGGGCTGACCTCCTTGGCGCTGATCTGACACAAGCTAATCTTAAAGGAGCAATTCTCATCGATACCCTCTTACTCAGGGTAGATTTTCGACAAGTAAACTTGGAAGGAGTTGACCTATCTGATTTTGATCTATCGGACACAGATTTTTGTGGAGCTAACCTTAGTCAAACAAATTTGACTATGGCAGATCTTCGCATGTCTGATTTACGCGGGGCTAATCTTAAGGGCGCTACTCTGAGAGAGGCTAATTTGAGATCGGCAAACCTAACAGGAGCGAATTTAAATGAGGCTATCCTTCTCCAAGCAGATCTGAGCGGTGCTAATCTAGGTGAGGCAAGTCTGGTAGGTGCAAGTCTAGTAGAGGCATATCTAGGTAGAGCGAACTTTAACAAAGCAAGTCTGGTTGGTGCTAACCTAAGCGAAGCACAACTAAGATCCACTGATTTTAGTAATGCAGATTTGACGGGCGCCGACCTAAGGGGGGCATACCTTGATAAGGCTGTTTTTGAGGGTGCTATTCTGGACAAGGTTATAAAGTAGCCAATACGCATTATTATCGCTACATAAAAAGTCTATATAAATTTATCTTTTAGACAAATAAGAAGGTAAGGAAGGTTTAACTATCTTCCTTACTTTTTTTGTTTTCTAATTTTTATTTTGTATTTTTAGGTAAAATTTTATTATAATGACAAGAGAAGAATTATTGGAACGCTATGCCGCTGGTGAAAGAGATTTTTCAGGAGCCGATCTATCTGGGATAGATTTGACAAATGTAGTCTTATTTGATATTATCTTATTCCAGGCCAATCTGAGCAACGCCAACCTGAGCTGGACTCATTTAAGCAAGGCCAATTTACGCTGGGCTGACCTGACAGGGGCTATCTTGATAAATACCGTCATGACCGAGGCAAAACTGGAAGGAGCAAATCTCAGTGAGGCAAAATTATTTGGAACAGTCCTTTACTCTGCTAATCTAAGTAATGCAAATCTAACCGGGACAAAATTAAGAGGAGTAGACCTGACTGGAGCTGACCTAACAGGGGTCATAACTGTTAAGGCGTAACAGAATACTTCTTCACTATCTAAACATTATTTCATAAACTAATAATCTTATGCAAAAGTTATTGTGGATCTCAGATCTTACTCTTCTTGACGACCATATAAAGGTTCTCGGAACTGAGGTAGTGATTTTTCAAGTAAAGCCTGAACACGGTTTTACGAGACTTATCAAGTCCTTGACAGAGCCTCATTATCTAACCATAGAGAGTACTCGGTACAAAAATAACGTCCGAACACTTCGTGAGGTTTGTTTTAAAACAAAATCTATTAAGGATATACTCACCGAGATAGTCCTGCCATCACTTGCAACCGATGAACCTTTCACATGTGTAAGCACTATGCTTCCGAAAGACTTGCAGGATGAGTTACATCAATATCTCACCTATACTTCTCTACCTGTTATTGAACTAACTACTCAACGTATCCCAAACCCTACGGGTGTGTATGACGACTGGGAGTTTACAGGTTGGACTGAAATTGTTCAACTGGCTGTTACACGATCTTTTCCTTCACAATCTTAAAAAAATGAACGTCATGAATTTTGAAGTTGAAAAAATCCACAAAGACATTCTTACCCAGGTTCAGGCAGGGGAGCCATTCTCCATCATCGTCATTGAGATGTATAAAAATAATCCTGACATCCAAGAGATTGAAAGGACTACTCCGTCTACTGGAAGTTTACGAGAGGTGTACCATCTATTCTTCAAGGACGGCAGTGAAGCATCTATTACTAGATGGTTCGACAGGTATCTTAATGATAATACTGCCGTCACCATCTGGTATTCAGATCCTACTGGAGAACCTGATAAGTATTTGTTTTATCCAATTTCTAAGTCACAATCTTAAAAAACAAACGTCATGAATTTTGAAGTTGAAAAAATCCATAAAGATATTCTTACCCGGGTCCGAGCAGGAGAGCCGTTCTATAATATCGTTTGTAAAATGTTTGAGAATGATCCTGACATCCGAGATCAAATCGTTAGGACTGAATATAAAGAATTGCTTTCACCAATTCGAAATGTATACACTTTATACTTTAAGAATGGTAATGAAGCTTCTATTATTAGATGGAACGGTACACCTCTCAATGACGATTCCGCAGTCACCATCTGGTATACAGACCCTACCGGTTCGTCACATACCCCACCGCTGTATCCAATTCCGAAGTCACAATCTTAAAAATTTAAAACCATATGACTATATTTGATTATATCGCGGTTATTACCGCAATAGTATGTCTAGACATTCTTATTAATGTCCTTCGAATCCTTAGAAGACTGACCCAGATCGAACAGCGTATTGATCGCTTGACCGACGTAACTAACGGTAATGGTCACATACTGAAACGTGAACTGGATGAGATACGTCGAATCCTGAGTGAAAAAAATCCTGATTCAAAAAAATAGTAATACCTAAATAAAAAATAATGAACAAGGAACAAGAAGAGAGTCTCATTCTAAAACATATATTCAACAAACCTTTAAATCAAAAGGGAACAGTAAAAGCCGAAGAACAAAAAATATATAACCTCATCAGGAAAAAACTAACCTCTGAAAAACGTCTATATGATGCTGTTGAAGAGGTGTGTCAAGAAATTCAAGCAACTAATCCTGAATTTTACGAACGAGATAATCCTCTTCATACTGAAGTGCAATTCCTTACATCGGACGGATCTGAGGTTTGTGTTACTCGGTACTGGGGAAAACATATCAATGAGGCTAACGCTCTGATGGTCTATGTAGGTGAGGTTCCTGCGTCCTAGGAGATATTAAAGATTCAACAAAAATATAAAAACATGACTACAGAACAAATTCGAGAGTTACTTGCTAAGAAGCTATCAGAACACGTAACCTTCAACTATGCAGTTAGGGAACTCTGTCTGGAACTTCAAGCTACAACACCGCATTTATACACTCCAGAGGAACATGACAGGACAGAGTTCAAATTTACCATACCGGGAAAAATGATATGTATCACCCGGTACTGGGATATACCATGGGATGATAGTACAGGTTACAATGTATCTGAGGTAAGCACAAATCTATTCTCTGAGAAAGTAGAGGAGGATGATCCTATTGCTAAATCTCTGTCCAAGGAGTGGGTCAATATTGTAAGCAGTAATGATTCATGTGTTCATACTTGGAGAATGGGAACCATCCTGTCAGAGGCGTATCGGTATCGAAACTTCCTGCAGGGTGTAGAGAGTGATGATAGGGAGTATGAATTGCCTTTACCTGTTAACGTAGCAGAAGGCCTGGCAGAGTTTAAGAAAGTGGGATGGCTTCGTCACCAGGACGTACAGATTACTGAGAATAAAAAGAAACCTTTCAGGCCTATAAAAGAGGTTTACTTTCCTGTTAATATCATAGGCTTTAATACGGTATGTTACATTTCGATTACCAAGAAGAGAGTTACCTTGATATGTTCTGATCGAAAGAATGTGAGTGTTCAATTACATCCTGAATCAACTGAAGGTTTGGATCATGAGATGAGAATTGCACCTTTTGAGCAGTTCATCCGGATGATTGCGATTCTGTATAAGCAAGTATTACCTTACGAAGAGTAGTAACTTCTTAAAAAAAGATATATGGAAAATCACGAAATGTTTTTTAAGGGAGATATTAGGATTACAATTACTCCTTCTACCTCTGAAGGAGAGCTGTCGACTAAAAGAACACCGTGGAAATTGGCAGCCAAGATTCACGAGCTCGTTCAAGACCGAAAGGCTTCTATAGTCCTAGTTCAGATTCGAGATCATGGTATGGTATCCTATACTAAACTAGCCGATCATAGGTCGAACAAATATCTTGACAGTCTTTCAGATGCAGAGCTGCCTCAATCGGTGTCTGTGTGGGATGATCAAGGATATTATATCTTCCTTGCCTACGATATGAATAAGGAAGGGAGGTATGAACACGGCCTTGTGGAGTGGGATCCTACCTTAAACTGCGATATCCCTCCCATACCTACCAACCCTCTTTAACACATTCATATTGAGAGAGGGAAGACTAACTGTTTTCCTTCTCTTTTTTCAAAATACATAAAGTATATTACTATGCCTAGTGAGCTTCAATCAACTGAAATTAAAGTAAAAAAATACAGTACTGATGAATACACCGCACCTAACTATGACTGGACATCCATAACCAATTGGATATGGACTGCATCAAAATCCGGTAAGGAGTGGAGAGTCTTTTTCACTTTACCTCAGGTTGCAAGCTTTGACCTAGGAAAGGAAGGAGTCAAGATAACCCCAATTGGAGATATTAAAAGTGATAAATTCAGGGTAGGTAATGCTACCAATTTTGATAGTTCCGTGGTAGGTATAGAATGGTATAAGCGTAAAAAAAGTATACCAAGTGTATTTGGACTTTTAGTAAGAAATTGCTCTAGAGCTGTTTTCGCAGATGCACTAGATTTTGGTTTCAATATTAAATATAAAGAAAGCCTGAAAGAATTTGGATATGAGGAGGGCGAGCATATTTTTGACCCTTCCTCCAACGTAAAAGATCTTGAAGGATGGATAGAAGATGCACCTAGTCTTATAGTAGGTCGAGGTTCTTATACTGCTCACATTCCAGAGTTGAAAAAAGCTCTTCAAGAGCTGAGTGATATGTTGCCCGACGAGTTGTCCATTAAAGTAGACATTCTTTTCTAAATCAAAAAATAATCTCTTATGAAACAGTTTGTTAAGAAGGGTGTAGTGCCTATAGAGAATTTGAGAAGTCTTTTAATATTCTTAAACGAAGAGAATAGTAATTGGATATCGGTAAGGCCTTGTTTATTTACAGATTCGGTACCAAAAGAAATTTGGATTACAGATTGGAACTATAACCATGCATGGAACTCCTTCTGGGTATTGATAGAAAAGGACACACTTCTCACTGTCAAACAGGCTAAGATGTGGAATATGATAGTTACCGAAGTACATACTCGAATCGAATTTGAGGAAGGGGAAGGAATTGCAGAAAATCTAAAATTGATACTTGCCTCTAATTGGCAGTATACAATTAAGGATATCCTATGTATTGATTCTGAGAGAAAAACTAAGCCTGATAGTACAGATACCTGGAAACACTACGTTGACCACAGATCCATAGAATGGCAAATATGGGATTATTTAGGTCGATGTGCCCGTGCCGAGATTGAAGGTACTATTGGAGAGACTAGAGTGTGGCTTAGGAATTTCATCTGCCTTACTCTTAAGGTCCAAGAGCCTGGAAAGAGTTACTGGGAGATTTCAGAGGAAATGATTCCTTTTCCGGATTGGTTTGTAAAAGTTCAGAAGCCTAGCTCTGGTCTAGATCATGAACTGATTGAGTGTATGACTGTAAAGGTATATGACCGGATCACAGATTCATTTTCAACTCTTGAATTGAAGGTAGGCCAAGATCCGATTCCTTTTCTCGAAAAATTAGATGAAATTGCCGCACATAATGGAGCTATTTACGAAGAATCTCCTACCATTATCAAAGATGGAGAAATCATTTCACTATTGGAAGCTACTGCATGGTGCGAAAGAAATGACTTGGAAACCCGTCCGAACTTTGACAAATTTGTACTAAAGATGTCACATCCGCTTGATGTTGCAGAGTGGGTGCTGGAGGGTATGGAGCCGATTCCTACTAAGCTGAAATATTTGAAATATTGAAATAATTTTTATTTAAACCTTAAAACAAATAGTATGTACGCACTAATTGTAGAAGATGCTGATGGAAACGTAGTAGTTAGCCATGTTGCCTGGGATTCTTCTGAGCCTCTTTATGTTGATCATGAGGAAGTGTCTCAACGTGAATGGCGAAAAGCTTCTCGCTTTCTAGACTGGGTTTCAAAGAATAAGTCTGACTGGAAGATCTTTGAAAGCAATTTTGATATCGAAGTTAGGCGGGGGAAGTTGACCTTTGTGGAGTCTGAATAAATTTATTTTATAGTCTCCTGCTTTTAGTTTTAAGGGCAGGAGACTTTTCAACATTTAAACCTTTAATAATGATGAACGAAAAATCTGAGCCTATCTCCTTTAAAGGAGCCGATGATGCACTACGTCTAGAAGATGGTAGAATAGCCGCAAAACTATCTGACGAATGGTATGTCACTAAAGAGTCGGTACCGGTAGATGCGGGTGTGCTGTTAGAGGATCTAGAAGGATATCCTGTCACCGAGTCAGAAGACAAGGAAATCTCTATGCAAAGGGTGTATCGAATGATATCACAGGCGCAGGCAGAAATTAGTAACCTCCGCGGAGGTAGTCTTTGGGGAAACTTTTAATAGCAAAAAAAGTATAAGTATCATGCAGATAAAAAATTATACCGATCAGATTGTTCATGACATTTCTACTGATGAGCTAATTAAGGCTAGCTTTGAGTTTGAAAATCTTCGAAAGGAATGCTTAAAAGCTATGAATGAACATACAGCACCACTTCATCCTAACCAAGCTATCGGAATAAAAGTATTTGAGACTAAGAATTGGATTGATGAAAAAACCTCCCTAAGAATTTCAGTGACCCGCCAGCCATGGAATACCGTTCAGGAGATTTCTTTTAGGGTAAAGATTAAGGCAAATGGTTATATTGCTCATGTTACTATTAATCCTGACCGAGTGAATTTTGAGTTAGATGATGAAGAGCAAACACCTGATCCGGGTATCAAACTTCCGCTTTGGCATAAAGATCTGGAAGATTATGAACCTCCTTTTTTGAAGTTCATCGAAATGATTGAAACTCTGTATGGTACAATTGTTGTAGCAGAGGAGTAATTGCTAGTATGATTTTTTCAAGCCCTGATATCCAATACGGTAGGGTATATAGTCGTCTAGATTATAATCCGGCTCAGGGCTCTAACCTTTAAATTCTTATCACTATGTCTTTTCAAGTTTTCAATTTTGTAGATTGTTTTGAGGATTCTCAACCAATGTTAAAGGAAGGTAGGGCGTTGCATGACTGGGCATTTGAGTCTGAAAACTTTTTCAATACTATTCAGAACTACAAGCAACACACACGTCGCATCAATCATTTTCAAGTCCATGTATTGCAATGGCTTCATGAAAAAGGATATCTCAATGCAGATACTCTTATCACTCAGCAACCTACGAGTTTTGCCGAAGAAAAACCAAGTGAACATGCCGAAGCACTTGATGAGGTAATAATCATCAATAAGAGACGCTTTTACACCGAACTTTATTTCCGATTCCGTATTGGGGATGTCAAAGGTAACTTTAACGTCATTGATATGAACATCGGCCATAATTTTATTGAAATGGAATACCAGGACAATAAACATACTCGTATGGTATACAGCTTCTCAGCTACAGAGGTAAAACAGATAATCTCAGGAGTTGTTGCAGATTTGATACGTCGGATATGTGATGACCTTTCCCTGGTTTCATACTGTATTAAACCCTATAATCCGGTCAAGCTAGAAACGGTTTATACCTGCAAGAATTTTTCATTTCTTAAAGGTGAGGGAAAGTATTATGTCACCTCTGTTTATAATTCATCAGTTGATGCGCCTCACGAATTTCAGTTAGATGAATTACAAGAGGTTGGTAGATACATAGCTACTCGATGGACCCTTTTGGAAGGTAGCGAAATAAACTCCGCCATACTCATAGATCTAGAAAACGGGCAGGCGCATGAGACATTGTACGCCTATGCCTCTGTAAATAGTCCGATCACAGATTCTCAAGGTCGTACCTGGGAGTTGACAGATCAGGATTATACCTTCAAAATGATTGAGGAGTAGTTTTTTGTGTACAACCTGAGTTAACAGGTGAAAGGAAAGTAAGGGTACTTTCCAAATTTTTTACCTTTAAAAAAAATAACTATGCCGTCTCAATTTTTTAATTTCCAAAGTATTGACAATTCTACGCCTTCGCTCCTTCGTGAAGAAGTTCTTAGTGAGCGCGCTCATGATGCAGATGAATTTTTCGAATCAATTCGCTGGTATCAAACCCGACCAAACCGTATTGCAAGATTGCAAGTCGAAGTGTTAAAGTGGTTTCAGGAAAAGGGTTATATTAATGATAAAACTTTAATACAGGAAATTGCAGCAGAACAAATTGACGGGCTGGGTGAGTATGTTACAATTTTTTCTGCTGAGGCTTATTACTCCTCTCTTGAGTTCAAATATTATATTTCCACTCTTTCAAAAGATGGATATCGTATCACCGTAAAAATATTTCATAATTACATTACAATGTCTTTTGGACATTATGAAATAACTGGAAAGCTGGATGGGGAATTTTCAACTCGTTTAATTTCAGCAGTTGTAGCTGATATGATACGAGAAATTTGCAACAAGCTTGATTTTATAGGGTATCAAATTAGGCCTTACAATCCAATTGAACTTGAAGTAGTATATTCAACAAAGGATTTTAAATGCTTGAAGGATATCGGAGCAGAAAAGTATTATAGTGTTGCAACCTCAAGTGGTGATACTCGGTATGTGTATCAGCTCGATGAATTGTGCGAGATTGGTAGATTTATTGTTCCTGTGTGGGAGCCAATTGCTGATGCGCCGGTAATGCAAGGCAATCTCATAGATCTCCAAACAGGTCAGATTCATGAGGTTCTTAAATATGATGCACTTGTAGGTGTGGAAGAAACATTTGAGTATTATGACTCTCAAGGTCGCACATGGCAGTATACCCAAGGTATTGTAGATTCCTTTACTCTTTCAAATTAACTTATAGTTGAATTGCTTTTTTAAAAAAGGAGGAAGGGGAGTTACTCTCCCTCTAAAATTTTAGAATCATGTACCAAGAAACACCATTTAATATTGTTGCTATAAGCGTTAATGGTAATACGGTAGTTGAAACCGAAAAGGTAAACCTTCGTATTCTTGAACAACGAGTAGCTCAATCTAATCAGGACATTGTTAATTATGCTGTCGGATATCATAGCGTTGAAAATTTTTCAGAGTTGGAAGTCCTTGCAAATGATCCAGATGAAATCTTCCAAGCATTAGATAATAAAGCATGCGCGTTGACAAATGAACAACTCCGAGAACTAAATTCCGCAGTTCTTAGAAGCATTAATAATAAGGTAGGTTTCCTTAATCTTTACCAGTATCTTGTTTTAGAGCAACTTGTTAAACAGTGCTATATACAACCTGGAAGTAAGATATTTGAGTTACCGTCTATAGAGAAAAATTCCATCGCGCATGTACTTAATGTACCTGTAAATTTTCGAACAAGGCTTCAACATTATACACTCGATCACACGGCAAAGAATTTTGAACGGTACAATCCAAAATCCACCACTACAATTCTAAGATCTGACATTGTAGATGCTAATATCCATATTCATTCGGATTTTTTGGTTTTTGAATGTTTTGGAGCATCTATGAAAATTTCAGGTGCAGGGTTCTTTAATATTTTAGAACCAACTCCTGAACAAGTAGCACAAGAAGAATTTAGGAGATTAATTGATGCAGCTGAGGCGGCATTTGGAGGGCTTGTTATTGAAAATCAATATTAAAAGTTGATTGTTTGATTTAATTTTAGTATTTTTAACAAAAAAAATTGTTATGTATTTTTATGTGAAAAAATTAGAGGTTAATGCTCTAGGACTTGAATATATTCTCACTAAAGCTAATAAAGAGTCTGTAGTGGTTAGTTATGCACGTCCTGATTCTTTTTTAGTATCTCTATCCAAAGGAACACTTCAGGATAAAGATTGCCAAGATGAATATAGTCGCATATCTATAAAAATACTGGAAAGATATGAGGACAGTCCTATCCTAGAACCTGGGGAAGGTCCTGGAGATATACTTAAGGTTATTATTCAAAATCAGAATACTAAAATACGCGCAATACTTTTCAAATCTGAATCAAGACTTCATCCGCGTTTAGTAGTAGCCTCGTCCGATGTGATTGATCACGGGCACGATATAGACTATTACTGCAATATACTTTCCGAGGTTAACAATTATGCATGGGAGTACGTCTTAGTATTCCTTACAAACGGCACAGTCCTTAAGCTCGGTCAGAACAGTACCTGGCTAACATACGTTAAAGAATTTTCTACAGGTGTTGATGAATTACTCACATACATTGAATCACTCTAATCTGTATTAATCATGAAGAAGCTACTAGAGGAATTTGACTACAGGGGTATACATGTACAGGTATATAGCCGTGAGACTAATACCCTAACCCCCAAAACCGACAGTCCTATAACGTACTTCACTACTAGTAACATACATGACTGTCAAGGGTACTTCAAGACTCCGGAAGCCGCCATTCAAGCAGGTAAAAATTTCATAGACAGGTTTTTAGACCGAGAGACAAATACGATCGAAGAACTCAGTCAGGCAATTGAAAAGTATCTTGATCCCTATGAAGATTTGCATCTAGATATGAAGCCTGATGCTCTACGCATCTTGGTTAATAAGTACATGGATAGTATTTCCCCTAAAGATTCAGGACCTGTAACGTCTCAAGTAGGTAGCACACCTGAGGTAGGATGCGGCACTGCTCTTAAGAGATATATGGATGAAAAAGGTCTTACTATTAAGTACCTGGAAGTGGACTATAACTACCCTGAAGAGCACTGCCTTGAAGATGGTGAATATGAGACGTACTACTTGATAACAGATGAAACAGATTTGGACTTTGATATCTACGAAGATCAAGAACTTTTTCTTGAAACGTATATTGAGACGCTTGATAGAGATACAGATCTTATTGACATAGGGTATGTCAAATTTACAAACGGAGAATCAGCATTTTTATCTACCACTTCTGTATGGCGTTTAGATAAGAAAGAAAACTAATAATTAAAAATCAAAAAAAAATGAGCACTATTTTTATCGTTGTAATGGTAGTCGTCAATGTATTTCTGGGATTATCAATACTCAATATCAACAGAGAGTTCAAGTTCTATCGTGAGATGTATAACATTAACTATGATGAGATACGCAAGATCAG
>JACCDW010104969.1_pt1 | contig 16317 bp, 19 predicted proteins | sample 7449781 | NCBI WGS metagenome assembly JACCDW01 (sample SAMN15323449, study PRJNA562643) | freshwater metagenome | isolation source: river surface water | place: USA:Blue River Watershed | collected 2017-08-18
TCAACATCCCTGCAGAAATAAGTTTTATTAAACTTGCTTCCTATCAAGGAACAAAGTCTACAGGCAATGTTATAACAGCAATAGGATTAGAAACAGATTTGTACGATAGAAATGTTATTGTACTAGAAGATATTATTGATACAGGTAAAACACTTTCTGCATTCTTACCTCAATTAGAACACCAACAACCTAAATCATTGAAGGTATGCGCATTGCTCCATAAAAAAGAAGCAACCCAATACCCTATAAACATTGATTATCTTGGCTTTGAAATACCCGACTTATTTGTTGTAGGCTATGGGCTCGACTACAATGGATATGGAAGAAATTTAGACCAGATCATGCAAATAGATGAATAGCAGTTAACTAGCTAAACATCTCTTTTACCTTACTGTAAAAACTCTTCTCATTCTTTTCTGGCTGCGGTTGGAAATTCTTAGCCTCCTTTAATTTCTCCATCATTTCTTTTTCTTCAGCCGTAAGCGTTTGAGGTGTCCATACATTTACATGAATCAATTGATCACCTTTCTCATAAGAATTGATGGCAGGAAAACCCTTCCCCTTCAACCTAAAAATTTTGCCACTTTGTGTGCCAGCAGGAATTTTAATCTTAGCCCTTCCATCAATCGTTGGCACTTCAGGATTTGCGCCAAACACCGCGTCTGTAAAACTGATGTGCATGTCGTAGATAACATTCAGGTTATCTCTTTGCAACTCTGGATGTTGTTCTTCTTCAACAAGCACAATCAAATCACCAGGTGACCCACCACGTTCACCAGCATTACCTTTCCCGCTTAAACTGAGCTGCATGCCATCTTGCACACCTGCAGGGATATCAATATTGATTGTTTCTTCTGTATACACCCTTCCCTCGCCTTTGCAAGAAGTACACTTACTGGTGATGGTAGATCCTTCTCCATTACAGGTTGGACAAGTACCTACAGTTTGCATTTGCCCCAAGAAAGTATTGGTCACTTTTCTTACTTGTCCGGTTCCGCTACAAGTACCACAATTCTGAATTGAATTTTTGTCTTTAGCACCTGATCCTGTGCAGGTTGAACAGGTTGTATATTTTTTTACCTTGACCGTTTTATTTGCCCCTTTTGCAATCTCCTCGTAATTCATTTTAAGCTTGATGCGCAAGTTGCTACCTCTTGTACCTCTTGCTCTTCCTCCACTGCGCTGACGACCTCCTCCTCCAAAGAAACTTCCGAAAATATCATCCCCGAAAATATCTCCGAAATTGCTGAAGATATCATCCATGTTCATGCCGTGTGCGCCACCGCCGCCTCTTCCATTTACACCAGCATGACCAAAGCGATCATATTGCGCGCGCTTTTCTTGGTCGCTTAAAACCTCATAAGCCTCAGCAGCTTCCTTGAATTTTTCTTCTGCTTCTTTATCACCTGGATTCCTATCCGGATGAAATTGCATTGCTACCTTTCGGTACGCTTTTTTGATTTCATCAGCGGACGAAGATTTCGACACACCCAATATTTCGTAATAATCTCTTTTTGACATAGTCGTTAGTTTTGTTGAGGCTTATTTTCCTACAACCACTTTTGCAAATCGAATAATCTTATCGTTCAAAGTATATCCCTTCTCCACTTCATCAACAACTTTACCTTTCATTTTTTCTTCAGTAACTGGTATTTCGGTTATAGCCTCATGGAAATCCGCATTGAACTCTTCACCTATTGTTTTCATCTCTTTCACACCCTTCGACTGCATCGTATTTCTCAATTTGGCAAAAACCAATTGAATACCTTCCCTAATTTGCGCTACATCATCGCTTTTGTGCATTTGTTTTTCTGCTCGATCACAATCATCCATCACTTCCAAAAGTGATTGTATCACCTCTCTCCCTGCAGTCTGAATCAGCTCTACTCTCTCCTTGGCATTTCTCCTCTTGAAATTGTCAAAATCAGCATACAGCCTGATGAATTTTTCTTTTTGCTCCTCTACTTCTTTCTTCAATAAATCTAGCTCAGATGCTGAATCAACTGAATTGACTTCTTGCTCTTGTGCAGACGTTTGCTGCTCTTCATTGTTCATCATATCTTTTTCTTCCATATTCATTGGTTTGCACTTTTACTGCTCAAATGGCCTGCCATACTACCAAAACAAGCCAAATTGTCTGATTTTCTTTAGAAAATGCAAATTTCAGTCATTTCCACGAAAGTTTACCTTTGCAACATGAAGAAAGTAGTGCTCAAGCGAAAAATAAGCAACAGAATAGCCAGTGGACACCCTTGGATTTTTTCAAACGAAATAAATCTAATGGACGATGAGCTCTTGCCTGGAGATATTGCCATCGTGGAAAACCATGATGGATCCTTTGTGGGTAAGGGATATGTGAACCCGCTTTCAAGAATTCCAGTGCGACTCCTAACCAGAAAAAAAACAGATGAAATCAACGCTGCATTTTTTCTTTATAAAATTGAAGAGGCTTGGGAATACAGAAAGCGTCTTGGTTATACCGAAAACTGTCGCTTGGTATTTGGAGAAGCAGATGGACTGCCCCAGCTGATCATTGACAAATTCAACGACTATTTTGTACTGCAAACTTTGGCTTTTGGGATAGATAAATGGAAGAATGAAATTGTTGATGCCATCCAACAAATTTTCAATCCAAAAGGCATCTACGAAAGAAATGATGTGCCAGTCAGAGAACTAGAAGGCATGGAACAAAAAAAGGGATTTCTTTCTGATTCTTTCAACACGCGGATCCCTATAACAGAGAATGGTCTAAACTTTATCGTGGATGTTGAGAAAGGCCAAAAGACAGGATATTTTTTAGACCAAAGAGACAATAGAAGAGCGATACAACATATTGTAAAAGGCGCAGATGTATTGGGCGCTTTTTGTTACACCGGTACATTTGAAATTCATGCTGCTGCATATGGGGCCAAACATGTGTTAGGTTTAGATATTTCTGAAAACGCAGTAGAGCAGGCAAGAGAAAATGCTAAACTAAATAACCTCAACAACATCAGTTTCCAAGCCATCAATGCATTTGATGCATTAAAACAATGGACGAAAGAAGAAAAGAGATGGGATGTTGTGATGCTTGACCCACCTTCATTCACCAAGACCAGAGAGAATATTCAAAAGGCTATAAGCGGTTATAAAGAAATCAACTTGAGAGGTATGAAGCTGATCAAACCAGGAGGTTTCTTGGTCACCTCATCTTGTACAAATCTTGTTCAACCTGATTTGTTTTACCAAACCATTGAAATGGCGGCAAAGGATGCAAGGAGAACATTAAGACAGGTTGTGTATCAAGCACAATCGCCCGATCATCCAATTATACGTGGATTGGAAAATACCAATTACTTGAAATTCTTGATTGTACAAGTACTCTAATTACTTCTCAACTTGGAATTTTCCAGAATCAATGATCTGGCCATTTTTATCCCGGAACTGAAAAATATATACACCACGGTTAAAGCTGGTTAAATCGAGATAAACATGCGTACCAGGCTGATTTGTCTCTAATTGTTTTTTACCCAGAAAATTATAGATGACCAATGAAGATGGTGGTGGAGTAGATTGCTTATACTGTATTTGAACAAACGACTTAGCAGGATTTGGATAGATGCTGGTTCTTTTTACATGATCACTCAAGGTCACACGTTTAACCTGACTAAAGCCAAGCATAACCGAGCAACTGAATAAGATGGTTAAAAGTACCTTCATACGATATAGTCAAAATTAGCTGATTTACATGAAAAAAGCCAACACTAAGAAGTGCTGGCTTATTCATTTGAACTTTATCGTACTAATTCAGGCCTGATAATGTCTCTTTGATTGCATCAAAATTTGGTAGATCGCCGGCACTCTCCAATACTTCTGCATATTGCACTGTACCATCCTTATCTACTACAAATGCAGCTCTTTTAGCCACACCCTGCATGTCCAATACAAACTCATCGTAAAAAGCTCCATAAGCTTTGGCAGTCGTCTTATTGAAATCAGAAAGCAAAGGGAAGTTGTATTGTTGCTCCTCTTTGAATTTACCAAGAGAGAATAATGAGTCAACAGAGATGCCCACAACTTCAGCATTCAAACCAGTGTATACATTCAAGTTATCTCTAACTGAACAAAGTTCTGTTGTACAAACACCTGTGAAAGCAAGAGGAAAGAAAAGTATTACAAGATTTTTTCCTTTGTAATCTGCTAACGCCACCTTGTTTTTTTCTGTATTGAACAAAGAAAAATCAGGAGCTGGATGACCTTTTTGAATTGACATATTGAATTATTTTTAATGAACTAGGATTCAAAAATAAGAAACAATTGCTTATAGAAATTGTTCAATTGACCTCACCTACACTTATTGTTTTTTTACCAATCTCAAAGTGTAAACAGCAGTAGCAGTTACTGATCTTGCCTCTACATAGGTAGGTGCTGTTTTCCCTATATACCATACTGTATTAAAGCGCTGTAATGACAGCACTGTGCTATTGAAATGTGTTTCAATACTCATTGTTGGGATATCTTCTTTCCAATCACCTACTGTAGCCTCTGTTGCTTTATGAGCAGTTACTGTACCGTTTGCATTGAACTCAAATTCATAAGGCGCATAATCTGTTGTTACATCTGCACCTGAAACTGTAAATGTTTCAACCACCCAACGATCGTTGGTGATGATTTGTGTAAGGACAGCCTTTTGGAGGAATTGTTCTGTTTTTTCGCAAGAAGAAAAAATAAAAGACAGCATTAAAACTGCCACAGCTAAAGTAGCCTTGGTTTTCATATTGTTTGGATTTGGGTTTACTTGACAATTTGCTCCCAACCCTTATAGCTACCACCGTGTTTTTGAGTCAAATTGTATAGTGGTACAATCCTTCTCTCGATCCAGCTAAAATCAGGGTCTTCTTTTCTCCTCAGGACCAGCACATATTTCCCTTTGGATTTGTCAGGCAAACCGGGCATTTCAACAATTTTGAAACCCGACATTTCAGGCGTTGACAAAAATTTTGTCCTGCCATCAATATTTTCGAACTCGAAATAATGTTCAACTTCAATACTCTTCAACACCCTTCCTTCTGCTACTCCCATGATTTCCAGCTTTTTACGACTGGCAATCTTTAGCTGGTCCAATTTTGATGGGTACAAAACTGTAAAGTAGTTATCCCATTTTTCGTCGCGTTTGGCCTGACAGAGCCATTCACCTTCATTTAACGAAAAAAGGGACTGATTTATTGCTTTTTGATAACCTACTGTATCTGGTGCATAAAAATAAAATTCCCTGATTCCCCGCTGGGTAAATCTACCTGTAAACAAAGCGCCTACTTGCCTTGCTAACAACTCCACTAACCTGGCTTCTAACTTATCCAATTCATTGATTTCAGTTAAATCTGGCATTCCCATTTGATTGGGATTTCTAAGTTTAACTCGCAAAACAATGACAAAAGGATTTTCTTTGATAGGCGCCACTTGGCTGAATCCAAGATCAACATTTACTGATATGGGTTTACCGCCAATTGAACTGATATAATTTTCCCAATCGTGTACAACCCTTTGTGCATCTGCAAAAGAGAGGATGAAAAAATAGAGAATAAATAAAATCGCCTTCTTCACTGTAGAGATTGAGAAAGTAAAGTAATTTCAATTCTTAGAAATAGAAAATTAATGGTGCTCACAAAGGATATAATTAACTTTTTAGAAACAAAAGCTCCACTGGGGCTACAGGCATCTTACGATAATTCAGGCTGGGTTGTTGGAAACCCTGAACAGCCCTGCACAGGAGTGTTAACAGCACTGGATCTTACACCCGATGTAATTCAAGAGGCTATTGAAAAGAAAATCAACCTGATTATAGTCCACCACCCTCCTATTTTCAAGGGGCTTAAACAACTCATGCCAAGCAATCCTGTTGCACGTATGCTCGCTTCTGCATTAAAAGCTGATCTGAGTATTTATGCCATTCATACCAACCTCGACCATGTTTTATGGGGAGTTAACGGAGAAATTGCGAACCGAATTGGGTTACAAAACACAAGGGTACTAGACCCCTTGCCAAATACTCATCAAAAATTAGTGACTTTCGTACCTGTTAATCATGCAGCAGCTGTAAGAACTAGTCTGTTTGAAACTGGAGCAGGGGCTATTGGCAACTATGATGAATGTAGTTTCAATGCTACTGGCATCGGAACATTCAGGGCAAATGAACATGCCAACCCCTTTGTTGGTGCCATAAATGAACAACACCACGAAAAGGAAGAGAGAATTGAGGTGATTTTCCCTACTCATCTCCAAAATGCCATCTTATCTGCTCTTTTTAAAGCCCATCCATATGAAACGGTCGCCTATGATATTTATCCTCTTGAAAATAAATTTCAGGAAATTGGGGCAGGCGCTATCGGATCCCTTCCTATGCCAATGGATGAAAAAGATTTCCTCAGCCACCTGAAAAAAACTTTTCAAACAGGGGTTATCAGATATTCACAATTCACAGGCAAACCGATTCAACAAGTTGCCCTTTGTGGAGGGTCAGGAAAATCGTTGATAATCAATGCTTTAAAAAATAAAGCAGATGTTTATATCACTGCAGATTTAGGGTACCACGACTTCTTCGAGCCCGATGGAAAGCTTTTATTGGCCGATATAGGCCATTTTGAAAGTGAACAATACACTTCCGACCTCTTAGAAAGGGCAATAAAAGAAAAATTCCCTACCTTTGCCGTCCTAAAAACAGGTAGAAATACCAATCCCGTCAATTATTTTTTATAACTCATTATGGCTACTGCAAAAGAATATTCAGTCGAGGAAAAATTGGCCGCATTGCTCAATCTTCAAAAAGTGGAAAGCAAATTGGATGCTATCGCAATTTTAAAAGGTGAGCTACCAATTGAAGTCCGTGATTTGGAAGACGAAATACAAGGTCTCCATTCAAGAGAAACAAGAATTGAAGAAGAGATCAATGGTATCAATGAATTCATTGAGCAAAAAAAGCAGACCATTACACAATCACAAGAGCTAATCAAGAAATATGAAAAGCAAAGTGATAATGTAAAAAACAACAGAGAGTACGAAGCAATCAACAAGGAACTTGAAATGCAAACCCTTGAAGTGAAGCTTGCTGAAAGACATATCAAGGATGCTAACGAAGAAATTTCGGATAAGGCTAGGGCATTGGATATAGTAAAGAAAAACATTGCCAATAAAGATGCTAATCTGAAAGTAAAAAAATCAGAGTTAGATAAAATCATTGCTGAAACTGAAAAAGAAGAAAAAGAATTCTCTGCACTTTCTGATAAAGCTCGTGCATCAGTAGATCCTCGTTTACTTTCTTCATTTGACAGAATCAGAAAGAATTTCCGCAACGGTTTAGCAGTAGTTCCTGTAGTTCGTGATGCGTGTGGAGGATGTTTCAATGCAATTCCACCTCAGCGCCAAAGTGAAATTCGTCAACACAAAAAAATCATCGTTTGTGAAAACTGCGGTAGAGTTTTAGTGGACGAAGACATGAATACTGAAAAATAATTTTCAAATTATTTCATACAAAAAGCGATTCAGGAAACTGAGTCGCTTTTCTTTTTAATAGATAACCCTCTGAGTTGTTCAAATGCTGTAATACACTCATTTTCTATTTGTCGGGGTACTCCAACTTCATAACTACAAAACAACTGTAACTCCTGCTTTAATAAAAAGCACCCATATTTTTTTACCAGACGCATAACCTCATTGGAGATGGTGTAATCAAATTGCAATTCGAACAAAGTCAAGATTGGCTTCTTTACAATTGGCGTTAACTGTAAAGCCATAGAAGCGGCCGTTTTATAAGCATTGATCAAGCCAGGCACCCCCAATAATGTACCACCAAAATACCTCACAACTACTATAAGCACATTGGTTAGCCCTTTACTGTCTATTTGACCTAGGATAGGTCTCCCTGCTGTTCCTGATGGTTCTCCTGCATCTGTTACGCGGTAGGTAAGACCATCCATACCTAATCGGTATGCAAAACAATGATGGGAAGCTTTGGGATGCATTTTTTTCACCTCATTGAGCGCCACCTTGAAATCTTCAACAGCGCTAATTGGAAATGCTACACCAATAAACTTACTTCCCCTGTCCGTAAACTCGGCAACAACTTGTTTTTCTATGGTCTGATAAAAATGCGGCGCTTCCATGTATGCTTCCTCTTGATACAAAGTTAATTGATTTACTTTTGGGGTATGTTATTGAAAGAAGCTTATCACCATCTTCAATCTTCTCTACTCGCGATTTACGATAACAGAGAAGCAGGGGTTATAGCCGATTGGATAATGGAGGAGATTACAAAATGGTCAAAATCACAACGTATTATTCACCATGATTTTCACCTGACACCAGAACAAGATATTCAATACACGAAATTTAAAAATGAAATCTTAGAAGGCAAACCGCTGCAATACGTATTAGGCTATTCTTGGTTCAAGGGTCACAAGTTTACGGTTAATGAACATGTATTGATTCCAAGGCCAGAGACAGAAGAATTGGTTGATTCCATCATTCATTATAGCGTAACAGCACAGGAAAAAAATAAGATCCCGTTTAGGGCTATTGATATTGGGACAGGAAGCGGTTGCATAGCTATTTCACTTCAACATGCGTTTCCTGATTGGGAAGTATGGGCTATTGATAAAAGCGCAACCGCATTAAAACTAGCATCTCAAAATGCAACACAACTCAATGTAAAAATCCATTTTAAAGAGTTGGATATTTTATCTGATAGCCTAAATCATGATCTGCCTGCCTTCAACCTAATTGTTAGTAATCCGCCATACATCCCGCATGAAGACAAACATGAAATGACCGCACAGGTATTGGATCATGAACCACATTTGGCATTGTTTGTCACCAACAATGACCCTTTGCAATTTTACAAGTCAATTATTTCATTTAGCGAACAACACTTGACAAGAGGAGGAACACTTTGGTTTGAAACCCATATGTCCTATGCCGAAGAGGTTGCTGCATTAATGAGACAACATGAGTATGAAGAAGTGAAAGTTCAAAAGGACTTCCAAGGAAAAGATAGGATTGTCAGCGGAATCAGAGCTGGTGCTTCGCTATAAATATTTATTGTTTCTCAACCGACAAAACAGTTCTAGCTCCCAACTCTTTTGCAATTCGCATCACAGCAACTACCTCATCAATAGCCACAGTTTTATCAGCATTGATAACAATGGTAGGCACTTCTGTTTTTTCTTTTGAAATAACTGGAGCCAAAGCATTTTTTAGAGAGTCAAGGGGCACTTGAGTTGTGCCAATATAGAATTGCTTGTTGGCATCTATTGATACTACTACGTTTTGTTTAGCCTTGGTATCACCACTTGATTTAGGCTGAGAAAGTTTAATGACATTAGGATTGGCAAGTGTAGAAACAATGAGAAAGAACATCAACAGAATGAACAAAATATCATTCAATGCCTCTGTAAAGACTTCCGTTTCTCCTCTATTTGCTTTTCTAATTTGCATCTGCTTTATTTAGTGGGCTCCTGTATAATGTCTAGAAAATCGGCAGCAGCAACTTCCATTTTATTGGCTGTCTTATCAATTTGGGTATGCAAGAAACTATATCCCAGAAACGACAATAAACCGATTACAAGTCCAGATATAGATGTTACCAACTTAACATACAATCCACCTGCAATAGTATTCAATACAAATTCGCCTGTTGTGTTGATATCAAAAAACAGTTGCATCAATCCAGCTAGTGTACCCACAAAACCAAAAATTGGAGCTGCTCTTGATATTACACTCAATACACTTAAGTTTCTTTCCAGGTTGTACATTTCCAAACGAGCTACATTCTCCATGCTTCTTTCAATTGCATCGATAGGCTTACCTATGCGCTGAATGCCTTTATCAATGATCCTTGCAACTGGATTATCTGTATTCTTGGTCATTGCCCTTGCTGCCAATTCATTGCCATTGAGAATATGGTCGCGAATAATACGCATAAAATTATCATCAATCTTACCCGCCTTCTTGATGGCGATGTATCTTTCAAAAAAGAAAAACACAGCAAGAATTAACAAGAGGCCAAGTGGAATCATTAGTGCACCACCCGACTGCAGTATATCCCATAACTGCATTGGTTTGGTAGCCTGTGTTGCAACCGTTTGTTGCACCTCGGTTGCAGCAGGTATTTGAAGAAAATGAAGTGACATACTTTCTATTTTTTGTCTTTCATGACGACTATCATCAAAAAAATTCTCTATGAAGATGCAACTTTATTTATTAAAGAGTTGATAAAGTTATTCTGCTTTAGCCAAAGTCCAGTTTTGCAATAACCTAAGTACTACTCTCACTGATTTCTCCATATCCTGAACAGAAACATACTCATGCTTGGAATGAAGCGCCATCTCACCAGTAAACAAATTGGGACAAGGTAAACCCATAAATGACAATCTTGATCCATCTGTACCACCTCTAACAGGTATCGATAAAGGCTTTATACCTTCTTGCTCGATTGCAGTTATGGCATGCTTGATAACTGCAGGATATTGCTGCAATACTTCACCCATATTCCTGTACTGTTCTGTCACTTTAAACTCATACGTTGCTTTAGGATAGGAAAACATGATCTTATCCATAATGTCCCTCAACAGTTCTTGGTATACATGCAGTTGTTCTGTCTTGAAATCCCTAATGATCAGTTTTACTGACGCTTTTTCAGCACCGCCTTTAATATCAGTAGGATGAACAAATCCTTCAAGTCCCTCTGTAACCTCAGGCGCCAAATGATCTTTGGGTAGAGCAGCCAAAAACTCTCCAATAATTTTTATGGCATTCACCATCTTACCCTTTGCAGAACCAGGATGTGCAATCACACCATGTACAATAATTTCAACTCCGTTAGCAGAAAATGTTTCATGTTCAAAAGACCCAAGTTCACCACCATCTAAAGTATATCCAAAATCAGCACCTAACTTCTTCAGATCTACATGTTCTACCCCTCTTCCCACTTCTTCATCTGGCGTAAACAATATTTTCACCGCACCATGCTCAATAGTTTTGTCTTGCATCAATTGGGAAGCAACCTCCATGATGATTGCTATACCAGCTTTGTCATCAGCCCCTAATAATGTCAGCCCACTAGCGGTAACAATATCATCCCCAATTTTTTCTAATAAATAAGGGTGCGCTGATGTAGTAATCACCTGGCTATTATCATCAGGTAAAATAATATCCTGCCCGTTGTATTGATGATGCACAATTGGCTTTACATGCTCCCCTGAACAATCTGGAGCAGTGTCCATGTGAGAACACAAACAAATTACCGGTACTGTATGATTAACTGTGGCAGGAATGGTTGCATACACATAGCCATACTCATCCATATGAGCATCTTCTATGCCCATTTCTTTGAGCTGATAAGCCAATACCCTGCCAAGGTTCTTCTGCTTTTCAGTTGAAGGAAAGCTTGTACTCTCAGGATCACTCTGTGTGTCAATTTGCACATAATTCAGAAAACGTTCTAATAGATGATTCATAACTTATCCAAAAACATTAAATTTAAAAAAACATTCCATATGAAAAGGTCTTTTATTGGTTCTTTAGTTGGTGGACTGATTATTTTTTTCTGGCAGTTTTTATCCAACTCAGCACTCGACCTTCATAGGGTCAACACACAATACACCCCTAATCAAGACACGATTTTGAATTTTCTATCTTCTCAATTAGAAGAAGGAAAATATTTTCTACCTAATACACCAGCCGGTGCTAGTGCTAATGAGATGGAAAAACAAATGGCTGATGCAAAAGGAAAACCTTGGGCTATAGTCGACTATAAAAAGTCTAATGACACTAATATGCCAATTAATATGGGAAGAGGATTGATAACCAATATTATTATGGTTTGGCTATTCATTTGGCTTTTAACAAAAGGGAATTTTACCAGCTTTGGAAATATTTTTACAGCATCATTGGCAATTGGATTTCTGTGCTTTCTATTCTTCCCTTATACTAATTTTATTTGGTATGAGAGTCCAGGTATTTACATTGACATATTAGATGCTTTAATGGGATGGGGACTAACAGGTGTTTGGCTAGGAGCCTATCTCAGAAAGAGATAAACATAATTAACTCAATCGATATCCTCTCAAGAAATCTTCAACCTGCATTCTTTTTTTCCCTTCTAGTTGAAGCTCTTTTATATATACCCAACCATCAGTGCTTGCAAAACGCAAATACGTTTTCCCGTCTGACTCTACCTCGCCCGGTGTTGTAGAATGAGAAATAAGCTCATAGGTAGATTTGAAGACCTTAAGCATCTTATCTTTTAAATATGTGAAAGCAGCTGGATAGGGTGATAGTCCACGAATTAAATTATACACTTCTTCTGATTTCTTCTCCCAATTTATTTTACAAGTTTCAGTATGAAGTTTTGGTGCTTCTGGAACATGACCATCCAACTGATTCAATATTTCCACCTGAGGGACAGGCAATAAATTTCCAGAACAATAACCTGATAAAGTTTCAAAAACCAAATCTGCTCCTGCAACCATCATTTCATCATGCAATTCTCCAGCTGTTTCATCCTCTCGAATCTCAATCTGCTTGCGCATGAGGATATCTCCTGTATCAATTGCATGTTTCAGTTTAAAGGTTGTTATACCCGTTTCTTTTTCACCATTGATAATGGCCCAATTGATAGGCGCAGCACCTCTGTATTTGGGCAACAAAGAAGCATGAAGATTAATGGTGCCTAATGATGGCATGTTCCACACTACTTCTGGTAGCATACGAAATGCAACTACTACTTGTATGTCTGCATCAAATGATTTTAACTCAGCTAAAAATTCAGGATCCTTGAGCTTTATCGGTTGCAACACAGGAAGATTGTGTTGCAATGCAAATTGCTTGACTGCACTCTGGCTCATTTGCATGCCTCTTCCAGCAGGTTTATCGGGTGCTGTAACGACTGCCACCACCTGGCAATTTTCTTTTACCAGCTTTTCTAGAATAGCTACAGCAAAAGCTGGGGTTCCCATGAACACAATTCTACAATCCTTGACCGTTTTCATGTTGCAAAGAAACTAATAAAGCAGGTATTTCTTTCTAATCGACATAAATGCTTCTAATCCTGGTTTCCAAGATGCCCTAATTGAAGCTGCAGAGGCACCACTTTTTATCTGTTGCATCAGTGTTGCATTGCCTGCAAGCTTGTTGAAAAAAGATGCATCAGCATCACCAGATTTTGGAAGGATAAAAAACTTTTCTTTATCCGGAAATAAACGATAAGCCTCAATAAGGTACTCGATGTGTATGCGTCCATTTACTTTTTCATAAGCCTCTTGATCTGAACTACTCAAATTCCAGCCATAACATACCTGATCTTTCAATTTCGGCTGCATGGCACCTGGCATGGCTGCCGGCTTGAATGAAAACATATTATTGGGTAAAGCAGGATGACCAAAAACTAAAAAAGGAGTGGTTGTCCCTCTACCCTCACTAAACACAGTCCCTTCAAAAAAACAAATTGAAGGATACCAATAAATGGAAGCGTTGTTGGGAAGATTAGGAGAAGGCTTAACAGGCAATGTATACTGTGAATTGCGTGTATATGCACTACATGAAATCACAGAAAACGAAGTAGGATCTTTAGCACTCAGCTGCATATATGCTTGCATTGCAGCAGGACTCAACCATTTTTCACCAACCAACATTTTGGCATACTCACCAATGGTCATGCCATATACAACCGGTACAGGTTGCATACCAACAAAAGATCGGTATTTACTTTCTAAAACCGGACCATCTACATAATGAATATTGGGATTAGGTCTGTCCAGGATGACGAGTTTTTTATTGTTGATGAAAGCAGACTCCATATAGCCTTCCAATGAAGAAATAAAAGTGTAAAACCTTACTCCTACATCTTGAATATCAAAAAGCATGATATCAACATCTGATAAATCTTCAGCACTTGGCTTTGTTTTTTGTCCGTATAAAGACACTACTTTGATCCCTGTTTTTTGATCAACATAATTGGCCACTTTAGCACCTGCATCAGCCTCACCTCTAAAGCCATGTTCTGGACCAAATATTACATTTACTTGTACTTTGTTTTCCATCAACACATCTACCAAATGCTTATCTCCAATCTTGGAGGTTTGATTGGCAAAAACGGCAACTTGCTTACCCTTTAAAATAGGCAAATAGGCTGATAATCTTTCTGCACCAGGAACTATCTGCTGCGCTATCCCTTTCAGGACCAAAAAACAAAGGAGTACGTTAAAAACAAGCCTTTTTTGCATGGTTTTGGAACATTATGAATTAAAAATAAAAGAATAAACCTAGATTCGCCCTTCGTTTCATTTTAATTTTCACATTTTTAAACAAAAATTATGCAAGTAAAAAAGGGCGATGTAATTCGTGTTCATTATACCGGAACCCTTCTAGATGGATCTCAATTCGATAGCTCAGTTGGTCGCTCTCCTTTGGAATTCACAGTTGGAGCAGGACAAATGATTGCTGGTTTCGATGCTGGTGTGCTTGGAATGGCTATCGGAGAAAAAAAGACAATTCAAATTGACCCAGATAATGGATATGGTCAGAAAGACCCAAATGCCATCATCGAATTTCCAACTTCTAATGTGCCTGAAGGCATGCAAGTTGAAGTGGGCATGAAACTCAACCTTCAAAACCAGTACGGACAACCTGTACCTGTTGAAGTAATTGAAGTAAAAGAAGAGGTGATCATCATGGATGCAAATCACTTCTTAGCAGGCAAAGACTTAGTTTTCGAAGTAGAATTGGTAGAGATAGTAGGTTAATTACTGTTTCGTAATCACATAACACCACCGCAATAACTTCCCTTTAAAATCAAAAGGAATTGTTGCGGTGGTTATATTTTCAACCCTTCCTTTAATCATAGCTTCATTCAATTCGAATTTCCGAGCATTGGTGCTGAAATACAAGATCCCATTTGGTGCTAATTTTTCAATGCATTGGTTGATGAGATCAACATGCATCTCTTGAATATCAAACACATCTTTCATCATTTTACTGTTGCTAAACGTAGGCGGATCTAGTACAATCAAATCATAATAACCCGCTTCACATTTATCCAACCATTGTAAAACATCCGCTTTTACAAAAACATAGTGGTCACCTTTGAAACCGTTCAGCTCCATGTTTTTTTTGGCCCAATCTAAATAAGTATTAGACAAATCAACAGAAACCACCTCAGCTGCACCACCTTTTGCTGCATACACTGAAAAAGATCCTGTGTAACAAAACAAATTCAATACTCGTTTACCCTTGGCTTGTTGAGCAACCTTACCCCTGGTAATCCGATGATCGATAAATAGTCCCGTATCTAAAAAATCAGTCAGGTTGACCAGAAACTTCAACCCACCTTCTTGTACTTCAATATAAGCCTGACGATTATCAGTCTTCTGGTATTGATCTTGTCGACTCTCTTTTCGCTTTCTCTCTTTGATATGAATTTGAGATAACTCCTTCCCTAGCACATGTTGAATAACTTCTAAACTATCATTGAACCACCTTTCATACTCTTCTTCCGTGAGCCTGTGGTTGCTCCTGTACTCAGTCACCAAAACTTCCTCACCATACACATCAATGATCAAAGGAAATTCAGGTAAATCCCTGTCGTACAAACGATAACAACTTACCCCCTGCTGCTTGGCCTGTTTGCTCAGTATACGCAACACTTTTTTAAGGCGGTTATCAAACATGATGAGTTTTGCATCAGACATACCGGCAAGTTAAAGTTTTATTGGTCGTTATTCATAGGCAAAGAAGATTAACTAATTTTACAAAAATCGCATATATGAAAATAAGTGTATTGCTAGTCGCACTTTTACTCTCTTTTGCATCAACAATAGCGCAGCCAAATTCATTGAACACTCAAGAATTTGCAAAAATTGCTGCATCAGGCAAAGTGCAAGTTTTAGATGTTAGAACAGCAGACGAATTTAAAACTGGACATTTGAATAAAGCCCTACAAGCCAACTGGCTTGATAATAAAGAATTTTATGATCGTACCTCCCATCTAGATAAAAACATTCCAGTATATATCTATTGCTTAAGTGGAGGCAGAAGTGGAGCTGCGGCTGAAGCACTTCGTGCAAAAGGCTATAAAGTAACCAACATGGAAGGCGGTATAAATGCGTGGAAAAGAAATAACCTCCCACTAGTAGGAAACAATGCAAATGTAAAGCAAACCACAATGGCTGCTTACCAAGGACAGATTAGAAGTACGAATATTGTACTGGTTGATTTTGGTGCAGAATGGTGTCCTCCTTGTAAGAAAATGGAGCCAGTCCTGAATCAATTCATGAAAGAAAACGCCAA
>JACCDW011703386.1_pt1 | contig 16308 bp, 16 predicted proteins | sample 7449781 | NCBI WGS metagenome assembly JACCDW01 (sample SAMN15323449, study PRJNA562643) | freshwater metagenome | isolation source: river surface water | place: USA:Blue River Watershed | collected 2017-08-18
CTTGTTGTGCCCTTTCTTGATAAGCACAAAAATGGCGAATGCTTAGTATAGCTTGCTCTTTGCCGACTCTGTTTTTTTTCATTGATGTCAATAAGTAGTGCTAAAATAGCTTTTTAATCTTAACAATTTACATTAGGTTTGCTCTAGTTAAAAAACGCGATTTTTTCAAAAGCCAAACAACAAAAATTCTATGAAATTTATTGTTTCTTCTTCTTCTCTTTTAAAACACCTTCAACAAATTTCTGGTGTTATTAATACCAATACTGTATTGCCAATTTTAGAAGATTTCTTATTTGAAATAGAAGATAAAAAATTAAACATTGTAGCTACGGATCTAGAAACCGTAATGCGTGTACAAATGGAAGTGGAAAGCAAGGCGAATGGTCGTGTTTGTATTCCAGCTAAAATCTTAATTGATTCCTTAAAAAACATTGCCGACCAACCCTTAACTTTTAACATAGATAAAAATTACGCGGTAGAAATCACCAGTGATAATGGTAAGTATAAGGTGATGGGTGAAAATCCAGATAATTTTCCGAAAGAGCCTACAGCCGATGATACGACCGGGTTTAAGATGACTAGCACGGGTTTATTAACAGCTATCAATAAAACATTATTTGCAGTAAGCGGAGACGATTTAAGACCTGCAATGACGGGTGTATTTTTCGAATTATCAAAAGACAGCGTACAGTTTGTAGCAACAGACGCACACCGTTTAGTTAGATATAAAAGAACAGATGCAAAAGCAACTCAAAATGCAAGTTTCATTGTGCCTAAGAAGCCATTAAACTTATTAAAGAATGCATTGCCGGATAACGAGGATCCAATTACCATCAGCTTCAACAACAATCACTTATTTGTGGACCACGGTTCTACCCAATTAATTTGTCGTTTGATTGATGCGCGTTTCCCTGATTATAAAGTGGTGATTCCAACCGATAATCCATTCCGTTTAACAGTGAATAAGCATGATTTTCAAAATGCTTTGCGTCGCGTAAATGTATTTAGTAATAAAAGCACCAATCAGGTAGCTTTAAATATTACCGGCAACGAATTACAAATGGCTGCGCAGGATATTGACTTTAGTTTTGAAGGAAATGAGCGCATGAGTTGTGAATACCAAGGAGAGGACATTCAAATAGCATTTAATGCTAAATTCTTAATTGAAATGTTGAATGCAGCCGACACCGATGATGTATACTTAGAATTATCAACACCAAGCAAGGCGGGTTTAATCAAACCATCAGAACAAGCGCCGGGCGAGGACTTATTAATGTTGGTAATGCCTTTAATGTTGAATAGTTAATTTAACACGAGGGTTTTTAACAAGAAGAGATAATCCGTACCATAAAAACAACGAAGCCCGATGATTTCTGCATAAGAACATCGGGTTTTTTATTTACATTTAGGTACTAAAAACAAACGCATGCTTCAAACCATTCAAGACTATTTTTCAACCATTCCAAGTGCACATCGAGCTTTGTTATTGGCTGGCGGTATTACCTTTTTTTGGTTAGTAGAAATAGCAGCCCCCTTATTTAATTTTAAGTACAGCAAGTATAGACACGCGGGCATCAACTTGTTCTTTACTTTTACAACCATTGTAATCAATTTTGCTTTTGCATTAATTATGGTAAAGGCAAGCGATTGGACGGTGGCACATAATTTTGGTTTACTTCATTTGGTAACGCTTTCTCCTTGGTTAGAAGCCATTACCGGTTTATTACTCTTAGATTTTATTGGCGCGTACCTGGTACATATGATAGAACACAAAGTAAAATTTTTGTGGAAATTTCATATGGTACACCACGCAGATACACATGTAGACACGACTACGGGCAATAGACATCATCCGGGTGAATCTGTGGTAAGAGCGGTTTTTGCCATCCTGGCTGTTTTCATTTTAGGCACCCCTATGTGGATGGTGATGTTGTATCAAAGTTTAAGTGTAGTGCTAACTCAATTTAACCATGCTAATATTCGTATTCCAAATTGGTTTGATAAAACCTTTGGCTACATTATAGTTTCTCCCAATATGCACAGAGTGCATCACCATATTACGCGTCCACAAACAGACAGTAATTATGGAAATATATTTTCTTTTTGGGATCGTTTATTGGGCACGTATAATGACACGCCGATGGATCAAATTGTATATGGGTTAGACGTATTAGACAATACAAAAGATCAATCTTTATCTTATCAACTAAAAGCACCCTTTGATAAATCCATCCAATCAGATTATTAAAAGCATTTTTTATTCATGGCTATAATAGGCGCATTTATTCCTGCACGTTATGCAGCAACTCGATTTCCTGCAAAATTGATGCAACCCCTTGGTGACAAAACGGTCATTCGTCATACCTATGATAATACAAAAGCCACCGGCTTATTTGATGAAGTGTATGTGGTTACCGATAGTGAAATCATTTTTGATGAAATCGTAAATCATGGTGGCAAAGCTATAATGAGCAAGCGTTCCCACGAAAGCGGATCCGATCGAATTGCGGAAGCTATTGAAGACCTAGACATTGATATTGTAGTGAATGTACAAGGGGACGAACCCTTTGTAAAAAAAGAACCTCTTCAAAAAGTAATTGATGCATTCGCAGATGCTACGGTTCAGGTTGCTTCTTTAATGCAAGTGTTAACGAACCCAACACTCATCGAAGATCCGAATTATGTAAAAGTAGCAGTAGATAAAAATTGGAACGCTTTGTTTTTTTCACGTAGTGTGATTCCTTATCCAAGGGCAACCGACCTTGCCATTACGTATTATGAACATATTGGGGTGTATGCGTTTAAAAAGCAAGCACTAATTGATTTTACCAACTGGCCCATGTCACCACTAGAGGCTGCTGAAAAAATTGAATGCCTTCGTTATTTAGAAAATGGCGTTCCATTGCGCATGGTGGTTACCGAATACATGGGTGTAGAAATTGACACCCCCGAAGATTTAATTAAAGCAGCGAAGCTTTTATAGGCAGTAAGGTTTTTAAAATTTTCCGATAACAAAATCAAGTTCTAGCATCAAGCTTAATTTTTATATAATGAACAAGAGCAAATTATTTCAATCAACAGTAGTAGCTGCCTTGGCAGGATTTATTTTTGGATTTGACATGGTGGTGATATCTGGTGCAGATAAACCTATACAGGAACTATGGCATACCACTCCTTGGTTTCATGGCTTCTTTATTATGTCCATGGCTTTGTGGGGTACGGTGATTGGCTCTGTATTTGCGGGCGCACCCACAGAAAAATATGGTCGTAAAAAAGTGTTGATTTGGTTGGGCATTATGTTTATTGCTTCTGCCATTGGATCTGCACTAGCACAAGACCCGTATACTTTTTCTTTCTTTAGATTGGTTGGTGGCATTGCGATTGGCGTTTCTTCGGTGGCTGCCCCTACTTATATTTCAGAAATTTCTAACAAGAACAATCGTGGAAAGCTAGTGGGTATGTATCAGTTTAATATTGTGTTTGGTATTTTAGTTGCGTATTTATCTAATTATTTTCTAGCCGGCTTTGGTGGAATTAATGATTGGCGCTATATGTTAGCGGTATTGTTAATTCCCTCTACGGTGTATACATTGATGACATTGGGATTGCCAGAAAGCCCAAGATGGTTATTGTCTGAAAAAAATGATGAAGCTTCCGCAAGAAAAAATTTAGCCATCGTGGGTGTGGAAAATATAGAAGAAACTATTCAAGAAATAAAAACCTCTAATGAGCAAGAAAAATCATTTGGTGCAGCAAACCTGTTTACCAAGCACCATACTAAAATTATTTCCTTAGCTTTTTTTGTTGCCTTCTTTAACCAAGCATCGGGCATTAATTTTTTATTGTATTATGCACCTCGTATATTAGAAGAGGCCGGATTTGCTAAAAACAATTCCTTATTAAGCTCTATTTCTTTAGGCATGATGAATCTGGTATTTACCTTTGTTGGACTTTGGCTGATTGATCGTATTGGACGTAAAACCTTATTAATTATTGGTTCTTTTGGATATATCATTAGTTTGGTGATGGTGGCCTATGGATTTGTAGCGCATAGTGCACCGGAGTTTATGTTAAGCTTCTTATTGTTATTTATTGCTGCACATGCAATAGGACAAGGCGCAGTCATTTGGGTATTAATTTCTGAAATTTTTCCTACCCAAATCCGCGCTAAGGGACAGGCGTTTGGGGCAAGCATTCACTGGATTTTTGCAGCCCTCATTACTTTAATCACTCCTGTATTCTTAGACAGTGAATTTGGAATTTTCAAAGAAAACCCATGGCCCATCTTCGCCTTTTTTGCGTTTATGATGGCCATACAATTAGTATGGATTTTATGGAAAGTGCCAGAAACAAAAGGCGTATCTTTGGAAGAATTACAAAAGAAATTAGTTCAATAAAAAATAAATTATGCAGTTTCGTAATTTTAAGATGGTCGACTATGTAGTATATGGTCGCGGTTCCTTTAATCAATTAGATGAAATATTGGCCCCTCGCAGAAAAGGTGACTTTCCAATGATCTTTTTCTTGGACCACTTTTTTATTGGCAAGCCATTGGCATCTCGTATTCCTTTAAGAGGAAAAGATAAAATCGTTTACGTTGACGTAACACATGAGCCTAAAACAAAACAAGTAGACGCCTTAGCGGCGGAATTAAAAGCAGAGTTTGGGGAAATTAGTGGTGTGATTGGAATTGGCGGAGGCTCTGCAATGGACCTCGCGAAAGCGGTTTCCTTAATGATGACCAATCCGGGTTCTTCTGCAGACTATCAAGGCTGGGATTTAGTAAAACAAGCGGGTGTATATAAAGTAGGCATTCCTACCTTAAGTGGTACGGGTGCCGAAGTAAGTCGCACTACCGTATTAACTGGACCTGTTCGTAAGTTGGGAATGAACTCTGACTTCACTCCATTTGATCAAATTGTATTAGATCCAGAGTTAACAAAAAATGCGCCTGCGAACCAACGTTTTTATACAGGCATGGACTGTTATATACACTGTATTGAAAGTTTAGAAGGAACTTTCTTAAACGAGTTTAGTAAAAGCTATGGCGAAAAAGCATTAGAGCTTTGTCGTAAAGTGTTTGTTGAAAAGGATACCTGGGATGATGAAAGCGACGATCAATTAATGATGGCATCTTATGCAGGCGGAATGAGTATTGCCTATAGTCAAGTGGGCGTTGCACATGCGGTGAGCTATGGCTTAAGCTTTTTACTTGGGACCAAGCACGGTATTGGCAACTGTATTGTTATGAACCACTTGGAAGAATATTATCCAGCCGGCGTGAAAGAATTTAAATACATGGTTGAGAAAAACAATATTGATATTCCTACAGGCATATGTGCCAACCTAACGGAAGAACAATTTGATGCCATGATTGATGTTTCTTTGGGCATGAAACCATTATGGGAAAATGCTTTAGGAAAGGACTGGGAAAAAATAATGACCAGAGAAAAGCTAAGAGCATTGTACGGAAAGCTGTAAGCTTTTCGAAATCCTTTTACTTTTACGGAATGCTATACATAAAAAAGCCTCACAATTGGTGAGGCTTTTTTTGTATTTCTATCCCATCTTAAATCTTACTCTGCTTCTGCTACAACTTCTTTTACTTCAGGTATCATGCGCTTCATCATTCCTTCAATACCCGCCTTTAAAGTAACCATACTTGAAGGGCAACCGCTACAAGATCCTTGTAGCATCAGGTTTACGATACCGTCATTATAACTTTTAAATTGTATTGCACCGCCGTCCATTTCAACCGCAGGCTTTACATAATTTTCTAATAATTCTTTCACGCGCTTTACCACATCATCATCATCAGCGTGCACCGTATTGGTGGCCTCTTGTTTCATCTTTGCAACCTCTTCTTCATTTACTACCACTCCTCCATTTTCTAAATACTCTTTCAAGAAAGTTTTGATGGTAGGAATCACATCCTGCCAGTCTTCTGTTTCTGCGCTCTTTGTTAGCGTGATAAAATTGCTTGCAATGAAAACGCTTTTAATAAAAGGAAAGCTAAACAATTCTTTTGCCAAAGGAGAGGGACCTGCAAGACTTTCTTCTGCAACATCAATGCTTTTTCCTGGATACAATAATTTGTTGGCAACAAATTTCATTGTTTCTGGGTTGGGAGTCATTTCTGTATAGATGCTCACAATGGTATTTCCTGTAGTAATCATAAAATGGTATTTAGTTTTCCTGGTTACAAAAATAATCAAAATAGCAGCGCAGGCCTCTTGGCCCCTTCTAAGTTCGTATTATTTTACCGATATCGAAAAACGCTAGGGCTGAATGCTCAGTTTAGCATAATTCAACATAATCTTCTTTTCTCCGTTGTTATCAAATAGAATAAGTGCAATGGGGTTGTGGGCCGAACCCTCAATTTCCTTAATCACCCCAAATCCAAACTTTTGATGCTCCACCTTCATGCCCGCCTCTAAAGCAGAGGGGTCCGCGGCCACAAAGTTCAGAGAAGGAACGTGGTTTTTATTTAAAGTGCTTGGTGGCACAACCGGCAAATAGCTAGGTTTGCTTGGGGTAGAGGAGCTGGTCCCGGCTCCAGATTTAGCTGCCGTTGGTTTACCAGGTCTTTGTTCCTGCCATCCGCGACTATTTCCACCATGCATTCTATCGTAAGCCGATCCCCATCCGCTACTTTGGTTTCTTGCGCCACCTCCCACATTCGATTTGTCCAATTGGTCTTCGGGCATTTCGTCAATAAAGCGGCTTGGATCATTTTGTACCAGCTGGCCAAAACGATATCTTGAATTGGCATAGCTTAACCACAGATGTTTTTTAGCCCTTGTGATGGCTACATAAAACAACCTTCTTTCTTCTTCCAATTCTTCTCTTGTGTTTACACTCATTCCACTTGGAAATAAGGTTTCTTCCAAACCCACCACAAAAACACAATCAAATTCCAATCCCTTTGCAGCGTGCACGGTCATCAACTTAACGGTATCTTCATTTTCCGAATCATTGTCCGCATCAGTGATTAATGTAATTTGTTGTAAATAGGAGCCCAAACTTTTATCTCCCAACTCGCCGTCCTCGTTGCTAGGACTTTCTGTCCACTCCTTTATAGAGTTTAATAATTCCTGTACGTTTTCATAACGCGCTAAACCTTCCGTACTCTTATCGTTAAATAATTCTTTTACGATATTAGTGTGCTTACCTACTTGCACCGCAACATCTGATGCGTTGTGTTTGGTTAATTGATTTTGAAAATATTTGATCATGGTCACAAACTCCTCAATGGCCGTAAGTGTACCTGCCTTAAATCCAAAGCCCTTTGCTTTTTCTAATACTTCAAAAAAAGTAATATTATTTTCTCCTGCTAATACCAAACACTTCTCTACCGTGGTTTTACCGATACCCCTTACAGGATAATTGATAATTCTTTTTAACGCTTCTTCGTCCTTGGTGTTGGCAATTAAACGTAGGTAAGCAATAAAATCTTTTACCTCTTTTCTTTGATAAAAGCTAAGCCCACCGTATATCTTATAAGCAATGCCTGTGCGTCTTAAGCTTTCCTCAAAGGATCTAGATTGCGCATTGGTGCGATATAAAATTGCAAAGTCCTTATTGTAAAAATGATTTCTTAATTTATTTTCTTGAATGGCATCGGCAACAAATTTCCCCTCTTCGTTATCGGTCATGGTGCGCACCAACTTAATTTTATCCCCTTCTTCGTTGTCGGTCCACAAGTCTTTTGGAATTTGTCCCTTGTTATTTTTAATTACCTGATTCGCAACCTCAATGATGGATTTACTGCTTCTATAATTTTGTTCTAGCTTCACCATTTTTACATCATCATAATCCTTTTGGAACTGTAAAATGTTTTCAATCGTGGCACCACGGAAACTATAAATACTTTGTGCATCATCTCCCACCACACATAAATTTTCATGAACAGCAGCTAATAATTTAGCAATCTGATATTGCACAGGATTGGTGTCCTGATACTCATCAATTAAAATATATTTAAACTTGTGTTGGTACTTGTGTAATACGTCTGGAAAATCTCGTAACAGCTCGTGCATCTTAAATAACAAATCATCAAAGTCCATGGCGCCGCTTTTAAAACAACGTGCCACATAGCTAGCATAAATTTCAGCAATTTGTGGACGATTGCTTCTAGCATCTTCTTGCTTTAAAAAATTGTCCATTGCGTATTCGGCAGGACCCACCAAGGCATTCTTGGCACTTGAAATTCTATTTAAAACAATATTGGGTTTGTACAATTTATCGTCCAAGCCCATATCGTTGATGACTTGTTTTAAAACGGACTTAGAATCATCTGAATCATAGATGGTAAAGCTTTGTGGATAGCCTAATTTCGACCCCTCTGCTCTTAAAATACGTGCAAACACGCTATGGAAAGTGCCAATATATAGGTTTCTAGCTTCTGTATTGCCCAGGGCTTTTTCAACACGCTCTTTCATTTCTGCGGCAGCCTTGTTGGTAAATGTGAGCGCTAGTATATTAAATGAATCTACGCCACTGTTCATTAAATGCGCAATCCGAGAGGTTAATACTTTTGTTTTACCACTACCCGCTCCCGCAATAATCATAAGAGGTCCGTTCAGGTGTAAAACGGCCTCTTTTTGTCTTTCATTCAATCCGTTCAAATACGCTTGTTGCATACGGCGAAGATAGCATAAAAAAAGCCCTTCAAATGAAGGGCTTTCTATAAAAATAGGATGGAACTACTTTTTCTCTAATAATTTGAAGAATTGATCTAATTGAGGTAAGATCACGATTCTTGTTCTTCTGTTTTTAGCTCTGCTTTCAGCGCTGTTATTATCAGCAACAGGAACATATTCAGATCTACCTGCTGCAGTCATACGCTTAGGATCTAAACCATAAGTTTCTTGTAAAATACGTACTACCGTTGTTGCACGCTTTACAGATAAATCCCAGTTGTCTTCTAATACATTGTTGGTACCTAATAATTGTTTAGTATCTGTATGACCTTCTACCATAAACTCAATTTGAGGTTGTGCTGCTAATACTTTAGCAACTTTACCCAGAACGGTTTTAGCTTTTGGTGTTACTTCAAAGCTTCCGCTCTTAAATAATAATTTGTCAGAGATGTCAACGTATACAACACCCTTATCTACTTTTACATTAATGTCACCATCGCTTAAATCGCCGATAGCGCCTTTCAGGTTCATTACCAAGTTCATGTTGATAGAGTCTTTGCGCGCAATAGAACTTTGTAAACCTTGAATGTATAAATCCTTAGCACCAATGTTTTCTAAAGATGCTTTTATGCTTTCTGCTTGTGCACCAGTTACAACAGAAAGATCTTTTAATTGACTTAATACAACATTGTTATTATTTCTTAAGAAATCAACTTGTTTATTTAAATCATCAATAGTGGATTGTAAAGACTTTGATTTATCGGTAGCTTTTTCTACGTCATTCTTTGTTTTCTTAAGTGCATCTTCTGCATCGCGGAATTTACCTTGTAATTCTGCATAAGCTCCGTTTAATTGTGCAACCTTCGCTTCGCTCTCTTGTAATTTCTTAGGACTTACACAAGAATAAGCACCTAAACTTACAATGGCAAGCGCTAAAAAAATTTTACTTTTCATACTGATTCATTTTATTTAATTGAATAAAAGTAGCCGATGGCTAAAACAAAAATACTAATAGTAAACAGGGTTACAAAACAAATGTTTTAAATAAACACAAGTTTAACCTTCTATATCTTCAGTGATACTGTAGGCGGGGATGATTCCCATCATTCCCTTGAAGAAGGCAACAATTTTTTGTTTATCGGCCTGTTCGTTATCTCCCGTCATAAAAGGCTCGTTGATGACCACGGTCTTGTTGGCCACGTCTAGTCCAATAAGTAGAATGGGAATTTGGGCGTTTTTGGCAATATGATAAAATCCCGTTTTGAGCCTACTGACTTTTTTCCTGGTTCCCTCGGGGGACAGGGCAATATGAAAGCTTTCCCTGCTATTATATAGGTTAACCACCTGGTCAACCTGATTTGCATTTTTGCCTCTTTCTACTGGAAAACCACCCAATTTTCTCAAAATAACCCCAAAAATGCCCCAAAAAAGCTCTTTTTTGCCCAAAAAGTGCACAAAATCAATATGTAAATGTTTTCGAATGGCAAGCCCTAGAAAAAAATCTAGACTGTGCGTATGAGGGGCCACCACTAATATCGATTTCTTAAGATGGTAGGGGTACTGTCCCTTAATTTTCCAACCACGAACGGTGAATAACCACCAGGCTAATAGAGATTGCATATTATAGAGTCGAGGTATAGTTAAGTAATAGTTTTGCGTTTTCTTGGGGATCTACTCGTTGAGCGCTCAAAGGTAAAATTTGTTGTTTAGGTTTTGTGTCGGCTTGCGAAAATTTAGCATACCATTTATCGTAGTACTTTAATAAAATAGCAAAGGCATCTTTAATTTGGTTTACTTCAATCAGTGCAATTGCGTTTTTTGTTTCCAAACCGCCTAGTCTTTTTTGAACACGAAGTGTTGCTGCAATGAGCGCCTCTTTTTCAAAACTACCATATTGTGTGGTTATAAAATCTAATCTTTCTTCAAATGGAATGTCTAAAAAATAACAGGGACATTGGCGCATGAAATCAAAAAAAACAGTAGGAATCATTACCGTACCGATTCTTTGACTTTCATCTTCTATCCAAACGGGGGTAGCTTTATCTTTACAATGATAAAGTGCTTGTCCTAATAAATTTTCAAACATTTCTTGACTCGGTTGTGGCGCTTGCCCTAGTGCACCAAAAGAAGAACCTTTGTGATTTGCCAACCCCTCAAGATCAATTACTTGTTTACCTGCTTCTCTGAGTGCATGCAATATTTCTGTTTTTCCCGATCCTGTGTAACCACCCACGACGTTTAAAGGTCTTTGAATACCGTGTTGCGTTATGATCCAGTTGCGATAAGCTTTGTAGCCACCAACAAGTTGAAAAACCTTGAATCCATATAAGTCAAGTAACCAGGCTACTGCTGCACTTCTCATCCCTCCTCTCCAACAGTGTACACAAATATTGGGTTGAACGCCTGGATTTTTTTCTTCCAATGCGCGCACCCATTTTTCTACTTGCTTTACCATGTTCAACATCTTGTCTCCAAAAAAAGGAAGTGCAATTTTGATGGCCTCTTCTCTACTTTGTTTTTTATAAGTAGTACCTACAATGGCTCTTTGTTCGTCATCAAATAAAGGAAGAGAAAGCGCACCAGGAATATGTGCATGGTCAAATTCTTTCGGGCTGCGCACATCAATAATCAAAGGGGCGCTAGTTGCATCAACAATGTCTTCTATATTCTTTTTTTGAACCCCCATGCTACAAATTTAAGGTCTTTAAGTTGGCTGTAAGTGTTTCTATAGAAAAAGGAGTGGTAGCTGGTTGTTCCATTGTGCTGTTATGAGCCAATGCCAATGCAGTTGTTAATTGAAAGCTTTCCGCATCCATACTTACGGCCCAACCATGTTTACTCCAGTGAGTAGCCAAATAGGTTTGCTCCGTTTGACCTGGGGTAGGGATTAAAATTAATTTTTTTTGAAACGAGATCAATTCCATTAGACTGGTATAGCCTCCACGACAAATGATATACTTTGCGCTTTTTATTTGGGCTGCTAAGGCATCACTGTCAAGGTGATGATAACAGGTTCCACAAGTGCTAACTTTCTTGTAGGAGGATTGACCAGGAAGTCCAGCTACTAGTACAAATTTTTTTCCTAGTGCATTTCCTTGTTCCCAAATTTGTTTTTCGAAAAGGGTTCTTTGTGGCTCGGGTCCGGAAACAATGGCTAAAAATGTTATCTCGTTTTCTGCATCCTCTTCCTTATGCTGATCCTTGTTACTCCATCTAGATAAAATCCCCATATACCAAAACGGAGTGGTAGGCATGTTGGTTGGATGTGCAAGTGTGCCCGATAATCCAGGTGCAGCCTGTATATCCGGAATCCAGCAAGCTGTAAAATAATTTAACCAGCGATATAATATTTTTTGATATAAACGACTGGTCCAAACAAAGGGAGTTTGTAAATACAACTGATGTGTTATAAAAACAGAACTAATTTGTTGATGAAAAAACCCAAATCGATTATCTGAAATAACAAGATCAAATTGATGGATTTGTTGTGCTTTTTTTAACCAATGGTGTTCTTGCCAAATATGAAATATCATTTTGGGCATTTGCCAAAGCAGCACAAAGAATAATAAATATTTGTTTTTGGTATACCGAATTTGATAACCCGCTAGCGGTAAAAAATGGGCATAAGGGGCGGCTTGTTGTAAAATAGCTTCCTGAGGACCACTTGTGGCAACATATACTTTGTAGCCTATTGCGTTAAAAGCCTCTATCAATGGAATACACCTGGTGGCATGTCCCAATCCCCAGTCAAGGGGCGATATACAAACCTTTTTTTGCACGCCTATCCTTTTTCAATAGTTAATACCACACCGTTAATGCAATATCTCAAACCGGTAGGTGGCGGACCATCTTCAAAAACATGCCCTAAATGGGACTTACATTTTCCGCATTGCACTTCGGTACGTTGCATACCATGAGAGTTATCTGGTGTATAGATAATAGCTGACTTGGTAATGGGTTCAAAAAAACTTGGCCATCCACAACCGCTGTTAAATTTGGCATTGCTTTTAAACAAAGCGTTTCCACAAGCAGCACAGTGATAAGTGCCAACCTCTTTGCTTTCTTCAAATGGGCTGGTAAAAGGCCTTTCGGTCCCTTTTTGTCTTGCAACATAATACACTTCTGGTGAAAGGACGTTCTTCCAAACACTGTCTGGAACGACCACGGACTCTTTTTGATTGGGCTGATAATAAGGATTGGCGCTATTTTCCATTTTATTGTTTTTTATAGTACTGTCTTTTCGATGCATGGTACTGTTGTTGCTAGTTGTTTGACCGCAGGCGGTAATACTTATAAATGTTAGCAAACAAAGTAATTTAAACATGGTATTAGTTTGAGTCATAAAAATACTAACAACTATTCGAAACTTTAGTTTAGTTTTTTAAGCGGGATCTGTACTTAAATTTAGCCGAGTTCAGTATCTTTGTACTCAACTCTACAGCATGTTTAATTTAATTTTATTTGGCCCTCCGGGAAGTGGCAAGGGAACACAAAGTGAAAACATTATAGCAGCATTTGGTTTGCAACACTTGTCTACCGGAAACCTATTGAGAACGGAGATTGCCAACCAAACCCCATTGGGTCTTAAAGCAAAAACCTTAATGGACGCAGGTCAGTTGGTACCAGATGAAGTGGTGATTGGCATGGTGGATAATTTTATGAGTGCACATCCAGAGGCAAAAGGATTTTTATTTGATGGCTTTCCAAGAACTACCGCACAGTGTGTTGCCTTGGACGCTTTATTAAAACAAAAGTCAAGTGAAATCAATGTAGTACTTGCTTTAGAAGTGGGTGAGGCAGAATTGGTAAAAAGATTGTTAGGCCGTGGAGCAACTTCTGGCAGAAGCGATGATACCAACGAAACCATTATCCGTGCTAGAATTCAAGAGTATCAAGATAAAACCACCGCAGTGGCTACTTATTATGCGCAATTCCAAAAAGTGGTTGCGGTAAAAGGAGAGGGAACGGTAGAAAGCATTTATGCAGATTTGAAAAAAGAAATTGACGCAAGAATATAATAAGCTTCTCTTTTATATAAGCAACAAAAAAGGATCAACAAACGTTGATCCTTTTTTTATAGGCCGCAAAATAAGCGACGAATTATTTATTAAATGTTTAAGCCACCACAAGCACTAATTACTTGTCCGGTAACATAACTACTCATTTCGCTTGCTAAGAATAAAGTGGTGTTCGCAATTTCATCTGCTTTCCCAAATCTACCCAAAGGAATTTTTTCCAAGAAAGCTTTACCCGCTTCCCCTTCGTTTAAATAATGGGTCATATCTGTTTCAATAAAGCCAGGAGCAATGGCATTGCAGCGAATGTTTCTGCTACCCACTTCTGCAGCAATTGACTTGGTAAATCCAATTATGCCCGCCTTGCTTGCCGCATAGCTACTTTGCCCAGCATTACCGCGAATACCAATGATAGAACTCATATTAATAATGCTGCCACTTCTTGCTTTCATCATTGGGCGTATTACCAGCTTGGTCATATTAAACACACTCTTAAGGTTGGTCTCCATCACATCATCCCATTGTTCTGGGGTCATGCGCAACAATAAATTGTCTTTGGAAATACCCGCGTTGTTTACACATATATCAACAGTGCCAAAATTTTCTACTACATCATTTACAAGAGCTTCGCAAGCTGCAAAATCACCCGCATTGGTTTTATACGCTTTTGCTTTTACTCCCAACTGCTCCATTTCGCTAACAAGCTGATTGGCCTTGTCTGCACTACTATCACTAACATAGGTAAAAGCAATATGAGCACCTTGCTCTGCTAATTTTAAAGCAATGGCTGCACCAATTCCTCTTGCAGCGCCAGTTACAATGGCTACTTTTCCTTCTAATAATTTCATTGTTTTCTATTTTTAATAAACCAATAAGTATGCATGAACACTATACATATGTTTACAAAGATAACGGGATTATCCTGTTTTAAAAAACCGTATACAATCCAAAGCATACTTCCTAGCGTATTGGCCATTCTTAATTTTTTTACATCTTGAATAGCAAATGATCCAACAACTACCGCTGTGGCAATCCATCCTAACACCTCTATCATTGTTTAATTTTATTTTGTAATTTATAATGCAAGGTGAATTTCTTTTATCTCTTCAATGAACTTACGCTCGTTAGATAAACGGGGTACTTTATGTTGTCCCCCTAGTTTCCCTTTTCTTTTTAACCACTCATGAAAGCAACCTTTTTTTACTGCAGTAATTTTAGGAAGAGAGAGTGCAATATTTTTATGTCGCTTGGCTTCGTAGTCGCTATTGGCTGCTTGTAAATTTTTATCCAATGCAATGGTAAAGGCTTCCATATTGCTAGGATTGGTTTCAAATTCAATCAGCCATTCATGCGCACCACTCGAGTTGTCAGACATATAGACAGGTGCTGCAGTGTATTCTTTCATCGTTACTCCAAATTCAATACAGGTTTCACTGATAGCTTTGTCGGTATTGTCTGCAATCACTTCTTCCCCAAATGCATTAATATATTGTTTTAACCTTCCAGAAACCTTAACTCTAAATGGATGTAAAGAAGTAAACTGAATGGTGTCGCCCACTAAATAACGCCATAATCCACCATTCGTGCTAATGACAATTGCATAATTTTTTCCTAGCTCTACCTTGTTTAATCCAACTGTATGCGGATGTGATTTTCCATATTCTTCAATGGGCATGAATTCATAAAATATACCATGTTGTAAAAACAACAACATCCCCTCTTCGTTAATTCTATCTTGTGCTGCAAAAAATCCTTCGCTTGCATTGTATATTTCAATGTAATTACAATCGGGACCAATTACTTTTTTAAATTGGTCTTTGTAGGGTGTGAAAGAAACACCTCCGTGAATATACAATTCAAAATTAGGCCACACTTCTTTTATGTTTTGTTTACCCGTAATTTCTAAAATTCTTTTTAATAAAACCAAGGTCCAGGTAGGTACACCTGCAATTGAACTTACATCTTCTTGAATGGTGCTTTGTGCGAGGCTTTCAATTTTTTCTTCCCATTCATCCATTAAAGCAATGGATAATTCGGGTGTGCGAATGAGACTAGACCAGATTGGTGAATTTTGTAGTAGCACCGCACTTAAGTCGCCGTATTGAATATCTTCTTTTATTGGATGCACTTGATGGCTTCCTCCAATCACCAATCCCTTGCCGGTTAACAAATCACTGTTAGGTAGGGCGTGATAATAAATAGTGAGCACATCCTTTGATCCTTGAAAGTGATTGTCCTCCATGCTTTCTTTGGTAATAGGAATGAACTTGCTTTTATCATTGGTGGTACCACTGCTTTTGGCAAACCACTCCACAGGCGTATTCCATAAAACGGACTGATCTCCCGCCATAATTTGATCTATGTAGGGTTTTAAGTCTTCATATTCGTGGATAGGAACGGTTTCCTTGTATTTTCTAATATTGAAAATTTCTGCAAATTGATACTTGCGTCCAAACTGGGTGTATTGTCCATGGGTAATTAAATCCTGAAGTACTTCGCGCTGCGCCGCCTCTGGACTTTTAAACCAGTGCTCTATTCGCCAGTAGCGAAGGCGAGCCAGTCTTGATAATGCGGGACTAAAAATCTTCATAGGCGTGTCACAATATACGCCATAGCCTTAAATAAATTAGCTTTTTTGACCCATTTCAATA
>JACCDW010181476.1_pt1 | contig 16306 bp, 19 predicted proteins | sample 7449781 | NCBI WGS metagenome assembly JACCDW01 (sample SAMN15323449, study PRJNA562643) | freshwater metagenome | isolation source: river surface water | place: USA:Blue River Watershed | collected 2017-08-18
CAGCATCTGTAGTATCTGAAATACCTATACCACCAGAAGAAGTTATAGCACCTGTAGAGGTACTTGTAGAAGCTGTAGTATTATTAACATCCAAGAGACCAGCAGCAGAAACAGTCAAAGCAGTTGTAGACCCAATAGTAGTGACACCACTATCTGTAGCCAAAGCAGTATCTGTACCTACAAAGAGCTTCTTTCCAATACCTACACCACCCGCAGTTGTTATAGTACCTCCATTTGTTGCGCTGACAGCATCTGTACTATCTGAAATACCTATACCGCCAGAAGAAGTTATAGCACCAGTATTATTTGAAGTACTTGCTGTCGTATCTGCCACCAAAACACTACCGTCAAATTTAGAATTTCCAGAATCAACCCATAAGGAATACCCATTCGTTATAGTCTGATTTACACCAGCTATTGGCGCGCCTTCTATATAAAGAGTAGCCGCATTAGTTGTCGTAACAGAAGTATTTGTAGCTGAAAGAGTTGGCTGCTTTAAAGAACTAAAAACCATGCCAGGGACTACACCAGAACTTGCAGTGTTATTATCTGTAAACGTTGTAGTATCCATGTTAAAGTATTTTCCAACTAAAGACGGGGTACCTGTTCTATTCCCAGAGATAGATAAAACACTTGAATTGACAACTACTTCTCCTGACGAACTGTTTACTGTAAAAATATCTCCCGTATCTCCTGCTTTTCTAACAAGGAATGCTTCGGTGGAAGTTGCATCCACAACTAAAGGTGACGTAAAATTACCATTCATAGAAATACCATTTGTAATAACAACATCTCCTCCGCCTGAACATAGAACTACGTTTTCAGATGAACCCCCATTTATCTCTAAGGCAGCACCAGACGAATTTATAACATTAAATCTCGCAACTGACATTATTAATATATCCAGAAATTAATTCAGTTTGATTGGATGCAAAATTTATTATCTTCTGTAAAGTTAAATGTCGTTCTTTGGGTTTAGTAGAGGTACTAACATAATAGATTGTAACGGTCTTGTAACAAATTCATCTATAAGTAATAGCTCTATAGATATGAATGGAGGTGTTATTACATCTCACGGTACACCTGTAAACGGTACAGATGTAGCTAATAAAGATTATGTTGATAGTAAAACCTTGCCAGTAGCTAATATTTCTTTATTGGGTACTGTTTATTCAACAGCTATAAATGTACAGTCTGGGTCTCTTATTCTCCTTGTTAAAAATTTAGTTTCAGATGGACCTTCAGCTACGTTTTTATTAAGTAAAAACGAACCCTCAAGAGAAGCCAGTGTTTTTAGAATGACAAGTTCTGACGGTGTGGCTACAAATGAAAAGCTAGAAATAAGGTGGTTTCCTTCTACAGGTATAGAATTGAGGAAAACAGGATTAAATTACGATGGACAATATACTATAAAGTATCTGATAGTTTAAGAATTTAGTCATTTAAAGAGTAATTATCCAATTAAAGAAAAGATGTCAAACAACAGGGCTCAGCTTCTTAAAAAAAGTTTATTGGATTATTACAAAAAGGGAGAAAAGCTTGAAAAATTTATAGATGTTATTGAGAAAAATACATCATACTCATTGAGAGTAGTTGAATGGTTCTGCAACAATTATAGCAAAAAACATGATATTATTTACACTGTAGATGGGGTTGATTTTAACGTGTATCTTTCGTATAAGTGCCAGTTAGATTCATATCAGAAAAAACAGTTTGACCCTTTTAAAAGAAAGCACAAAGGGTTTGAAACATTTACAATGTCAGTAGGAAAAGATAAAACTTTTGTAACTACAGTAGGACAATTAAATTTTTTCAAATGGTGTATTTCCAATAAGGTATTGGATTATGTAGAAAAACATCTAAAAGAAATAAAAGAAGATATGATTAAATCTGTTAATTACACCAACTCTTCTGCAAAAGATATACAAAGCAACAGAAAGAAGAGACAACCTCTTTCCATAGCTGCAACAAAAACATGTATTAAAAGATATACAACAGCTGTATTAGAATTTGATTAAAAAAAATTTCACAGTTCAAAAATTTTTGAACTGTGAAAATTAATTATTATTATAAAGATTTTTATACTCTTCTCTTTCTTGGTTTTTTCTTATCAGAGGTTTCAACTCTGTCAAGAGGGTCGTCTTCTTCAATAGTGGTTTCTTCCAACTCTTTAACAGTTTCCTCGATAACTTCTTCGCATGGTTCTGGGTTATTATCTTCAGAATAACCTTCTTCATCTTCTTCTTCAAGGAACGAATAACCTTGGAGTCTTATATCAGATTTGTAAATTTTCATCTGAGCAGGTCTCCACGAAACACCAAATTTGTCATTAATAATCCAGATACCTGCACATTCCAATAAAACAATACATTCACAACCTTTTGGAAAAGTTTCATTTTGGTTGTAAACAGAAATGTTTACAAGTTGTTTTTCAGAATTAAATGCTTGGATTTTATAGTTATATTCAGTATCCTTGTAAAGTTTAGTCTTAAGCCTTGGAGGATACTTGTCGTCTCTCTCACCGTCTTCATTTTCATTAAACTTGATAGGTGATTTGTATTGCATTCTTATGTAACTTTCCTCAAACTTTTTCTTGAAAAAGTCCTTAGAATTAATTACTCCCTGCTCGATTGCTAACTCATCAACCTTTTCAAATTTTGCAAGTAATTCCTTATGGTCTCCGATGGAGAATTCAAGAGTGTCGTTGCTATTTTCAGTAGGAGAAGTATCCTTCTTGTCTGCTCTGTCTTTATCCCATCCTGAAATACCAAAAGGCGCTTTCAACCGTGGAAGTTGAATTCTTAATGGTTTGGCCCCACATCCATCCTCATAATCGTAGTTTATATAAACTACTTTACCACCATGTTTGTTTTGTTTTGGAGATGAAAATTTAACATTTTCTGGTTTAAATTCATTTAACTTGATTACTTTGACTGACATTTTTCGACGATTGTTTTTGTTTGATTGTTTTTTTATTAAATATTATAGTATTGTTTTCTTTAAATAAAATTTCTCAAGTATTCTCATAATAATGAGTTGCAAAGAAGATCAAATTTTAAGAAAATCATATAGCTTTACAAAAAAAGATGGAAAAGTCGTAAATGTAAAGAGTAAATGTATAAAAGATAAAGGATTACCTGGAAAAGGTCCTGCTCTTTTTACTGTTAAACGCGGAACTCTTGGTCAGTTTGGATATTCTTCTAAACTTTCTGCAAAAGAAAGGTATCAAGCTCTGAAAAAAGCTGTTAAAAAACTTGGTTCTGGGACTATTATTAAAAAACTTAACGCTATTGCTATACTTAACAAAAGAACTAACCCAAAGATTTCAGAAATTTTCAGGAAAGACCTTGCCTGGATTCAGAAAAATTTAGTTAAAAATTAATTTTTATTCTTAATCTACTTTATAACCAAAGATGGACATAGAAAGTTTCAGAAAATATAGAATTTTAAAAGATATTAAGAGTTTTGAAGGTATTATCAATTCTAAAGGTGATGGAATTGCGTTGTTTGATTTAACAGGAACCTTGATTGCCTTTTATATAATAGACAAGTTCTTTTTTAAAGGACAGATGTATCAAAAATATAGATATAGATATTATTTATCATCAATTCCTATAGGAGTTGTTGTCCATAAAGCTGTAGGCCAAGAAACATTCCTGAATAATCAGCTCTTTTCAAATGAAATGAATATACATAAAGTAATTTTTATTGTTATATGTATAATGATTTTTCTTTAATTTGGTGCTTTACACGTTGAAGATACATCTTTACCGTAATTGATTAGATAAGTAGCTATCAAAGGTGCATTAGCATCTGTTAATTCTACATCAAGTGGAACACCTGAAACGTACATGCTTTTTTTCAACTTTTCACGATCACCTTCAAACAAGTCCAAAAGGTCCTTTACCTTTACATCCACGCATCCTGGGTATGCATCTGTTTCTGGGAAAATTAATTCAAAATTTTCAGAAACAAAGTTTATACCTTTTAAAATAACTACAAATCCTATAGCACTTAAAAGAGAAACGTCAAGTTGTCTTGTTTTATTGTATACGATAATAAAACTGCTAATAATAATGAAAGAAGGGTGTTTAAAGATGTTCTTTACATTTTCTGGAACGCCTTCTAAAGCATATATAACAGAGACAACCGTTATAAAAGAAATAACAAGCGACATTAAAGGGTTTTCTAGGGAAGGGTCTACATAATCTGAAAAGATTTTTTGTACAGGTTTAACAGAATCTTGAATAAAAGCGTCCATTTTATACAATAGAAATATAAAAAAAATTGTAATAAATTACTTGGAAGATACACATTTTTTAAGTTTTTTATTACATACTGCTCTATTTTTTTCATATTTCCTCAACACTTCTATGAATGGAGGGCTTGGAACAGTTGAAAAACACTTATTAAGAGACTTTAGATACTCTTCTTTTGATATTTTACCTCCATCATATTTACTCTGAATTTCTGAGATATAATCAACTTCTTGCTGAATTAACTTTTTGTTTACTTTATCCTTTAAAAGGTAAAGCCAATACATCATATCTATACGAGTTCTTGTATATTTTTCTATAGGTAATGAATTGTAAAATTCTTTGTAACTCATTCTACAAAAAGAACAAGGTAAAAGGTACTTTAGGTTACAGAAAGTTGTTACAAAAGCTCTTTTAATTTTGACATGTTCAGAGTTAGAAAAGTCAAATTTTACAGGATAAGCCCCTAGAACCATAGTAAACAAACTATCCCATAATCTAGGGCCAAAAAATTTAGTACTAAAGCCGTTTTTACCTTCAAATTTCTTTTTTTCTGAAATTTTTAGTTTATTTTCCATAAAGAACTGATATGATATACAAAGAAAATTTATTTTCTTCATAGGTATTATAAAAACAAAATATGTTTGCTAATATTGAATACAAAAAAAATGGTTAATCTTTTCCACATTCTAGTTGTAGCACCTTTTTTGTTTTATTTGGCTCAGAAAAAAGGCAATGTTGACGTAAAAATTTACAATGTTTTAGCTGTAGTTGCTGTAGTAATCGCTGTAACTCATTTTTACAAATACATGGACATGGATATTCAAAAAGTTATAGAACAACCAAAAGAAGAAGCTCCAAAAGAAGAAGCTCCAAAAGAAGAAGCCGAAGTACAAATGCAATCTATCGAACCTGAAGCTTAAATTTTAACTGAAATTAAAAAATAATTCAAATGTTTTTTTTAATTTCAAAATCTTGGTTTTGGTTGAGAAACACAGGCATCTCTCTCCTGTAAAAGTCTATTATATTCGTTTTCAAATTGTTTAGATTTTAATCTATCTTTTTTAATAGTGGTAGAAGACACGTCTCCTCTTTGATATTCCATCGCATTTGCAGTAATAAGGTCATCGTTCATTGTAAAAGTGCCTTTATCTACATCTTCTTCTTCTTTTGGTGTATGAATTTTAGTAGAAGTCATATCACCAACTTGAAGACAATTATCTAAAAATGCTGATGCTCCAGAAGAAAAAGGCTCAATAACGTCTTCTTGTACTTGATTACGTTGCGGTAAAGTTTGAGGATTTACAGACTGTTTATTTTGTCTAGATGGTAAAGAATTTACAGTTGTATGGGAATTCTCTATACGAGTATGAAGCCATTTAAAAGCTGCATATCCAGGTAATTTCCTGTTTTCAACTATTATAGTAGGTACTTCTACTACTTTATACTTTGATAAAATAACAGGCCTCTTTCCTGCCTGGTCTTTATCCACACAGATTTTTACAAAAAAACAAGCTTCACCGGAATTTTCTAAAATATTTATAAATTTCCTAGAATAGTTACAATAATTGCTATAAAACAATATATAAGACATCTTTTACTTTTTTACCATAAAATAAAATATTATATGATACGAATTTGTAGAATATTTTTTTTATCTATATATGATATAAATTACAATGGCAAAAACATTTGTATTTGGAACTTCTGCCGCTTTGATAGTATCTATAGTAGTGTTAGCTTTTAGTTCTTACGGTATAGGAAGAGAAGAAAAGGATACGGAATCCCCAACATATAAAGTAGCTCAAGTGTTTGCAGGTATCGCTGGTGTAGCAACATTTATTACAATGATTTCCCTTATCGTAGCTGTTTTACAAAGCCCAGCCTTAAGAGAAGCTGGGCAAATACGTTTTGACCCAAAAGCTTTGTAAAATATTTGTGCACAAAAAGAATATTTTTTTTATATGTAAAAAAACAAGGTAACCCGATGAACTTTGAAGGTTTATTGTTTAATAATAAATTTGTAAAAAAGGTAGATATAAAGGATCTTCCCTTGAAAAAAAAAGAAGAGTTTAGAAGTTATTATGAAAAGCAGGTTGAACAACAGAAAAGAAAGGAATTTTTAGAAAAGCAATCCACTGTAGTTTCTAATACAGTGTCCTCAGATTTTTCAAACATATCCAATCGTGATATTTACACAGATCTTGCAAAGTTTAATCCAAACTTTTCTACCCTTCAAGAGGGATTTCCAGATACAAGAAAAACAATTAAGATAGAAAAGAAAACAGTTGTAAGCATAGATAGTCGTAACAGAGATATAAACAAATATCCTGATCAAAATGACTTTACAATTTTTCTTGGAAAAACATTTTATAATGTCAAAAAGATAGAGTTGGTATCAAGTGAATTTCCAAATACTGATCAAGTTATAAAAGACAAACCAGTTCAACTTCAAAATAACATCATAACATGGCAAAACGAAGATGACATAGACCTTAATTTTGTCTCAGATTTACTTATTGATACTGTGGTGGCAGATCACGTGGATATAACATTTGAAGGGCATGGAATTACAGTAGGTACTACAATTGAAGCCACTTTATTTAATTCAAAGTATGACACAGACATCATCGTAACAGGTTTCCTAGATGCTAAAAGAGAGTTAGAAGTTATTGATGAAAATACTCTTAGATTTCCTTATAAAGGAGGTATAGCAAATCAAGGGACTACAAGTTTAAACTTGGGTTATCCAGATTACAGTGTAACATTTAAACCAGGAAACTATACAGCAACAACTCTTGCTTCTCAGATAGCGAGTGACATGGGATTTGTTAAAAGAGATAATGGTACTGGACAATTTCATTATTTTGAAGTTCTTGTTAACCTAGATACAGATGTTATGACACTGGATAGTGTAAAAGCTACACAACTTCAACTGAACCCTCTATCAACCATTGCTGGTTCTACAACTATAACAGTTAATCAAAACGGGCATGGTTTTAAAACAGGTGAGAGAGTAAAGATGATAGGTGTTAAAAATACTGCTGGTATAACAAGCAGCGATCTTAATGGAGATTTTTCAGTCAATGTTTTGGATTTTAATACTTTTACATATGAAGTTATAACAAGAGCAAGTGAAACTGTAGATGGAGGAGGAAATACAGTAATGACAGGTAAAGACACTCCTTTTAGACTTCTTTTTGACACATCAAATACTCTCATACAATTTAACACAGGGTTTCCAGATGAAAATAGTAGTGAATATATTGGTGTAGAAGACCCTATAACCACAAAGGCTTTAAACGTTTCAGATGTTTCTATCATATCACCTACTAAATTAAGATTTACAACGATTGGTGATCATGGATTAAGTGCTGTAAATATATATACAATATCTTCTATAGCTTTTGGGCAAAATCCTGAAGTGACAGTCACAACTCCTCATGGAATAACAGTGTCTCAAAGAGTTACTCTAAGAGGTACTGATACTTATCCTGTTTTAAACGGGACTTACCTAGCTGTTCCTACAGGTGTTTATACATTTACTCTAAAAGGTATATTTATAACAACTCCTGGGACTACAGGAGAAATTCTTTACGGAGACGACAAGATAAAAGTATATAACTTACGTACTGTTCCAAGTATTCTTATAGAACCCGTGTTTTTTGTAGAAAACATACCAGCGAGTGATCAATTTGACATAACATTTAGAGCATCGTCGGTAGATTTAGAAAATCTTGAAGACGTTATTATAGGTACTTCTCAGATTATAATTAATCACCCATCTCACGGGTTTAATCAATTATCTTCCATAACGTCTATTGGAGGTACTTTTGCAAATATTAAAACATTTTTACCTCATGAATATTCTGGAGATAGAACAGATACTGTTTCTATTATAGATGGTCCGGTATCCACAAATACCGTAGATGTCTTATTAGTTAACCATGGTCTCGTTACATCGGACGAGATAATTATCTTAAATTCTACAACAGACCCAGATGTAAATGGTACATACAAGGTCCAAGTAGTTGATATTGACACTTTAAGGATAAATTTCGTACATGCTGTGTTTATAGACGGAACAGCAACTGTTTTAACAGGTGATAAAATAACTATTACAGACACTACAAGTTTACCACGTATAGACGGTACTTATAACATACATAACAGAGAAATCTTGACGAGTATTACAACTGGTACAATAACAGTAAATATCACAACAGCCGCTGTACATTACTGGGATGTTGGTGATATAATATCTCTTGTTCATACAGATTGTTCCCCTAATATAGATGGAGACCACACTGTTCAAAGTATTATAAGCCCTACAGAAGTAGAGATAGATGTAAGTTTCTCTGTAACAGGTTCTGGGACTACAGGAGATGCTATTAACAAAAGTAGATTTAAAATAGATGCTGGTGTAGTTATAGATACACCAGGTATTAATCCTGCAGGTTCTTTAGGAAGAATTAGCGATGTTTCTCATTACAGGATAACAGGAGAAACAGAAGGAATAGATAATATCGCAAACATTCCTCTAGTATCTTTAAATAAAAGAGGTAAACAAATAGCAAATCTAATAGATGTTGACAATTATATGGTAAGAGTTTCAGAAGAATATTCTAATAAATCTGTTACATCAGGTGGAACTAACGTAAGAGTGTCTTCCTTAATTCATGGATTTAGATCTATACAAGCTAACACAGATACTGGAGAAAAAACTGGAGTTCTGTATAGGTCTATTTCTTTGGAGGGTGAAAATTATGTTTATCTTACAAGTCAAAGTGAAGGTGTTCAACTTGATACTGTTTTAAATAGTTCAAATATTTCTAATACTTTTGCAAAGATAATTCTCAGCGAAAGTCCTGGAACTTTAATGTTTAACACATTTATTTCAGAACCTAAAGTATTTGATAACCCTATAGCAAAAATTGATAAAATGAGATTCAGAGTTGTAACTCCACAGGGTTACGACTTTAATTTTAACGATATTAATTACTCTTTTACTCTAAGAATAACAGAATTGGTCGATCAACTTGAAACAGCTTTTATATCATCAAGAACAGGTACAACAGAATTTGGTAATTTTGCAGGTGAAATGGGTGGTTCAGGTTCAAAAGCTGGAAAAGACAGTGGAAAAAGTGGACAATTATCTGAAGGTGCTTATGGCAATCAAACAATCAGGGCAGGTGCAGCAAGAGGTTCGGGTGTAAGCGGAGGTGGGCGTTAAACAGCTATTCTTCCTATAGGAATTCCATTCCATTTAGAATTTCTTCTCTCGCTTACCTGTAAAGTACAACCATCTTCTGTCACATATACAGTATCTTCACCTAAAAAGTATCTCTTTACTGTTTTTATCTCTGGGTTCATACCACATTTTATGTAAATTTTGTCATCTTTTTGGAATACTAAAATATCACACCCTTTTTTAAGGGAAAATCTCATTAAGGGTAGGAAATCTTCTTGGTGATTAGAAACCATCTTAATACCGAAAGAACCTTCTTCTTGAGACATAGATGGTTCTTGTTGTTTATTTTTAGAAAATTTATAAACACCAAGCAAATTATTAACTGTATCGTAAAGATACAGTTCTCCTTTTGAAAATTTTACTACATTTTCTCTTGTAATATATTTCCCTTCAGCGTTTGCTCCTTTACTAGAACAAGCACACCTTTGATGTGTCGTAGGCTTGTTAAGAACTTCGTGTTTAATTCCGTTTATAGTGATAAAAGAACATGATACACACACTGTGTTTAGTTTATTTCCGTCGTAATGAACAAATTCCATAAAGGGATACTTAATCTTAGCAATATAAAAAATAAATGATAATCAGAACGCTAAAAATAACAATATATTTATATATCGTATTTTTTCATCCAAGTTTTACCATATATTTTTTTCTTATTTATAAAATTTTTGATGTCAAGAACGCTTTCCCTTTTCTTATCTATAATAGAAAGATTTTTTTCTATATACATAATTTGATTTTCTACAAAAGTATTATTATAGCTTCTTATCTGACAAGAAAAAGATGATGGAAGTTTAAGTAAAGACACTGTAGAAACATCATTGGAACGTGCATAAGATATACATCTAAACAAGTTATTTTTTATTTCTGTGGAAAACTTTTCCTTACAAAACCCCTTACATATAAGATATTTTTCAGAATTTGTAGGTCTACTTGTAAGAGGTTTAGATATGATAACTTCTTCAAAAAGAAAATTTAAAAGATACATTATATGAACAGTTATGTCTGTAAAAATATCAAATATTTTTATAACAAAACAACCAAAATCAGATAATAAACAACAACCTAAAAAAACTTGATTAAAAATCAAATTATTATGAAGCATTTCCTTGTTATTAAAATCACCATTATCTGTTATACCGCCATCAGCTGTTATAAATCCTAAAACAGTATCCTTAAACATAGTATTTAAATGAATAATTGTCCTCAAGTTATAAAGATCGCCATTGTATTTATCCACGATATTTACATTATTGTTTTTAATAAGTTCTTGGCTATATACTGGTGAATTATCTTGACTGGAAACCAGAGAAATCGTATGACAAGTTTTAACATCTTTATATTTCTCTTTCTTATATTTTAAACAAGCTTGGATAAATCCTCCAGGAGCTTCACAAAGGTGAAGTGTCTCTGTGTCACAATCTATCTTGTTTTCACAAATAATCTCCCATATTTTGTAAAAGGCCCGGCTTATAATTTTTTTATTAGGTTTAAAAAATGGAGCTTCATACATGTTTGATATTTTTCTAATCTTTGTCCACTCGTCTTGGTCCACAGTATCTATCTTGCTTCTTGTTTCATCAAGTTTTGTAAAATCACCATAATCTTTGTTCTGTTTGACAATTTTGGCAAATTTTATATCAAACTTAAGACAATCCTCCAAAGGTTTCTTTAGTTTAAATTGCATATTCTATAATACAGAAGTTTTTTTAAATAGAAAAAAAATTGAAATTGTACCAAAAAATTTTTACAAAAGTTAAAAATGCCAGTCAATTTAGGTTATGCATGTATTAACACAGAATTAAGATCTCAAGGTATTCTTAGTTCAAGAACTTGTAGAATAGCAACATTGGTTAAAAATCCAGAAGCTTTACATCAGCTTATTGATAAAAACTTGTTAGATCTTCTAACCATTTTGGAATGGAATGTTAAAAATAATATAAAGTTATTCAGAATTTCTTCTCAGCTATTTCTGCTCTAAATTTTATTAGATTTATTTATACTTTATAATATTTAAAGACTTTTAAAAAATCTTTTATGTATCACAAATATAACTAAATCCTCAAACTGTAAGGGCCTTAGAGCGCAGACCCGAATATTCTTTTATTGTAAGTATTTTAACAGAATATTCCTAGCACCGTTATGGTCTCTATCCATAACTATTTTACAACTATCACAAGAGAATGTCTTATTACTTCCTAGGTTTTTGTTTATCAAACCACAGGAGCTACATGTCTTTGAAGTGTAGGCTTCGTTAACATCAAATACTTTAACTTTATATTGTTTAGCTTTGTAATAAAGTCTTTGTTTAAACAAATAATGGCTAAAGATATTCAAGTCTCTGTTTAATATTTTATTCTGGCTTTTCATACTAACTTTTTGGCTTTCAAAGTTAGGTAATAGGATGTTTTTATAATTTTTAACCAGATAAAGAACAGTCTTCCAATGAAGATCTGTTACACAATTTTTAAGTTTTTTTCTTACCCTTGAAGTTTTTTGTCTCTTTACTTTACAAATCTCTTTGTCTCTAAGAGATTGTAAAAGAGATATTTTACTTTTTAAATTTTCAATCTTCTTATCATTCCTGTGGAATTCAATAATTTTGTTTTCAGGGTCATACCCTGTTAAGAAACATCTTGTACCAGGGTCTAAACTAATAGTTTTTTCAGAAGAAGATGGTGTCACTTCATATGGTTCAGGAACACATATGAAAAAATTAGAACCGTCATAAGACAATCTACAGTCTTTAGAAATAGTTATTTGTTTCTGTGACTGTCTCTTTCCTATCCTTATATTACAACCTTCACCAGTAAATGAAGGGAAGAGCCTTATAGATTTTGTTTTTTTATCATATTTTATACCATCTTTTTCTATTCCTATGGAAGTTATTTTATTTCTTTTAGATTTAAAACCAACATTGAACTTTGTAATTAATCCAGTTCTCATCTGGGAGAAACATGTCTTGTAAGCTTTATAGAGGTCAAAGACAGCTTGTTGTCTTATAGCTTTTGGAGTATTTAGTTCCCAGTCCTGTACATATGGATTTCTTTCTGTTTTCTTGGTTATTTTAGTAACATATTTATTCCTTAGGGAAAGCTTATTTACTTTATCTTTTTGATACAAAACTCCTCCAAGTGTTTTGTTCCATACAAACCTTGAAGTGTTAAACCATTCACAAAGTGTTTTCCTCTGAAGAACTGTGGGATAAAGCCTTATTTTGTTCATCTTTATCTTTTCTGTATCTTCTTTTACCCATCTGCTTACAGGCAAAGACTGTGATAACTGCCATAACGTCTTCTGCAAGTTCTTGTTCTGAGGATTTATACTCCTCTCTGTCAAGCACAATGAGCTTTGTGTTATTTCTGGAACAAACAAATTCGATGAGATCGAACCCAAATCTACACAATCTGTCTTTATGGGCAACCACAACTTCTTTGAGTTTTCCTGACATCGATAATTCCAAAATGGTTTCAAGGCCTTTTCTTTTGAAATTGATTCCTGATCCACAATCTTTAATAATTCTATGATCAGGAAATTGAGATTGTAAGGCAATACACTGTCTTTCCAAATCCTCCAATTGGTTTCTTGACGAAACACGACAATATATGATCTTCTCCTTTTCATCAAAAGCACCACAACCGATAAGATTTTCAAGGCATGGTTTATGGTACATTCGTTGCCCGGATGGTTTTTTATAAGTCTTGACCTTATCTTGTTCAGCGTATTTCCTAAGTGTTTGATACTTAATCCCTGTAAGTTCACAAGCTTCTCTACTTGGAATAAATTGCCCAAGGTTATTTTTGGCTTTTTCATTATTCATTATATTTATAAGGTGTTTTTTCTTTAAATGAAAATTTCTTTTATATATAATAAAAAATTACAATAAAATATCAATAAAGTCCTTAACAGTTAAAAGCCCTTTAATGTCCCATAGAGAATATGGGTATGACTTATCACCGTACCATCATACTCTTAAAATTATAGGAGATTTTGCAAAGCAACATTCAATAAGACTAACTATGCACGTTGGCCAATGGACTTTGTTATCTTCACTTGACGAAACTATTACGGAAAATTCTATTAAAGACCTTGAGATGCATTGCGAAATACTTGATGTTATGGGTTGTGACGCTAATAGTGTTATAGTTATTCATGGTGGTAGGAAAAATGGTCTTGCAGACCTAAGAAGAAATTTTAAAAAACTTAACCCTCAAACACAAAAGAGGATAGCTTTGGAAAATTGTGAAACTTCTTATAAAGTAGAAGATTTATTACCTGTTTGTGAAGATTTAGGTATTCCACTTATCCTTGATTATCACCACCACAGACTTAACAAAGAAAAGGATCTCACAGAGTTAATGCCAAGAATTCTTAACACCTGGTACAGACGTGGATTACGACCAAAATTTCATACCAGTGAGAGTCGTGAAGACGCTAATCCAAAAAGTTTAACATCTCTTAGGAAACATAGTGATATAATTTTCCATTTTCCTGAAAATCTTCCAGAAGACATTGATCTTATGTTAGAAGCAAAATTAAAAGAACAAAGTATCTTTTATCTCAGACAAAAGATGTAAACTTTTTTTCACTTTATATTATTAATGATAACTGGTATACTCACAACACTTGGTGCCATATCAATTATAAAATCCGTATACAAGTATAGTTTCTTATTAAAAATAGTTTACAACGGATATGTCAACTCGCGCGATTATAAAAATGAAAAAAACTTGAAAAAATCTATAAACAAATAAAACAAAAAACCCCTTAACAAGTCTAAGACTTGTTAAGGGGTTTTTTGTTTTATTTACATAGCTTATTTTCTTAATCTTCTACTTCATCTCTTTTTCTCTTATAAAGAGAGATTCTTAGCTGCTCTTCAGCTTTATGAATTATGTCGTCGGTTTCCGTGTTTTGACTTGGGGTTTGTTTCAAATCTTTGCTTGCTTCATAAAGCAAAGATAATAATTCTTTCATTTGTTGGTTTTCAATATCATACATACTGTTTTTAAAATATATAGAGTTAATCAAAGAAAAATTCAATTTTTTTTATTTTCTTTCTGAATTTTATAAAAACAAAATGTCCCAAAAATATCCAACATCGTTGGATGATAAGATGCAGGCAAAAATTTTTGTTCAGAGTTGGTCAGATTTAGAAAATGATACTGGTATAGCTAAATTGTTTAGAATTATCGTAGCTAGACCTAATCAAAAAATCGGCAAAACAGAACTAAGAGAAATTATAGAAGAAAAGTACAAATTAAGTAAGACATTTATATCCACAATGGTATCTGAAAACCATCAAAGCAGATGGGCTACTGTTTTCGAAAAAGACGATCGTTATATACGTATATCAAAAGAAGCCAAAGAGGTAATTAAAAAATACGGTATTAGAACCTCCCCTTTTGCATCTAAAGAAGATAAACCCGGTTCATATTTTAAAAGGTCCAACAAAAAATCAACAAAAGTATATAAAAAGAAAAGCTCTTCAGAAATGTTAACAGACGCGATGGATAAATTAAAGATATCTCAAAATTCTAGTGATAAAAACTCTTCAGAAATGTTTATTGAAGCAATGGATAAATTAAAGATTTCAAAAAATTCTAGTGATAAAAGCTCTTCCGAAATGTTTCCAAAAACAATGGGTAATCCCAAGAGAAATTATAACAAGAAAACCCCAGACGATGTTTTTGAAAGACTTGCTAAAACAATGAATAGATTAAATATAAAAGATAAACCTCAATATAAAAAAAATCTACAAAACGGCTCCTTTGGTAAAAATTCTAAAGAGGGAAATGATGCAAATCTTGATAACCATCAAGATTTGCACGAATTGCAAAAAATTATGCAACAAGCTAACAAAGATTATATGCAAAAAATTAAACAAGAAGCTAATAACAACACTAAACCTAAAGAAGCGTCAAAAATCAGAAAATCGTCTTTTGATAGAATTGTTGACGGAGCTTTCGATTTAGGAGATAAAAAGCGTAAATATACATCTAGTAACAAGAGCTCTAAGAGTTCTATGAAAACGTCAACAAAAGATAAATTAGTTAACGATATAGAACGCCAGATAGCAAAAATGAAGATTAGGGAGAAAAGAATGAATGTAGATAAAACACCAAATAAAAAGTTTAGATATACTGGGAAAAAAGTTAGCAAAGGGTCTACGGATAGACTTGTAAAAGAAGCTTTTGGGTTAATCGGTGTTAAAACCAGTTAATTCAAAAAAAAATTGAATTTTTTTTTAACAAACTCTGAAAATATTATAAAATCAAAAATGAGAACTCAAGATGAAAAACATATTAAAAACTTTCTAACCAGAGTTACTGTAGCGACTTATTCAGCAAATATTATAGGAAAGCGTAGTGAATTAGAAAAAGGCTTTTAACTGTTAAGGACTTTATTGATATTTTATTGTAATTTTTTATATTTATTATATTATTTATTTCTCAATAATAAACGGAAAACTTTCTTATATATTTATAAGGTAAAAGCTTTATGTTTTTTATTTAAAGAAAATTTACCTTATAATTTTGTCCTGGAAAAGACTTTAAAACTTTCCCTCAACTTTATAAGGTTCTTCAGTGGGCTGTACAATAAATTTGTATGTAAAGTTTTATTAGCGAAAACCAAGCTAATTTATAATAATTTTTTGCTCCTTATCTGAGGAGCAGGGTCTGCGCTCTAAGGCCCTTACAGTTTGAGGATTTAGTTTATATTTGTGATACATAAAAGATTTTTTTAAAAGTCTTTAAATATTATAAAGTATAAATAAATCTAATAAAATTTAGAGCGG
>JACCDW010811069.1_pt1 | contig 16301 bp, 16 predicted proteins | sample 7449781 | NCBI WGS metagenome assembly JACCDW01 (sample SAMN15323449, study PRJNA562643) | freshwater metagenome | isolation source: river surface water | place: USA:Blue River Watershed | collected 2017-08-18
ACAGCATCCCGCGCCAGATCGCCTACATCTCCACCTTCATCCCGCTCTCGCCCGGCGACGTGATCGTGACCGGCACCCCCGGCGGCGTGGGCAACAAGCGCAACCCGCAGATCTTCATGAAGCCCGGTGACGTGTGCGAGATCGTGGTGGACGCCATCGGCACGCTGCGCAACGGCATCCGTGACGATGCCTGAACAAGGCATGAACACCCCGCACACCACGGCGGACGCCAACGGCTACTTCAGCCGCATGCTGCGCGGCGAGGTCGCGCGCCCGCCGGTGCTCACGCTGCTGGGCAGCCGCATCGACGCGGTGGATGCCACCGCCGGCACACTCAGCGCCCGCTACGAAGCGCCAGCCGGTTTTCGCAACCCGGCCGGCACGGTGCAGGGCGGCATGCTGAGCGCCATGCTCGATGACCTCACGGCCAGCCTGGTGGACGCCACACTCGCCGCCGGCCAGGGCGTGGCCACGCTGAACCTGAACGTGTCCTTCCTGCGCCCGGCGCAGGTGGGCACACTGCAAGGCGAGGCCCGCATGCTGCGCCGTGGCCGCGATGTGTGCCATGTGATGGGCACACTGCTGCAGGATGGCAAGGAAGTGGCCACCGCCGTGGCGGTGTGCAAGGTGGTGTCTGTCGTCTGATTTTTTTCTGGAGCCCGACATGAAGCGTTCACTGACCGGCTGCCTTCTTGGCCTTCTTGGCCTTCAGGGGCTTGTGGCCCTGGCCATGCTGGCCTGCACCGCAGTGCAGGCCCAGGAGGCCTGGCCCACCCGCCCCCTCAAACTGCTGGTGGGCTTTGCGCCCGGCGGCAGCAGCGACATGGTGGCGCGCCTGATCGCCACGCCCCTGGGCGAGCGCCTGGGCCAGCCGGTGGTGGTGGAAAACCGTGCCGGTGCGGGTGGCAACATCGCGGCCGAGGCCGTCGCCAGAGCCGCACCCGACGGCTACACCCTGGTGCTGCTGCCCAGCGGGCATTCGAGCAACGCCGCCATGAAGAAGAACCTGCCCTTCGATGCCGTCAACGACTTCGCCTGGGTCTCCACCGTCACCACCTACCCACTCACTTTGTCGGTGCGGCCCGATTCACCGATCACCTCGTTCAAGGACTTCATCGCCCGCGTCAAGGCCGAACCCAACCGCTACACCTACACCTCGGTGGGCGTGGGCACGGCCATGCACCTGTTTGGCGAATGGCTGATGGCCGAGAGCGGCGGCGTGGCCACCCATGTGCCCTTTCGCGGCGGCACCGCGCCCATGATGGAACTGCTGGCCGGACGGGTGGACGTGATGATCGACACCATGACCACCACCGACCCGCTGTTCAAGGAGGGCCGCGTGCGCGTGCTGGCCACCACGGCACCCGCCGGGCAACAGGCCCTGCCCGGCGTGCCTGCAGTGGCCGACAGCTTTGCGGGCGTGGTGTTCGACTCCTGGCTGGGCGTGGCCACCACCAAGGGCACACCGCCCACGGTGGTGGAGCGGCTCAACCGCGAACTGCGCGCCGTGCTGGAGCAGCCCGCCGTCAAGCAAAAGCTGATCGACTGGGGCGGCAGCCCCCGGGCCAGCACGCCGGCCGAGTTCCGCGCCCGCGTCGAGGGCGAAATCCGTCAGCTCAGCAAGATCGTGGCCGAACGCAGGATCGAGGCGCAGTGAACGATCCATCGATGCGGATTTTGTTCTTGGCGATCACATCGCCATAAACCGCCGCGTCCTGCGCGATGCGTTGCGTTGCGTTGCGTTGCGTTGCGTTGCGTTGCGTTGCGTTGCGTTGCGCAAGCGTGTCAGATGCGCGGCGGGCATGGTGTCGATCTCAGATCAATTCACCGTAAAAGGCGCGAGACAGCACGCCCGGGCAGCAAACTTGCTGCCGGTTTGAGAACAATTTTGATCAAAGGCTGGTGTGGTCGTTGATCTGTTTCAGATGACCGGCAGTGGCCAACCCAAAGCGGCCGCTCATCGATCCGATTTCAAAGACTTCATGGCTTCACGCTTTTCCACCAGGAAATCGACCAAGGCACGCACCTTGGCTGGCATCTGCTCGCGCGACGGCACGTAGATGTGGAAGCCAGGAAACGGCTTGCACCAACGCTGCAAAACCCGGATCAATGAACCTTCTTGGAGCTGGTTATGAACCGCGATCACCATGTGCTGCACCAGTCCCACGCCTTGCATCGCAGCGCGCACCATCCCGTCATCGTCATTGGTGATGAAGGTTCCCTGTGGCTGGACGGTGAAATCCTGCCCCTTGGCGCCAGGTTCAGTGAATTCCCATTGAAACAGGGCGCCACTGGTCGTTTGCCGATAACCCAGGCAGTTGTGGTGCATCAGGTCTTGGGGGCTGCTGGGTTGGCCATGTTTTTTGAAGTAGGCGGGCGATCCCACCACCGCCATTTCCATCATGGGCGTGATCGGCACGGCCACCATGTGCTCGGCCAGGCTTTGCCCCAATCGGATGCCGGCATCACAACCATCGGCCACGATGTTGGACATGCCGTCCTGCATCACCAGCTCCAGCCGCAGATCCGGGTATCGCCGCATGAACTCTCCCATGTGCGGCTCCAACAAGGTCTTTGCGGCAATGCGTGAGGTGTTGATGCGCAGCAGACCCGATGGAACCGCCTGGTCTTTGCCCAGGGTTCGCAGCAGCTGATCAATGGATTGCAAAGCTGGCTGCACGGCGTCGTACAAACGCTGCCCCTCTTCGGTGAGCGACATGTCTCGCGTGGTCCGGTAAAGCAGCCGTGTGCCCAGTTTCTGCTCCAGCGCCTTGAGGCTCAGGGACAGCGCCGCCCGCGAGACATCCATGTCGCTGGCGGCTCGGGTGAAGCTGCGGCGCTGGGCCACCTGCACAAAGGTGGCCAGGGCAGGGAGCAGGGATGGGTCCATCATTTGTCAAGTAATGCTTACATCTGTGGTTTGAATTGGATTATTTATCAAATTCAATCGCCGCCCTACCATTCGCTGCACACCCCACCCGAAACGAATGGAATTCAGCTTGAAAAATATCCTCATCATCAACGCCCACCAACCCTTTGAAGGCATTGCTCCCGGCAAACTCAACCAGACCCTGGTGGATGTCACCGCCCAGGAGATGAAAGGCCGTGGCTACAGCGTTCGCCACACCGAAATCAACCGGGGCTACAACATCAACGAAGAGGTGGACAAGCACATGTGGGCCGACGTCATCGTCCTGCAATCGCCCGTGTTCTGGTTTGGCACCCCGTGGATCTACAAGAAATACGCCGACGAAGTCTTGATGGCCGGTCTGATGCAACAAAAGCTGCTGACCGATGACGGGCGCACCCGCGACGACCCGACAAAGCAATACGGCACTGGCGGCAAGATGCAGGGCAAGCAATACATGCTCTCTCTGACCTGGAATGCGCCTGAGGAGGCATTCGGCGACAGCCAGCAGTATCTGTTTGAGGGGCGCACCGTGGACGATGTGTTCTCGGGCAACACCGCCAACTACCGTTTTTGTGGTGCCGAAATCCTGCCGTCCTTTTCCTGCTTCAACGTGGTGAAGGCTGCGGACGTGGCAGGTGACACGGCCCGACTGCGCGAACACCTTGCCAAAGTCATTCACTGACCCATGACTGTGAAAAAACCGATGACCCCTGTGCACTGGCTTCTTGCCATATTGGCGTTGGTGCTGCTGGCGGCATTGGCCTACCTGTATGCCGTCACCTGGATTGAAAGCCGCCAGGCGCGGCAGTTGGAAAGCAAGCCGCCTGATGCACCCGCCACGGTAGGTGTATCGCGCACGGCGGTGGTGTACTTCTCTCGGTCTGGCAATACAGCGCTGGCTGCACGCCATGTGGCCCAGCGGCTCGAAGCGCAGCTGTTCTCTTTGGAGGCGCCTGACTACGAATTGGGCATGGCGGGTCTGGCCAATGCGCTCAAGGATGCGAATACGCGCAGAAGCCAACCCGAGGTGCTGCCTGACATCACACCGCACACCATCGATCTGACGCCGTTCGATACCGTCTGGCTGGGCTCACCCGTGTGGCTTTACAGCCCCGCGCCGCCGATCTGGGCCTTTGTTGAGTACAACCGTTTTGACGGTCAACATGTGGTGCTGTTCAACACTTTCAACAGCCACATTGGTGAAGACCACATCGCCAAGTTCAGGGCCATGGTGATGGCGCGTGGTGCCAAGTCCTTTGCGCACCGCCACGTGCTGCGCGGGCGCATGACGCAACAACTCACGCCAGAGCAGATGCTGCAGGCCATTGATGATGAATGGTTTGGACAGCAGGCAAGACCCTCTCAGCAAGCAGCGCCCGCGCGCTCTGCACAGTGATCGTCGACCCCGCACGCCGAAGACCACTGCACCCAACGGGGGCCTGCACGTCCCCCTCGCTTCGGCCCCTTACTCCAGCCGAATGTTCCCGTCCGTGATCAGCTTTTGCGACTGGGCCATGTCGTCCGTCTGAAACTTGCGGAAGTCTTCGATGCTGCCGCCACCCACGATCAGGCCTTGGCTGATCAGCCGGTCTTTCATGTCGGTGGACAGCGCTTTGTTGACCTGGGCGTTGAGCAGGTCTTTGATTTCTTGCGGTGCCTTGACCGGCGCCCACAGGCCGTACCAGCTGTAGAACTCGTAGCCCGGCAGGGTTTCACCCACAGTGGGCACATCGGGCAGGTTGGGTGTGCGCTGGCCCGAAGTCACGGCCACCACGCGCAGCAAGCCGTTCTTGTGGTACTGCAGCGAGCCGAGAATCGGGTCGATAAAGCCACTGATCTGGCCGCCGATCAAATCCTGAAACGCGGGCGCTGTGCCTTTGTAGGGCACCACGGTGTAGTCCAGTCCATTCTTTTTGAGCAGTTCAGTGGCCAGGTGGCCGGCCGAACCAACCGAGCCCACGGCAAAGGTCAGCTTGCCGGGGTTGGCCTTGGCATACGCGATCAACGACTTGATGTCGGTGACCGGCAGGTTCTTGTTGATGGCCACCGACAGCGGGGCCTTGGCCACCAGGGCCACGGGTGCAAAGTCCTTGACCACACCGTACGGCACTTGCTTCATGGTCATGGGCGCGGTGGTGAAGGTGGACGCATTGAACAGCAACGTGTAGCCGTCGGCCTGCGCCTTGGCCACCGCGTCGGCGCCGATGGTGCCATTGCCGCCTGGCTTGTTCTCGACCACGAACTGCTGACCCAATTGGTCGCTGAGTTTCTGGGCCAGCTGGCGACCAATGGCGTCGAGCGTGCCGCCCGGCGGGAACGGAATGATCACTTTGACGGGCTTGCTCGGATAAGCCTGGGCCGTCGCCGTCAGAGGTTGTGTGCTCAGCAAAGCGGAAAAAACCGCCATAGCCAGCAGGGAAAGGGTTTTGCGTTTCATCGTGGTCTCCTTGTGAGTGGTTGGAAATCTGAATTCAAAGCGAGGCGCCACCGCACATCACCAGGTGCTGTCCGGTCATGGCGCCGCCCAGTGGGCCGAGCAAAAAGGCAGCAAGCCCAGCCACTTCTTCGGGCAGCACGAAGCGTCCGATTGGCGGCAGCTTGGGTTGAGTTCGCGCACGCGCCGGGTCGCGCAGAAACGGCGTGTCGGTGGCACCGGGCGCCAGCACGTTCACGGTGATGCCGCGCGGTGCCAACTCGGCCGCCCAGGACCGCGCCATGCCCAACAATGCGGCCTTGGTGGCCGCGTACTGGCTGCGCGTGGGCGAGCCATTGGCGGTGCGGCTGCCAATCAGCACGATGCGTGCGCCATCGCTCATGTGGGGCAGCAAGGTGTTGGCCAACACTTCGGCGGCCTGCACATGCAGCTGCCACATGGCCAGGCCGCTGGCAGCATCCAGCTCGCCCAGGCAGCCCACACGCATGAAGCCTGCGGCATGCACCAGTGCCTGCACCGGCGCACCGCCTTGCGTGATCTGCGCGCACACGGCAGGCAAACCGGCGATGTCGGCCACATCGGCCTGCACGATGTGCAGTTGCGGGTGTGTATCGGAGGGCATTGAGCGACACAGACCCGTGACGCGCCAGCCCTCGGCCAGCAAGCGTTGCACGATAGCGCGGCCAATGCCCGACGAGGCACCGGTCACTACCGCGTGAGGGGCAGCGTTTGACAACATGAGGCTCACAGCATCAGGCCTGGCGGTATTTGGCGGCCACGGCATCGGCGCCGGCCATCATCAGGTACAGGTCGATGCCCACGCCCACCATGGTCGCGCCGCCTTCGAAGTAATGGTCGGCCTTGCCGTCACCGGCCAGCACGCCTGCGGCCTTGCCCGCGGCGTTGGCCGTCTTGAAGGCCTGCGCAATCGCCGCCTGCACCACCGGGTGGCCGGCCTGGCCACGGTAGCCCAGGCTGGCGGCCAGATCGGACGGGCCGATGAAGACCGCGTCCACGCCGGGCACGCGGCAGATGGCGTCCAGGTTGTCCAACGCCTCTTGCGATTCGATCTGCAGGACCAGGCCGATCTCGTCGTTGGCGCGGGCCATGTAGTCCTTGTAGCGGCCATAGTTGCCAGCGCGGGTGCTGCCGGCCACGCCGCGCAGGCCCTCGGGCGCAAAGCGGGTGAAGGCCACGGCGTCGCGCGCCTCCTGGGCGTTGCGCACATTGGGCACCATGATGTTGGGCGCACCGGCGTCGAGCACGCGTTTGATCCAGGCCATGTCCAGAATCGGCACCCGCACGATGGCGGCACTCGGCGTGCCGCGCACGGCCAGCAGTTGCTGGCCCACGTCGTACAGGTCGGTGGGGCTGTGCTCCATGTCAAACAACAGCCAGTCAAAGCCGCAGGTGGCAGCCGCTTCGGCGATTTGCTGGTGCGCGATGGTGACCCACAGGCCCACCTGGCGGCGGTTGGCGTTCAGGGCTTGCTTGAAGGTGTTGACGGGCAGGGAATTCATGTTCTTGTTCCTCAAAAATCAGAGCAGGGCTGCGTAGATCGCACGCATGTCTTCAGGGCCCATCGCGCGCGGGTTGTTGTCGAGCAGGCGGGTGACTTTGGACGCGCCTTCGACCAGGCCATCGATGTCGGCGGCGGCAATGCCAAAGCCTTTGAGCGAGTTGGGGATCTTCAGATCGGTGTTGAGCTGGCGCAGCGCCTGCACAAAAGCATCGGCGGCTGCGACCTCAGACAGGCCCTCCACCGCCAGGCCCATGGCACGGGCCATGGCGGCAAAGCGCACTTCGTTGCCACTCTGGTTGAAAGCCATGACCGAGGGCAGGAGGATGGCATTCGACAACCCGTGCGCCATGCGGTACTTGCCGCCCAGCGGGTAGGCCAGCGCATGCACGGCGGTGGTGCTGGAGGTGGCGATGCACACGCCGCCCCAGTAGGCGCCCATGAGCATGTCTTCGCGGGCGGCCACGTCCTGACCGTTCTGGAATGCGCGGCGGATGCTGCGGCCAATCAGGCGAATGGCTTCGAGCGCGTACAGGTCGCTGAAGGCATTGCCCTTTTTGGAGCAGTAGCACTCGATGGCGTGGGTGAGCGCGTCCATGCCGGTCGAGGCCGTGACATCGGGCGGCAGGCTCAGGGTGAGCTGCGGGTCCAGGATGACCGCATCGGGCAGCAGGTAGGGGCTGACGATGCCGATTTTCAGTTCGTCTTCGGGCACCAGGATGATGGAATTCGGCGTGGCCTCGGCGCCCGTGCCCGAAGTGGTGGGCACCATGATGTTGGGCAGGCCGCGCGCACTGATCTCCACTTTCTTGGTCAGCACATCGCGCAAGTTGAGGTTCTGCGCCAGCAGCACGGCCAGGATCTTGGCCACGTCGATGGCGCTGCCGCCACCGATGCCCACCACCAGATCGTGTGACCCAGCAGCGCGTGCGGCGGCTTCAATGGCCAGCACATCGGCCACTTCGGGTTCGGGCGGCGTGCTGTCGATCACCGTCACGGCCAGGCCTGCGGCCTCCAGGCTCAGGCGTGTAGGCGCAACCAACTTGGCCACGCTCCGGGTGGTGACGATCAGCAGGCGGCGTGCTTTGAAGTGCGCGGCCAAGTCGGCCAATTGCGACAGGCTGCCTGCACCGCTGTGCACGCGGCCAGGGTTGAGCAAGAGGTAGGGGTTGGAACTCATGTTGTGTCTTTCTCAGGCGCCTTGTTTCACCCAGTCGGGCATCACCCGCGCATGGCGGATGTGCTGACGGAACACGGTGTAGGCCAGGTGCAACGCGCCGTCCGCGCTCTGGCGGATCGAGGGGTAGGAGTACTCGCGGTTCAGGCGCTGCTCGGAGTTGTTGCTCATGCAGTAGCCGTCGCCGGTTTCCAGATTGCGCTGCCAGGGCCAGGTGAGGCCATCGTCGTCGGAAATGGCCAGCGTGAGCGGCGCACGCGGCGCGCCCCAGAAGGCACGTCGCTTGGGGGCTTCACCTGCCACCTGGTTGGGCGATGCGCTGCCGTCGAGTTCGTCGTAGAGCGACTCGCGGCGACCGGTGGCGTCCCGTGCGCTGCTGTGGTTGTAGATCATGGCCAGGCGACCGTCCTGCAGGCGGATGGTCTGGATGGACGAGTTGTTGTTGGGCAGCACGGTGGGCTGCGGCGCTTCCCAGCTCAGGCCACCGTCGCTGCTGCGGGTGCGGTACACGTGGTCGGCCCAGCGGCTGCGGAAGAAGGCCAGCAAGGTCTTTCCATCCTTGCCCGGCACGATGTTCATGTGCACGCAGCCCAGGCTGGCAGGCACCTCGATGCGTTGCCAGCTCTGACCCTGGTCGGTCGAGCGCAGCACGGCACTGTCGTCCAGGCTGCCGTCCCAGGCCATGCCCGGCACCGGCACACAACGGAAGATGCCCAGCAGCCAGCTGCCGTCTGCCTGCACCTGGATGGGCTGGCGCACAAAGGTGCCAGCGGGCGCATCGCTCACGGTCTCGGTCGGGCCCCAGGTCTGGCCGTTGTCCCGCGAGATGCGGCGGCGCACCACGGCGGTGTCCTGGTGCCCGGCGCTTTGCGCGGTGTGCAGGAGCCACAGATCGCCATTGGGCGCGGGGAACAGGATGGGGTTCTGCTCGGAGCGGTCGGGGTCGCTGGACAGTTGCACCGGTTCGCTCCACTGCGGGCTGCCCGGCGTGAGACCTGGCAACAAACGTGACATGAACACGCAGATGTCCGACTTGCCTTCCATCGAGCCGCCAAACCACACGCAGGCCAGCGTGCCGTCTTTCAGCACCATCAGGTTGGCCGCATGCGCCTGCACACGCGGCGAGGGCAGGTCGGCCACCAGGCGCAGCGGGTCTTCGGGGTGGGCGTGCAGTTGTCCCTTGTACTCGCTCATGCTGCCAGCTCCTTGGCGACGGCACGTTGCCCATTGATCAGCTTGTAGGCGTATTCGGCCGCTTCGACCAGGCTGTTGGCGTCCGCAATGCCCTGGCCTGCAATGTCAAATGCCGTGCCGTGGTCCACCGAGGTGCGCAAAATCGGCAAGCCCAGCGTGATGTTGACGCCGCTGATCGCCTGCCACTTGCCGGTTTCCGGGTCCACCTGAAAGCCCAGCAGCTTGACCGGGATATGGCCCTGGTCGTGGAACATGGCCACCACCGCGTCGTACTGGCGGGCGCGCAGCTTGATGAACACGGTGTCACCGGGGTGCGGGCCGCTCACGCCACGGTCGGCGTATTCGCGCACCACGGGGGCGATGACCTCGTCGTCCTCCTTGCCCAGGATGCCGCCTTCGCCGCAGTGCGGGTTCAGACCGGCCACGGCGATGCGCGGCGCGGCAATGCCCAGGGCCTTGAGCGCGTCAATCGTCACGTCGAACACACGGCGCAGGCGCACGGGGGTGATGCGGCGCGGCACATCGGCAATGGCGCAGTGGGTGGTGACGTGGGTCACGTGCATGTCGCCGTGGGCCAGCATCATCACCGCGTCGCGCTGGCCCGTGAGGTGCGCCAGCAGTTCGGTGTGGCCTTCAAAGTGGTGGCCCGCCATGTGCAGCGCCTCTTTGGACAGCGGGCCGGTGACGATGGCGTCGGCCTCGCCGGCCAGCACCAGTTCGGCCGCCTTGGCCACGGCGCGGTAAGCCCATTCACCGCCCACGGCGCTGATCTGGCCGGTGACCACCGGCGCATCCACCGGGCCGACATCGACCATGCGGTAGAAGGGCTGGCCTTGGTCGTTGAGGGTCGGCAGACCCATGCGTTGTTCAGCGGCCTGGATGACAGCCGCGCTGCCCAGCACGATGAATTCCAGCTGGCCGCTGGCGACCAGACCGGCCATCTGGCGCGTGGCCTTGGCGGTGATTTCGGGGCCGATGCCGGCCGGGTCACCCATGGTGAAGGCCAGGCGAATGGGTTTGCTCATAGGTGCTTTCGGAAAATCAGTCGGGTTTGATGTTGGCCGTGCGGATCAAGGGACAGCGACTGGCGTTTTTCTGGCGAATCATGGTTTTTGTGTGCGAATACGGGCAACGGCAGTGTTTTTGGATCCTGAATTCACCAAATTACACCATTAACGATCACAAACAATCACTATCGATAACCCTGATGCGCGTTTGTGGCAACATGGCGATCATCCCGGCACCCCCGAATTTGCTTGCCCATGAACACCGCCTCCTCCACCGAAACCGGTACCCCGCCCCTGATGGCCGCCCAGCGGCGCCAGCGCATCGTTGACTTTTTGCAGCGCCACGGCGCCGTGACCACTGGCCAGCTGGAACAGGCGCTGGGGGCTTCGCTGTCCACCCTGCGGCGCGACCTGGACGCGCTGGCCGCCGAGGGCGTGGTGGACCGCACGCACGGTGGCGCCTTGCTGCGCCAGCAGGCCTCGGCCTACGGCACCTTCGAGCCTGAGACCGAGGCCGCGGCAGAACTCTCGCCGCTGGAAAAGGCCGCCATCGGCCATGCCGCCGCACAGTTGCTGGTGCCCCGGCAAAGCGTGGTGTTTGACAGCGGCACCACCGTGCTCGAAGCCGCACGGGCGGCGGTCAAACGCAGCATCCCGCTGACGGCCGTGACCAACGACCTGGCCATTGCCCAGGTGCTGGGCCAGTCGCCCCTGATCCAGGTGCATGTGCTCGGCGGCGTGCTGCGCCATGGCAGCCCCACCGTGATCGGCCAGCCCCTGATCGAACAGGCCGCCAGCCTGCACGCCGAGCTGCTGTTCATGGGCACACACGCGGTCACGCGCAGCGTGATGTCCGAGACCTCGGCCGAGGTGGCCGCCGTCAAGCAGGCGCTGATGCGCACTGCGCAGCACCGCTGCCTGCTGGTGGACAGCTCCAAATTCCGCCCGCGCGCCTTCATGCAGGTGGGCCTGCTGCAGGACATCGAGGACCTCATCACCGACCGGGGCCTGCCTGCTGCCGACGAAGAACACCTGCGCACCCTGCCGCTGCGCCTGACAGTGGTGAACCCTTGAGCCCCATGCCGCGTCTGCGCATCCTGGCCGACGACCTGACCGGTGCGCTGGACTGCGCGGCCGCCTTTGGCGCGGGTGTGCCGGTGCACCTGGGCCAGCCCGCCCATGTGGACGCAAACGGCATCGACATCGTGGCCACGGCCACCCGCGATGTGCCCGTGGCCGAGCTGCCAGCGCTGCTGGCGCCTTCCCTGGCCTGGCTGCGCGGTGCCGATCTGGCCTTCAAAAAGGTCGACAGCCTGCTGCGCGGCAACACCCTGGACGAAGTGGACTGGCTGGCGCGCCAAGCCCCCTTTGCGGGCCTGGCGCTGGTGCCCGCCTTTCCGGCGCAGAACCGGGTGACCGAGGGCGGCCAGCAGTGGTGGCACCAGGCGGACGGCACCAGAAGCGCCGTGGCCACCTCCATGGTGGAGGGCCTGCGTGCGCGTGGCTGGCGCGTCGACACCGGCAGCACCCCACCCCATCGGGCCGGTGGTGCTGTCGCCTGGGTACCCGATGTGTTGCGCGATGGCGATCTGGACGCGGTGGCGGCACACGCCCTGCACACCCCGGGCTGGCTGTGGTGCGGCAGCGCCGGCCTGGCGCATGCGCTGGCACGCACACTGCCCTCGTCAGCGCCAGCGCCAGTGCAAGCGCAAATGCAAATGCAAATGCAAACCCGTGTGCCCAGCGCCTCGAACGGTGAGGTCATGCTGGTCAGTGCCAGCCACCACCCGGTCTCGCGCGAGCAGTGGAAGGTGCTGCGCGCTGCACGCGCTGCCGACTGCCATGCGGGCGAAAACCCTTCTGCATTGCAAGGCGATGCCGTACGTTACCCGGCCTTGATTGATCTTGCAGCCACGCAAACCCTGAGCCCCGTGCAGGCCGCCACGCTGCTGCATGCGCAGACCCGGGCCATTGCGGCCCACGCGCCACGCCCGCGCACGCTGGTGGTGGTGGGTGGCGACACCCTGTTGGCCCTGTGCCAGGCGCTGGACGCCACCAGCCTGGAATCCGCAGCGCCACTGGAGCGGCCGGGCTGGGGCTGTGCGCGCATGCGGGGCGGCCATTGGGATGGGCTGGTGTGCCACACCCGCTCGGGCGCGTTTGGCGGACCGCAGGACCTGCTTGAAGTCCTGGCCAGCGTCTAGTGCGCCCTTCAGTTCAGGAAGCCCACACCGCGCCGTTCACGCACCTCGGGCTTGAGGCGGTGCTCGGCTTCGAGCTGGGTCAGAAAGTCTTCGGCCGTCAGCGTCTCGCCCAGGATCTGCGCTTGCCGTTGCACTGCCGCATAGTCGCCCAGGCACAGCTGGTCCAGGCGCGACAGCCGTTCACGCAGCGCAGGGATGAGCGCCTGCTCCTCACCTGACAGCGCTTCGGTGACAAACATGGCCTCGCGCTGCTCTCGGCGCAAGGGCAGGAACTTGACCTTGAAGGCAAAACGCCGCAAGGCCGCCGCATCGAGCTGGTCCATCAGGTTGGTGGTGCAGATGAAGACGCCCCGAAAACGTTCCATGCCTTGCAGCATTTCGTTGACTTCGGTGACCTCGTAGTGGCGCTGCGCGCCTCGGCGGTCCTGCAAAAAGCTGTCGGCCTCGTCCAGCAGCAACACCGCGCCTTCGCGCTCGGCCTGCTCGAACATCGCGGCCATGTTCTGCTCGGTCTCGCCCACGTATTTGCTCATCAGGTCGCTGGCCTGGCGGATGCGCAAGGGCTTGCCCAAAGCCTGCGCGATGTGCGCGGCCAGCGCGCTTTTGCCCGAGCCCGGCGCGCCATGAAAGCACAGCGTGCCGTGGCCACGCGATTGCAGGGCGGCCACGATGCGCGCGGTGTCGTGGCGGCTTTCCACGTTCAGCAAGTCCAGGCTGTACTGCGTGACCGGCGGCAGCGCCTGGGGCTGGCTGCGGCTGCGCCCCAGGGCCTGGTCGGCGTGCGCCAGTTGGCGCTCGATCAGCGCGTCCAGCGGCGCCCCGTCGGCCTGCGCCAGCACGGCAAAGCGCACGGCGGTGTGGATTTGCGCAGGCGTCAGGTCTTGCCTGGCACTCAGGCGCGCCAGCAGCGCATCGTCCACCGCGTGCCCGGCCAGTGCCTTGCGCACCAGTTGCTCGCGCGCCCCTGGCGGCGGGCTGCTCAGCTCCAGGTGGTAGGCAAAACGGCGGCGAAACGCCGGATCGATCTGTTCGATGCGGTTGGTCACCCAGACGGTGGGCACCGGATTGGTCTCCAGAATCTGGTTGACCCAGGCTTTGCCGCTGACCGACTGGCTGGCACGCCCCATACCCTGTTCGGCACGCGCCATGAACTGGCTGGCTTCCATCGACAGCGGCGGGAACACGTCTTCCACCTCGTCAAACAGCAAAGCGGCCTGTGCGCTGCCTTTGAGGAAAGCCTGCGCGATCTGCAGCGAGCGGTAACGGTCGCGGCCCGAAAGCGAATGGCCTTCGCGGTCGGCGTGCTCCACCTCAAAGAGCTTGAGGCCTGCGGCCTGCGCCACCACGCGGGCCAGCTCGGTCTTGCCGGTGCCCGGCGGGCCATACAGCAAGACGTTGACGCCCACCTCGCCGCGCTCGACCGCACGGGCCAGCAACTGACGCAGCACGCGGGCGTCTTCGGCCACGTAGTCAAAGTCGCCCACCGTCAGCCCGCTGCTGGGGCTGGGGCGGGTGAACACGGCCATGAGTTCGGCCGTGTCGCTGTATTCACGCATCAGCACCGGCGGCAGTTTGTCGCTGACTTTCATCAGGTCAGACAGGTCGGTGATGGCGTGCTCGGACAGCAGGTTGTCCACCAGGCCCACCCGTTCCAGGCGCGAGCCGGCGCGCAACGCCTCGGCCACATCGGCCGCGTTCACACCCGCCACTTCGGCCAGGGCGGCATAGGCTTCGGGGGCGTTGTTGACCTTGAATTCGACCAGCAGGCTGCGCAACTCGCGCTGGTAACGCGCCAGCGTGCCGTACAGCAGCACCGCCTGTTCGGCCGCGTTGAGTTGCAGCAAACGCGCCAGCACGTCGATGTTTTTTTGTACCCTTGTGGACTGTTGCTTGAGGGTTTGTGCCAGCCACTGCGCCGTGGCCGACAGCACGGCCATCAGGTCTTTGGGCGCCTCGCGGGCGTAGTCGTCCAGGAAAAAAAACAGCGTGGACTCGTCGTACGGACCACGCCAGAGGGCGTAGCGGTCAAGGAACTCGCGGTTGGGCAGCTTGTCGTGCCCGGCCCAGGCCTCAAATGCCGGTGCACGCTGGCCCAGCCAGCGGCGCAGGCGGTGCAGCACCGTGACGGGCCAGACCAGGTGACGTCCGCACAAGGGCAGCAGACCCGACAGGTCGCGCTTGAGGTTGAATTGCGCGCCTTGCTGCTGGGTGAGGGTGAGCACGAAGTGGGTACACATCAGGTCCAGCACGGGTGCAGACGCCAGGCCCGGCGGCAGCATGACCTGCCCGGTGCGGCTTTCCTGCGCAAAACGTCTGACCATGCTCAAGTCCCTGTCTCTGAAGCACAAGCTGCTGGAACGACTTTTTTGCGGACCATACCCGAGCACCGCCTGGCTGCAAAGTGCTTTTTTGCAACATTGTTGGAAAATCTACAAAACACCGCCTTTGGAGCCCGCATGACCGAGCACACCGTCACCCAGGCCGCGCTGCAGCAAGCGCTGACCGACCTGTTTGCCCCATGGGTGCAAGCGCTGAACCTTCGGGTGGAGTCCTTCGGCCCGGGCGAAACCACGCTGCGTCTGCCCCAAAGTGACCAATTCTCGCGGGTGGGCGGCATGTTGTGCGGGCAAGCCATGATGGCTGCGGCCGACACCGCCATGGTGCTGGCCCTGATCAGCCACTTTGGCGCGTTTCGCCCCTGCAGCACGGTGCAGCTCTCCAGCACCTTCCTCAAGCCCCTGTCGGGCCAGGATGCGCTGGTCACGGCGCGTGTGCTGCGGGCGGGCAAGACCCTGGCCTTTGGCGAAATCGAGCTGTGCGGCGCCCAGGATGGCAAAAGCGTTTTCAAGGCCAGCACGACCTATGCATTGGTGTAAGTCAGGGGGCAGCCAGGCTTGGCTACAATAGGCCCACTTAGTTTGGAGATACACCATGTCGGCCCACAACGAACAACACCCCGTCGATCCCGCAGAAGCCGTGGTCAAGCACATCCCGGTCTTGATCCCCGTCGTGGGCGGCCTGCTGATCTTCCTGCTGGCTTTCATTGCCGTCTTCATGGCCTGAGCCCCTCCGGCCCGAAGCCCCAAAACCCGCTCCTGGCGGGTTTTTTTGCGCCCGAAATACGCCTCCGCATAAAGTTATGCGTGTTTTGCATAGTTTTCCACCCGCCTGACAGGCACGGTTGGGGTCGCCTCCTTAAAATCGGATCCCTGCCGGTTACGAAGGCGTTACACCGCCCCGATGACCGGCCTGTGACACCCCATGTAAACCGTTTTCTTGGTCGGTTTTCCAGAGTCCACCCGCGCTGCCGCTGGGCTGTGGAAAGACGAATTCAAACTTTGGAGCTTTTCCCATGAACTCACCCGTGATGCAGGGCTTGAACCTGAATACACCGGCCTACGTCAAGAACGCCAAGCTGATCGCCTGGGTCGCCGAAATGGCCGCCCTGTGCAAGCCCGACAGCATCTATTGGGCCGACGGCTCGCAAGCCGAATACGACCGCCTGTGCCAGGAACTGGTCGATGCCGGCACCTTCAAGAAGCTCAACCCCGCCAAGCGCGCCAACTCCTTCCTGGCCTGCACCGATCCGTCGGACGTGGCCCGCGTGGAAGACCGCACCTACATCTGTTCGGCCAAGAAGGAAGACGCCGGCCCGACCAACAACTGGATGGCCCCGGCCGAGATGCGCACCACGCTGCAGCCCCTGTTTGACGGCTGCATGAAGGGCCGCACCATGTACGTGGTGCCCTTCTCCATGGGCCCGCTGGGCTCGCCCATCGCCCACATCGGGGTGGAGCTGTCCGACAGCGCCTATGTCGCCGTCAACATGAAGATGATGACCCGCATGGGCAAGGC
>JACCDW010446728.1_pt1 | contig 16300 bp, 9 predicted proteins | sample 7449781 | NCBI WGS metagenome assembly JACCDW01 (sample SAMN15323449, study PRJNA562643) | freshwater metagenome | isolation source: river surface water | place: USA:Blue River Watershed | collected 2017-08-18
CATACTGCTGCCGCAAGTTTCCTAACCGACGAATCTAAATGGGATCAATACACATTTGGTTTTGCCTTTAGAGGCGATTGGGCCACTGCCACAACATATGCATTAAATGACCTTGTTCGAGTTGGTGGTTATATCTATAGAGTTATCGATTCTCACGTTTCTGCAGCCACTTTTAACGCAGATATTGCTAAATTTCAACTATTTGCAGAAGCCACTAAGTTTAGAAGCACTTGGTCTGCGGGTCAGACTTATAGGACAGGTGATATTGTAAACTTTGGTGGTTATGTTTATATTTGTAATAACGAACACACTTCATCTGGTACAAAAATAAATTTAACCAACTTTGATACATATGTCCCTGGTCAAAGTTACGCTGGCGCTTGGCAAACATCTGGAATTGTATATAAGAAAGGTGACGTAGTAAGATACGGAGGCAGAACTTATATCTGTATCCAGACACACGATATGGATACAGATGAAATAGCTGTTGGCGTAAAAATCAAACCAACAGACACTGCATATTGGAGCTTACAGACACGAGGCCTAGCATATTTAGGTGCTTGGGCAGGAGGATCAACAGACTATAAATTGGACGACGTTGTAGAATACAGCGGTAGTGCTTATGTTTGTATCCAAGCTCATGCATCTAGTCAGCAGCCAAATACAGCAACGACTTTTTGGAGCGCATTAGCAGTTGGTGATATTAGCAGCCCAATGACCACAACTGGTGATATGATTTATCGTAATGCCGGCGGCTCTATTGTAAGATTGCCTATCGGTAACAATGGATCATTTTTAGTCGTTAATAACGGAATACCTACATGGGGTATTCAGAGTCCTGAAGACAACTTCTACGTTGCTGTAACTGGCAGCGACAGTAACGATGGTAGAACTCCAGCTACTGCATGGCGCACAATATCGCATGCAGCAGAACAAACTTATAGTAATGGTCAGTGTAAAATCAGTATTTTTGCTGGAACTTATGAAGAACTGTGTCCTATGAAACTGGGAAGAGGTGTTTGTCTAGAAGGCGATGCACTAGGTTCTGTCACCGTTAGTCCAGATACTACTACAGATAAAGGCTATGGTGTAGGTATAAGCAAAGACGGATCTACACCTAATGCTAACAGTGAAGTGTTTCATGTTAACAATGCCAGTCGCGTTAGAAATATTCAATTTAAAAATTTTACAACCGGTGCAGTGTGCGTAAGTTTAGATCCAGGTTATGGTCCTAATGATACCAGTGTATGGATTACAAGTCAAAGTCCATATGTGCAAAACTGTACAAGTTTTACCAACGGTGGAACAGGCATGATTATCGATGGAGCACTACATAACGGTGGTTATAAATCTATCGTAGCTAATGACTGGACGCAGATCAATTCAGATGGCATTGGTGTTATTGCTAAAAATGATGGTCGAACAGAACTAGTATCATGCTTTACATACTATTGCTACATTGGTTATAAAGCAGAAAGCGGAGGCAAGATACGTGCGGTACAGGGGTCCAGCGCATACGGAGATTTTGGTGCTGTAGCAACAGGATTCAGTCAAAACGAAGTACCGCTAACTGGTAATATCAGATTACCAAGCGCCACAGTTAATAGTCTACAAAGAATTTACAATAATGTGATTATTAATAGTCACCACATTGACGAAGACAAAAACGTTTATCAAGTTGGATTTACTAACCCTGTAATTAATATCAGTGAAGTAGATAGTACCCAATTAAGCAGCGTACCTGTGGTAGATAATACAGCATCAGAAATGTTTATTGCCAAGTATGATACAGGTTCGAACTTAGATTGGCAGAGTACATTTACTGGACTTTACGGTGAATTGACCTGTTCCACAGACATATTAGGTGTAGTTTATGCAGGTGGAAGAATATATCAAAGCGGCACTTGGAAAGGATTCTTAATTAAACTTTCTAGCTCAGGTGACATTCAGTGGCAAAAAATACTTACAGGTGCAGATTCAGTAGAATGCATTACAACAGATGGTACTAGCATTTATTTTGCAGGTACTACTACCAGTGGTAGTACAGGTGCTTACGTTGGATCGATCTCACAAGGTGGTGCTAGTTTAGGTTGGACAAGAGCCGTAGATTTCAACGATAGCTCTGCATTAGGCACACTAAGACCTACAGCCATAGCGTTTGCTGGAGATCCAACGACATCAATAGATACATATTCTTCAGCAGGTGATGCAAATGCCGAAGGAAAATTATTCGTAGCATTAAAAGATGATACAAATAACGCCCAATTTATCGCTAGATTTACTGTATTGGGAGTATTTGAAACTAGTTATAACTATGGTCAAAACTTTGAACTAAATCATTTATGGTTAGACACTGGTAACGGCGATGGCATTTATATGTTAGGTACAGGAAAATCTCTTAACACATCGTATACATTTCCTCTAACAACATTAACATACGGTGCTGCTATTAATGCTACTTACGCTAGTTTAAGTTCAGGAACTGGTAACAGCGGTTCAGATCAGATTTTCTTAACTGGTTCTGGAACTTCCGATCTTAATCAGATAGCAGATGTTATCAAAGGAAGAAAAGTAGTCGGTGTAAGCTCAGGAGCTACAGCAACAATAGTCAGTTATGACGGAGCCACTGCAGGAACTATAAAGATCAGTATTCAAAATAGATCTGGATCTTTTACCATAGGTGAACAAATTCAGCTTTACCAAGCCAGTGTATATCAACCCTTCCTAGCAAGATTTACAATAAATGGATCTGTTGCTTGGCAACATAGAGTAAATGTCATAGATGGTGGTGAATTTAACTATGGTTTTGCTCAAGGCAACGATGTATATGCAGCTGGATATGCAGTTGATGATATTAATACAGATATTAGAAGGAGTGCATTAGTAACAAGATTCACTTCTGCTGGATCATTAGCATGGCAAAGAACTTTCCATAACAGCACTGCATACAGTGAATTTAAATCAGTTGGATTAGACGGTGTAAACGTGGTGCTTTCTGGATACACTAACAACGATGATGCGTTGTATCTTAACGTAGATAGATCTGGTACAACTTTTGGCACTGCTGGAGGTTACACATGGACCACATCGACGTATACAACATCTGACCCAACAGTTGCTTTAAAAACTATTCAAGCGATTTATACTCAGGTGGTCACTTTTACTATAGCAGAATCGTCAACAGTAGCGGATCAAAGCCCCAATACCAGTACATTTACTGACGCAACTAGAAGTGGATTTAGTGGACTAGGTAGGGGTATTACATTTACTGTGGACAACTTAGCTAGAGAACCTAAGAAAGGTAGTGTATTCCTAATCAACGGTAATGAAAATACATATTTCGTTCTAGATATAGGGTCATATGATTCAGGTACAGATCAAGCAGTATTAACATTAGATCCCCCTATAGTGTCTAGTTTAATACCTGCTGATAACGAAAGTGTTATCCTTCGTGAAGCATTCAGCCAGGTGCGTATGACTGGACACGATTTCTTAGATATTGGTACAGGTAATTTTGCTGAAACTAATTATCCAGTGATCATTCAAGCTGACTATGCACAGCAACCAAATCCTGACAACGAAATTGCAGAAGAAAACGGAGGTCGTTGCTTCTATGTCACAACTGACCAAGACGGTAACTTCCGTGTAGGACCATACTTTAAAGTTGAGCAAGCCACAGGTCGAGCAACATTAAGTTCTGAGGAATTTGACCTAACTGGTCTTAACGAATTACAACTTGGTAGTATTCGTGCTGGTAAGAGAGGAGCTACAATTAGCGAATTCTCCACAGACGGCACCATGGGCGGAAACAGCGACAGTGTTGTACCTACAGAAAAAGCTGTAGTAACATATGTCACTACTCAGCTAACCAATGCTGCAAACGTAGAAGCTGGAATCCTTAGAAATAGCGCCAGTACTACAACTATTGAAGCAGGAACTGGACTAACATTTACTACTGGAAGCGCAACACGATTAACTATCAATAGTTCAGGTGTTATCACTGTTGATAATTCGTCTACTCTAGCTTTCGAAAGTGGATCTACTATTACACATACAGATTCCATCGAAATTTTAGATGCAACACCAGTGAGCGTAGGCACATCGCCTGTTACTATCGATAGTTTCAGTGCAAGTGCATATAGAGCAGCGAAGTATACTATAGTAGTTTCTAATTCAAGCCTAACACAGTACGAAATATTAGAAGTCGATGTAATACATAATGGTACTACTGCCTATGTAACAGCCTATGCTTCAGTTTATACTGGATCAGATTCTTTAGGATCAGTAGATGCTTCAATTGCAGGCGGTAATGTTGTTGTTACCTACACCGGTGCTAATTCCGGAAACAGTGTCAAAGTTGACACTAGTTATTTTGTTTAATACGGAGAATTAAAATATGGCGTCAAGTCCATTTACAGTTAAATCGATACTAAGGGTTCCTTTAGGATCCAGTGCAGCACCTGCGATAATATTTGGAGCTTCGTCTACAAACACTGGTATATATAGTGCATCTAATCAAGTAAGTGTTACTATAGGCGGTACTGAAAAATTCAGAGTCGGCTCCAGTATTAACTATTCTTACAATCCTTTGGACATGAATAGTCAAAAAATTACTAGTTTGGCAACACCTACTGCCAGTAGTGATGCAGCTACTAAAGGATATGTAGATGGTGCAGGTATTCCCATAGGATTTATTCTGTTATGGAGCGGCAGTACAGGAACTATTCCTACAGGTTATCAGATCTGCAATGGAACTAATGGCACACCTGATCTAAGAGATAGATTTGTTGTTGGCGCAGGCAATAGCTATGCCGTAGGAGGAACTGGCGGGGCTACATCTGTTACATCTGGAGGCGGCGGCGCTCATACACACGGCGGGACCAGCGGGCACACTCTTAGCACAGGGCAGCTGGCCAGTCACAGTCACGCAATTCAAGTAGGCGGCGCGGACGATAATAACCATACAGGTAACTATGACGGACCTTCTGACTCAGATGCAGGCCCAAGGGGTTATACTAGAAACACCGCTAGTACAGGCAATAATGAAAGCCATAGTCACGGTATACCCGACAGCGGAACGCATACTCATACTGTTGCAACTTTGCCGCCTTACTATGCTTTGGCATATATACAGAGAATTTCCTAAGGAACTAATATGAAAATTACTATTATTACAGCAGATAAAAAAGTAATAATTGACGGGTATGGTGTTACAATCCCAGACCTAAACTTACCAAATATCTGGGCTCTAAGATTTGACACTGCTACCGGTATTGGCGAAATCGAGCCTGTTGATAAATCGCAACCAAATTATTCTATCGATTCAGTAGAAGATTACAAATCTATTATAGAACAGGCGATAGATCTAAAAAAACAACAGGTATCTCAGTACGAAGCAGCTTTATTAGCAGAAGAACAAAGAAAATTAAATTGGAGCTATAAACGTCAGCAGGATTACGGTACATGGGACAAACAGTTAGAAATGATTTATGACAAAGGTATCGATGCTTGGAAAGATCACATAGCCACGATTAAGACAAGATATCCTAAAACTTGATAAATTTCTGTATACAAGGAATTAAATCATGTATACAGAAACTGGTTATGTAGTAATAAGAAATTTATTAAATCAAGAAACACTGGATTTAATAAAACAGAAATGGCATATTCTTCGATCAAATAATTCTTTCAGAGAATCCGGCGACGATCATGTTCCCGGAGCGCCGGCGATTTACGGAGAGTTTGATGATGTACTCAATCTTTTAAACCCCACAGTAGAAAAAACCGTTGGAGAAAAGGTGTATTCCACATACTCCTATGCCAGGGAGTATCCCACTTCTTCAGAATTAGACAAACATTTAGATAGAAAAAGCTGTCAGCATTCTATAACACTATCTATTGAAGGCTCTTGGCCTTTTTATATTGAAGATCTTAATGGTAAAGAAATAGAAATAAATCTAAATCCTGGTGATGCTATTTTATATCAAGGCTGGAAAATATTTCATTGGCGCAATGCATACACTGGTAAAGATCCAGTAAAACAGATATTTCTTCATTACAATGAAGATCCTGCTTTGGAAAAAGATGGAAGGATCTCGTTTGGCACTAGAAAGGGATCTAATAAAGATCGGGATCTAACAGATTTTATCATGATCATACCCAATGTGTTATCTGATTATGAAATTAATCTTGTATTAGATGAATACAAAAATACCAATGAATGGGTCAGTGCAGAAACAAAGACAGGGTTCAATCCTGAAATAAGAAAGTGTGATGAGATTCTAATCAGCGATCCAGCTACTATAGCAAAAAATACACAGCCTAGGAAAAATATCGATGATATATTTTGTAATGCCGTAAAAAACTGCTACGAAAATTATAGTGCGAGATACGGTACACTAGTCCGAGAGGACACGGGATACATTCTTTTAAAATATAAGATGGGCGATTTTTACAAGCAACATATAGATCATTTTATACAAGACCCAAGAACACTAAGCATCAGTATCGGATTAAACGACGACTATTCTGGAGGAGAATTTAGTTTTTGGAATGGTGATGTAGCATTTAAACTACCAAAAGGAGCAGCAGTTGTGTTCCCTTCAAATTTTATGTATCCTCACGGTGTTAATCAAGTGACTTCGGGAGAAAGATTTTCTATGGTAACTTGGTTAAGATGATTGAAATAATAGATAATGTTTTTGATTCTTGGTTCAATCAGCAATTAACAAAAAAATTGCAGTCTCAGAGAGCATGGCAGATTTGCAATGATAATTCTGTTAAACACATAGACGCCAAAGATTTTGATAATAAAAATTTTTCAGATACAGGTATGGTTATACGTTCCTTTTCTTTCGACCAGGACGGGTATTGGAATAAACATTCAAATAATTTAAACTTTTTTGCAGATATAATATTTGACAAGATTATGGACATGTCAAAGAACGATTATTCTTCTAGAAAATTGTATAGATATCTATGGAACTACTATAATCGAGCGTCAACAGGAGTAGATCACAAAGATGTGTATGATGAACCGGGAAAATTCTGTAGCATAATTTACTATGTTAATGACAATGATGGCTACACAGAAATAGGTAACAATAAGATACAGAGTATTTCTGGAAGAGCAGTATTATTTGACAGTGATATCATACACAAGGGTATCGGTCCTTGTGAATACTCACAGAGATTTTGTTTGAATATACTTTTCAAATATGATGATAGACGAACCAAATGATAGTTTTAGATGATTTTATTCAACGAGATGAGCAGTTAGCATTATTAAATGCAGTGTCGTCCGCAAAATTTCCATGGTATTGGCAACCCGACATTGACGACATATCTCGTTGGAATAACCACAAAAACATCTATTCCCCTCCTCAATTTGTTCATGAATTTATTTCACCTACAAAATATGAAAAAATAGGAGCTTCTGATGTAGTCCACTATGATAATCATGAATTAAAATTTAAACAAACTATTGATAACCTCTTAGTAAATTTACAGCAAAAAATGAAGTATAAAACCATCCTAAGAGCCAAAATAAATCTAGTTAATAAGATCAACATTGATTCAGATTATCATCACCCTCCACATGTAGATTTCCTAATTCCTCATTGGGTACTGATTTATTATGTCTGCGATTCTGACGGAGATACAGTTTTTTTTAAAAAAGCACAGCCTAACAGAGAAATCGTAGAAGAATGTAGAATAAAACCTAAGATGGGCCGGGCTGTGATTTTTGACGGCAGCTGGTATCATGCTAGTTCTAGTCCTATAGAACACGATCGTCGACTAGTAGTAAACATCGATTTCACAACCTGACCTCGATAAATATACTGTCAAAGGATAGTATATGCCAAAAACTCGTGCTGGATCTGGGCAGGTAAAGCCCAATTTACAATTTCAGGGAACTACAGGAATAACGATTCCTGTAGGCACAACAGCTCAGAGAAATGCAACCCCACAGGCGGGAGAAATTCGCTATAACACTGATCTCAATGTATTTGAGGGCTATACTGGAACGGCATGGGGAAGTATTGGGCCATACCCATTTGCCACAGTGGAATATTTTACTGGTGATGGCACTACTACAGAATTTACATTAAGTAATTCTATATCAAACCCTGATAACTTAATAGTTAGCATGAACGGCGTTATATTAAAGGCCGGACAGGATTTTGATCTTAGCTACCCAGACAGAATAAGATTTATTGAATTAGACGGTAGTACAACAAATGCGCCTTTAGATGGCGCAGAGATTATTGTGCGAGGATTTCAACCGATCACTGCGGCAAGCATTCCTGCAGGCAGTATCGGTCTTAACGAATTAGATGTTGTTGACGGAACTAACGGTCAATTTTTACGCACTGATGGTGCTGGTAATTTAAGTTTTGCAACTGTGACCACTAATCCTACATTTGGTGGTAGTTACATTGAAGGAACAGTGAGTAATGCTTCTATCAAAGAGAACAGTATCACAATTAGAGAATTAGATGTAAGTCCCGGAACACTGGGTCAAGTGTTAGCCACCGATGGTGCAGGAAATTTATCATTTATAACTTTATCAAGTGGTGGCGGGGGCGGCGGAGCTTCTAGCTTTTTTGAACTTTCTGGAACCATTGCGTTGGGACAAATACCGGATGCATATATTACACAGTCAAAAATTGATATTAACGGTGCTTCGACTAGCGGCTATGTATTGTCCACAGATGGCACTAATTTTCAATGGACGGCCCCAGCAGTAGGTGGCGCAACAGCATCTTTAAACAATCTTTCCAGTGTTGCAATTAACAGTAGTTTATTACCCGCCAATGATAGCACTATAGATTTGGGATCTAATCTAAAAAAATGGCGCGATTTATATCTAAGTGGCAGCAGTTTGTATTTAGGATCTGCACAGATAACAGCAACCGGTTCTGCAATTAATTTACCTGCAGGTAGTACAGTTGGTGGGTCCAGTATTAGTGCCCTAGTCAATAGTTTTTCCACTATCACAGTAGCAGGGCAGAGCAATGTAGTGGCAGACAGCAGCAGTGATACACTGACATTAATTGCAGGTGCAGGTGTTAGTTTAACAACTAACGCTACTAACGATAGCATTACAATAACTAGCACTGCTACAGCACCAAATTTATTTGCTACATTCACTGGTAATAGCGGTACAACTACTGCTAATACAACTTCTGATACATTAAACATAGTAGGTAGTGGTGTAATATCTACTAGTATGTCTGGTGATACATTGACTATTTCGTCTACAGCATCTGGGGTAGTGAATTCGGGAACTGCCAGTAGACTAGCATTTTATAGCAGTACAGGCTCCAGCATATCCGAAACAGCCAGCACATTGTCATGGAATAACAGTACAGGAACACTGACAGTCAGTAATCTAAGTACTACTGGTAGTTTTACAATCACAGGTACTATCACTGCTGATGAAGTGATAACTACAGGGGTCGGTGCACCTACTATTACTTCTGGTTCTGATATAACCTTAGATGCCGCCTCAGGTGCAGGAGCAGTCATAGTAGATGGTGATTTGGAAGTTAGCGGTGAATTAACCATAGCAGCTACTACAGGAACACCTACAAATACTGCATCTACAGCAGGCTGGCTAAAAGTTACTGTAGGAGCCAGCGTCTATTACTTGCCGTTGTATCAATAATGAGTACTGAAGATCAAAATCGAGCCGTAGTCACTGTTAAAAAAGGTGCAGATGTCGATGCTCTCATGCAGGAATTATGCAGCACTGGCAGTACCAACGAGCATGTTCCTGCTCGTAAAGTGGAAATGTATAACGAAAAAAACGACAGCAAAAGAAATTTTGATGTTGTGCTAACTAAAGAAGAAGCAGAATTATTAAAAAATGATCCTAGAATAGTTGATGTTAGATATGGTAGTAAACAGGAAAATGGCATATCACCAAGACCTTTTAGAGTAGAAGACACTAAACAGTATAATAAAGTCACTACACAGAGCAGCGATCATTATAATTGGGGCATACCTGCCTGCACATCCGATACAGACCCTTTTGGTGCAGGAACTTTTCTTAACTATGCACATAGTTGGAACCTAGATGGCACAGGTGTCGACGTTGTTATACAGGATAGCGGCATAGATACCACACATCCAGAATGGTTGAATCATGCGGGCACAGCCAGTAGATTTCAATCAATAGATTGGCCCAGTGCAGCAGGGTTATCTGGAACGTATACACAGCCTGTAGGACATTATACTGATGTAGATGGTCATGGTACACACTGCGCTGGTACTGTGGCAGGAAGATTGTATGGATGGGCTCGTGGAGCTAACATCTATGCTATAACGATCATAGACAATCCTGGAAATACTTACGGGGTCAGTGCCAGCTTTAATTTGATCAGAGGCTGGCATAATAATAAAGGCACTGGTCGCCCCACAGTCGTAAACATGAGTTGGGGATATTTTGGTTACTACAGCAGTATAGTTAGTGGTAATTATAGGGGAACACCTTGGACTGGAGTCACTGTGGACAGCGCATACGGTATGATAGCCGGACCTTATAATTTTGACAGTAGTGCAGGCTTGTACTATCATCCTATCAGAGTTTCCAGTGTAGATGCTGATATAGAAGATTGTATTGATGATGGCATAATTTTAGTTGGTGCTGCCGGTAATGATCAGCATAAAATGGATATTATTGGTGGCCTAGATTACAACAATTATTTCGTTAACGGATTCGGCAACAGGTATTATCACAGGGGTGCTACACCTAATGGATCTGCAGGTGTAGTAAGTGTAGGTAGTGTGAGACTAGCCATAGGTGAAAGAAAAGCTCCGTATAGTACCACTGGACCAGGTGTACAAATCTATGCACCCGGAGATAGCATACAAAGTGCTGTACCAGCAAGTAGCAACTTTGCCACAGCTTATAGTGCTGTCAATTATCCTGGTAATAGTGCATTCAAAGCTGCCAAAGTTTCTGGTACAAGCATGGCAGCTCCTCAGGTAGCCGGTGTTTTGGCCTGCCTTGTGGGTTCTAGAACTGCTTACACTGGTGCCGATTGTGTTAGATGGATAGAACGCAAGGGTATACTTAATAGAATGACTGAAGTGGGTTCAGGCTACACTGATAGTTTTAGTTTTCAGACAGGCCCAAATCGCTATCTAAGACAGCCCTTTACTAGTCAAACACCCCTGCGTGTGTCTGGCACAATATCTCAAACACGATAAATACTAGGGAGATTTATAAAAATGCCTAGTTTATCACGTCAAAATGCAGAGGGTGGGGGTTCAGGTGGCGCAACATATAGTGGCGGCGCCTTTCATGGTTTTCGCAGAGATGACGAAGGCAAATTACTTTATAATAAAGTAAATTTAAGTCAGCGTGGGGTCACAGTAAGTTTAACTGATGGTAGTGTTTTAGATGATCCTACAGATGCAGGCACAGGCGGTAGAAATGACACTGTTAGAAAATCTGGTGAAAATTATGATCAGTGGTTTCTTGATACGTTACAATTAAACTTTTACATCAATGATGACGGATTTTTAGTAGCAAAAATTAACGAGCCTTACACATATGCTGGACCCAACTAAATATAAAGATAATGGAATTTAAGGAATAAAAAATGGCAGAATTAGTCCTTGGTAGATTAAAATTTAACTGGAAAGGTAACTGGGCAGCTACAACTGCTTACATCAAAGATGACGTAGTTAAATATGGACCATCTGCCTATGTATGTGTAACTAATCACACATCAACTAGTGAATTTAATTTTAGTAATTTTCAGTTAATGACTGAAGGAATTACTTATGCCGGTGTTTGGAGCAATAGTACAAACTATCAAGTAAATGATATTGTAACATACGGCGGACAAATATACATCTGTACAGCAGATCACGCATACGATGATTCAACTGATACAGCACCTACAAACCCAAGCTATTGGAGTAGATTAGTCGGTGGCTTAGAGTGGGAAGGTGATTATTCTAGCATAACTCAATATCAAAGAGGCGACATTGTAAAATACGGTGGATATGCTTACATTGCCTTACAAGATGCTATTAATGTTGTTCCGACTAACACTAGCTACTGGGAAGTAATTACACAAGGTTATTTAGAAAAAGGAACCTACAACGGAGCAACAACATATCTGCCTGGAGAAATTGTTGATTACGGTGCTTACAAGTTCGTTGTTAAACCAGGCCAAACACCAACAGCAGGCACTGCTCCAACAGTTGCTAATGCGCAATATTGGGATTTATTTTTAAAAGGCCTAGCATTCCAAGGCGAATATAGTGGGTCTGCTACATATAAACGCGGTGATATTGTTAGATACGGCGGTAGACAATACATTTGTATACAGGACACAACTGCTGGGTTCAGCCCAGAAGGTGTTGGATATTGGCAATTGTATGGCCGTGGGTTTGATTGGAAGGGAGCATGGAGCAGCGCAACAACATATAAGCTCGATGACATCGTTGAATACTCCGGCACAGCTTATATTTGTATCCAATCAAATTTAAATCAAACACCACCAAATGCTACTTATTGGCAACTATTTGCTCAAGGAGATGCAACATATCCATTAACGACATTAGGCGATATAATGTTCCGCGGCCCTTCAAACGCAGCAGAAAGATTGCCAATTGGTCCAAACGGGTCCTTTTTAGTAGTTAATAATGGGGTACCTACTTGGGGTGTACAAGCCCCGGAAAGAAATTATTATGTTGCATTAACTGGCAACGACAGTAACGATGGTAAAACACCGGCCACGGCTTGGCGCACAATACAACATGCATGTCAAGAAACATTTAACGTAGGCCAGTGTAAAATCAGTATTTTTAGTGGAACTTATACAGAGTTATGCCCAATTAAAGTCGGTAAAGGTGTGTGTATTGAGGGAGATGCATTAGGGTCTGTCACAATTAGTCCGGAAAATATTGCAGACAAAGGTTATGGTACTGGCACCAGTAAAGACGGTTCTACACCTAACGCTAACAGTGAAGTATTTCATGTTAACAACGGAGCACGTATAAGAAATATGGTATTCCGTGGATTTGGTAGCGGTGCTGTGTGTGTTAGCTTAGACCCTGGATATGGACCAAATGATACTAGTGTGTGGATCACAAGCCAAAGTCCATATGTTCAAAACTGTACTAGCTTCACTGACCTGGGCACCGGTATGATCATCGATGGAGCACTGCACAATGGTGGTTATAAATCCATCGTAGCCAATGACTGGACACAGCTTAACAGTGATGGTTATGGTATTATCGTAAGAAATGATGGCCGCAGCGAATTAGTTAGCTGCTTCACTTACTATTGCTACATTGGTTATCTTGCAGAATCAGGTGGTAAAATTCGTGCAGTGGGTGGCAACAATAGCTATGGTGAATATGGAGCAGTGGCTCGTGGTTTCAGTCAAAGCGAAACTCCATTAACTGCTACTCTCGAATTAGATGACGACACTATTAACAGTGTGCAAACCCTTGCATCTAATGTTCATATTTTTACCAGTTATAGAGATACAGTAGGACAGTTGTTTACGGTTGGGCATACAGCACCAACAGGTAACAATGTTGATAGTACTTGGTCGACTGGTGCTAGTTATCCATTTATAGCCAAATATAGTTCAGCAGGAAATCTAGAATGGACATATACTTATACTGGAAATTATGGTGCTGTACACTGTATAGTTGAAATTGATGGCGCATATTATGCCGGCGGCGTAATTAGAGATGGTGGCACTAGCAAAGGATTTTTATTAAAAGTATCAAATAGCGGTGAAATTGTTTGGCAAAAAACCGTTGGGGACACAGATGAAATTGTCGATGTTACCACTGACGGATTAAACTATCTTTATGCTATAGGAAATCACACAACCTATGGGGCAACTGTTATTAGAGTACAACCTAGTGGAATTATTAGCTGGAGTTATGCTTTAGATTATAACGATAGTAGTGTAAACACATTACAGGCAAAAAGTATTTGCTACGCAGGCACACCTACAACCAGCACAGATACATATGCTGCCGCAGGCGATGCCACAGCTGAAGATGACTTATTCATAGCCTGCAGAGATACCACAGCCAATGTGGCTATGATTGTTAGAATGACAAATAGTGGAAGTTTAGTTACTTCTTATAATTACGGAAATCTACACATTAATAGATTACGTTTAGATACTGGAAACGGTGATGGAATTTATATGGTGGCTGCAGGGTACTATGATCCAGCAGGAACACCTAATAAAAATCCATTACTAATGCGTGTAACAATAACTGGTAATGTTGCTTGGCAGAATCAATTTTCTGATTCAAATGCCAACGGTGAGTGGAAAGATGTGTTACCAATAGGTGACGATATTTACGTCTCTGGTTATTTAAATGATACAACTAACACCTATAACAGAGGAATCATAAGTAGATTCACTAGTTCAGGAACTAGAACTTGGACTAGAACTGTTACAAATACCACAGATGATGTATGGATGACTGGAATAACCTTAGACGGTGTAAACGTCATTAGTTCAGGAAATACTGAAACCAGTGGTTTATTAATTAACATACAAAGAGATTTGACAAACGGGTTAGGCACAGTGACTAGTGGAAGCTATTCTCTTAATGCCTTAACTGGAACTATTGCTACTTCAACAGTAGCAACTAAGTCAATTCAAAACGTCTATAGACAAGCCCCGTCTATAAGTTTAACAGATTCTGCATTAACTTTAAATACCAGTCCAGGAATAACTAGGACTGTACGTGCAACAAGAGCAGGTTTTGCTGGTATTGGAACGGGTGTTAATTTTAGTGTAAGCGGACTTAGCAGACAACCAAAAGAAGGTAGTGTATTAACTATTAGTGGTGACAGCGAAACTTATTTCTTAATAAGCGTAGCTGGCTTTGACAGTGGAGCTGGAACCGCTAGTATCGCGATCGAGCCCGCAATACCAAGTAACAAAACACCAAGCGATGGTACTGCATTAACATTCCGTGAAGCATTCAGTCAAGTACGCATGACCAGTCATGATTTCCTAGACATCGGTTCGGGAGGATTTGCGGATACCAATTATCCTGTTATTATTCAAGCTGATTATACACAACAGCCAAATCCAGACAGGGAAACTGTTAGTGAAAGTGGCGGTCGTGTATTCTACGTGACCACTGACCAGGATGGTAACTTTAGAGTTGGTGACTACTTTAAGGTTGAACAAAGTACTGGTCGAGCAACACTAAGTTCTGAGGAATTTGACCTAAGTGGTCTTAACGAATTACAACTTGGTAGTATCAAAGCTGGTAAGCAAGGGGCTACAGTTAATGAATTCTCAACAGATGGCACATTTAGTGATAATAGTGATAACGCAGTACCAACTGAACGTGCTACAAAAACTTATGTTGACACAAAATTTAACAACGTAAGTGCGGATAAGATTAAAAATACAGCAGAATCTACTCGTGTAACAACCTTAGAAACAGCTGATACAGTTTTAATTACAACTGAAAACGTTGAACGAGCAAAATTTAATTCTTCTGGTGTAGTAATTAACGACACTGGTGCTGATGTTGATTTTAGAGTCGAGGGTGACACTAATGCTAACTTATTGTTTGTTGACGCAGGTACAGATAGAGTAGGCATTAAAACAGCAAGCCCAGCGTTTGATTTAGAAGTTAGTGGATCATTTGCCGCAACAACAAAGAGCTTTATCATCAAACACCCAACCAAAGATGGGTATAGACTGTGTTATGCTAGTTTAGAAGGTCCAGAAAATGGTGTGTATGTACGTGGTAGAACCGGTGATAATGTTATCGATCTTCCTGATTATTGGTTAGGTTTAGTCGATGAACAATCTATTACTGTTAATATAACCCCGGTCGGTGCAAAACAAGATGTTTGGGTTGAAAGAGTTGAAAACAACAAAGTATTTTTAGGTGGTAACTTAATTGATTGCTACTATACTGTGTATGGTGAAAGAAAAGACGTGGATACCCTATTAGTAGAGATAAAGGAATAAAAAATGGCGATTAATGCAGGAAAAAAACTACCAACAGGCGGCACGATATCATATGCCGGCGGGTATAGAATTCACACATTTACTTCTAGCGGTGTTTTTGATACGCATGATTTTGCCGGTAACATAGAGTTACTAGTTGTAGCAGGTGGCGGATCAGGTGGCGGAACATGGACCAACGGTTCAGGTCCTCGAGGCGGTGGCGGTGCTGGCGGCTTATTGTACTACGGTGCAGAAACTCCAAAGACACCAAACGGGGCCGCTCAAGCAGTAACAGCGCAGACAAAATATACAGTAACAGTGGG
>JACCDW010924124.1_pt1 | contig 16293 bp, 13 predicted proteins | sample 7449781 | NCBI WGS metagenome assembly JACCDW01 (sample SAMN15323449, study PRJNA562643) | freshwater metagenome | isolation source: river surface water | place: USA:Blue River Watershed | collected 2017-08-18
ATGCCCAAGCCTCGGTGGAGGAGTTGCTGGAGGAGCTTTGTCATGATGGCGATAATTCTCCGACGAAAGCTCAAACCACCCTTAAGGAAGTCCTGCTGTACAACTTTCACATCGCCCAGCACCTCGGGGTTACCAGTTTCCAGGCCCAGGTGAAACTCGGGCAGGGCCGGCCCCCCGTGATTCCGGAAACGGACGATAATCCCCGCAACCGCCTCGCCTTTGTCATTCCCATCCTTCCCCCCGACCGCTTTCCGCAGGTCGCCCATCAGCTTTTCAACTACGAACTCTTCGATGGCCCTCTTCCCAAGGCCCCTTCCACCGACCTTGCCCCCAGCCAGGTCGAGTTTGCCCAAAAACTAATCTCCCGCGGCCTCCTACCGCCCGACGCTCTACAAACTCCCAATCCCTAACCGCCGCCCACCATCCCACATTCCTAGGATTATAGGACAATGCTACCGGGGTCGGGGGTTACCCCCGACCCTTTGAAGGGGGTCAGACCCACCCCAACCCCGATGGCATCATTCCAACATTCCATGGAAAGTTTTCTTGTCGCATCATCAGCTAATGCCAGCCCTACCTGAGGCCTACCAGAAGCTCCGTGCCCGGGGTCGGGAACTAGCCCTCCTCGGCGCCACCGGCGGACTGCTCGGTTGGGACCAGGAAACCCTCCTGCCTCCCAAATCCCACTCCTTCCGCGCAGAACAGTCCGCCCAGATCGCCGGCATCGCCCACCGCCTCGCCACCGCCCCAGAAGTCGGCGACTGGCTTTCCGCTTGTGAATCGGCCAACCCTCCCCCCGACAGCCCCGAGGCCGCCTGTCTCACCCGCTGGCGGCACGACTACAGTCGCGCCACCCGCATCCCCACCGAACTCATCGAGGAAAACGAGCGGGCCAGCGGCCTCGCCCGCTCTGTCTGGGTAGAATCCCGCAAAAAGTCCGACTTCTCCTCCTTCGCCCCCCACCTCGAAAAACTCCTTTTCCTCGCCCGCCGCATGGCCGACCTGTGGGGCCACTCCAGCCACCCCTACGATGCTCTTCTTGAAGGCTACGAACCCGGCTGGAAAACGGCGGAAGTCTCCGCCCTCTTCGCACAACTTCAACCCCGCCTTGTCAGCATCGCCGAAAAAGCCTTCGCCGTTCCCGCCCATCCCTCCCGCAAAAACCTCTCCGGCCACTATCCGCGCCCCCATCAGGAAAAGTTCCTCCACTCCCTCTTGCCCAAAATCGGCTTCGACACCGCCGCCGGGCGCCTCGATACCAGCACCCACCCGTTCTGTTCGGGCCTAGGCCCCCACGACACCCGCATGACCACCCGTTACGACGAAACGGACTTTATGGTTTCGCTGTACGGGGTTCTGCACGAGGCCGGCCACGGACTCTACGACCAAGGCCTTCCGGAAATGGAGCTCGGCACTCCGCTGGGTCAAGCCGCCTCCCTCGGGATCCACGAATCCCAGTCCCGTCTTTGGGAAAACCGCGTCGGACGCAGCCACTCGTTCTGGAAAGCCTGGTGGCCTGACCTAGCGCAGGCGTTTCCCGACCTCGCCGGTCACAACTGGGATCAGTGCTGGCGCGCCGCCAATGCGGTGGAACGCTCCTTCATCCGCGTCGAGGCCGACGAGGTTACCTACGACCTCCATATCCTGCTCCGCTTCCAGCTTGAAACCTCCCTCATCTCCGGTGAGCTCAAGGTCCGCGACCTCCCCGCCGCCTGGAATGATCTCTTCCAAAAACTGTTCGGCTTAAGAGTCCCCGACGATGCCCACGGCTGCCTGCAGGACATCCACTGGTCCTTGGGCGGTTTTGGCTACTTCCCCACCTACACGCTGGGCAACCTCACGGGCTCCCAGCTTTGGCAGGCCGCCCACCGGGATCTGCCAGGCCTCCAGGCGTCACTCGATCGACGAGATTACCGTCCCCTGCTGCATTGGCTCCGGCAAAAAATCCACGTTCACGGCCGGCGGTATCTCGCCAGCGACCTGATCCAGCGCGCCACCGGCAAACCCCTCGATCCCGAGGCCCACCTTTCTACTCTCGAGCAAAAGGTGAAGGATTTGGCTACATGATCTCACCCTCCCGCATTACGGTTGTCATCAGCACCTACAACCATCTCCGGCCGCTGGAGCTTTGCCTGGCTGCCTTCCGAAACCAAACGGTCACTCCCGGCGAAATCCTCATCGCCGACGACGGCTCCGGCACCGAAACCCGTAATCTGATCGCTCAACTACTGCCTTCACTAACCTGCCCGGCCCGCCACGTCTGGCATGAGGACAGGGGATTCCGTAAAAACATGATTCTCAACCGATGCCTCGCCGAGGCCAAGGGCGACTACCTGGTCCTGACCGATGCCGATTGCGTTCCCCACCCGCGCTACGTGGAAGACCACGCGAACCTCGCCGAACCCGGCTTTTGGGTGCAAGGGCGCCGCTGCTATCTCAACGCGGTTGCTTCGACGTTGCTTGCTCCCGGGCAAAAAGTGCCGGCCTTCCGGCTGGCCCTATCCGGCAAGATGAGTGGGGTCGCCAAGGGTTTTCGATTTCCTTTCCCCATCATCAAGCGTGATACCGGCCAGCGCGGCATTATCGGCTGCAATATGGCCATGTGGAAAAAGGATCTGCTGGAGGTGAATGGTTGGGATGAAGAGTTCGAAGGATGGGGGCTCGGCGAAGATTCCGATATCGGCTCCCGTCTTTACCACCTCGGCCGACCTCGCAAGTTCGTTTACGCCCGCGCCATCCTTTACCACTTACATCATCCCGTCCTCAACCGTGACCACATCCCCAAGAGCCAGACGCGGCTAGACGAAACGATCCGGACGCGAAAAATCAGGTGTGAGAAGGGAGTGAATCAGTATTTGAAATGATTAGGTAAGCCACTTTTGTCAAAAGTGGCCTACCCGCCCTTCGCCCCAGCCATCGCCGCTCCGACGATACCCGCCTCATTATGCAACTTGGCGGGAACCACCTTGGCCTTCACTCCCTTGGATGCCCGTGGCAGCCACTTTTCGGCCCGCTGACTCACTCCTCCACCCACAATGATTAAGTCCGGATTGATCAGCCGGTCAACCAGATGCAGGTATTCGCGCACCCGCTTCGACCACTTTTTCCAGCTCCAGTTGTTCACCTCACGTGCCTTAGCGCTGGCGATGGTTTCGGCATCCCGACCCCGCAGGGTTAGATGGCCGAACTCCGTGTTGGGCACCAAGAGTCCACCGATGAAAACCGCACTACCGATCCCTGTGCCCAGAGTGATCATGACCACCGTTCCTTTTTCTTTCCGGCCGGCGCCGTAGTGCATCTCCGCCAACCCGGCGGCATCGGCATCATTAATCACTGTGAACGGGAGCCGCGTCGCCTTTTTGAAAAGTTTCTCTGCCTGCTTCCCCACCCAGGAGGGGGAAAGATTCACGGCCGTCTCCACCACCCCATGGCGCATTACCCCGGGAAAGCCGACCCCTACCGGGCCGGAGAACTGAAAGTGCTGGATCATTTTTTTGATGGCCGCCGTGACGGCCCCGGGAGTCGCCGGTTGCGGCGTCGGCAAATGGAGATGTTCGGCCAAAATTTCCCCAGACGGTAGCTCCACCGGTGCCCCCTTGATACCAGTACCGCCAACATCAATGCCGAGGACTTTCACAGAATGAGCCTAGAAATTAATGTCCCGCGTGCGAGGTCTTGGTTTCCCATGGGCTCTATTAAAATTTGATTTTAAAAGCTCGGATAACGGCCTTGGCCATATTGGCACACGCATTTTTAGTGTAATTTCCGCATGAGCCAAAATGGCTCTTTTTGGTTAATTTATTGTCCTTTAGTGTGCTGATTACTAAAGGCTTGCAGCTTTTACCTTTTGGCAAGGTTTATGCATCAACTTGGTTGGTGGAAACCAATCAAAGAAAGGATAACAAGCTATGAAACAAAATTCTGAATCATCGGCAACCTTGGCGAACCAGGCGGAAAAAGGAGGCAGTTTCGGGTTCCTGATCAACGAACTCGACCGCCTTTTTGATTTTCCGGTCCGCACAGTCTCTAGCCGCGGCTGGAACCCCATCTCGGCGCACGAGACGGAGTCCGGCTACCGGTATGACCTCGAGCTGCCCGGCCTGAAAAAGGACGAGCTCAAGGTCACTCTGACGGACGGCGTCCTCGCCGTGAAAGGCCGGAAACGGCTCTTTCGGGATGGGGAGGAGACGACCGTGGATATCGAACGCTCACTCCTCGTGCCGGAGGATGTGGATCCCAACGGAATCCGCGCCCGGTATGTGGACGGAGTCCTCACGCTGGAAATTGCCAAGCGGGAGGAAACCAGGCCCAAGACGATTGAAGTCGCGGTCGCCTAACCACTCCCAAATTGTCCCAGCCGGGGTGCGAACAAACCCCGGCTGGGGCTTGTTTGTGGAGCCCACCATGGAAAATTCGAGTCAGCCGATGGCCAACCTCGCCAAACTGCAGGAAGAAATGGAAGGGTACTGCGGACTGGGCATGTATGACGAAGCCCTGCACGTCCTCGACTCCATCCGCATCAAGGGTCAGGAGGAGGTCACCCTCTCTTTCCTCCGCACGCGCATTTTGCGTGCCGCTGGTCGCTACGCCGAAATGCGCAAAACCGCGGAAAAGCTCAAAGATCGCTGCCCCAACGAGCCCGAGGCTTGGGTCTCTCTCGCGGATGCCATGCGCCAGAGCGGCTCTATTCAGCAGGGTCGCATCGTTCTCCAAGAAGCTGAAAAAAAGTTTCCCCAGAATCCCCACATCAAGTTCCAGCTCGGCTGTTATCACTGCCTTCTCCGCGAGTTGGATAAGGCCCGCACCTATGTTCAGGCGGCTATCGCCATCGACCGCGCTTGGGCCGAGGCCGCCCAATCGGATGAGGATCTGGCTCCTCTCCGTAAAAAATCCTCCTAGTCGGACTACATCCCGGTGCCATCGCCGCCGGCACATTCCCATCTTTTGCCCTTTGCTTTGATAACCCTGTTTTGACCTCTGACCTCAAGGCCTTAAAATTAGGACGATAAGTTTATGAGGCCCACGCCCTTGTATGAACTCTAACCCCAAACACAAAAAAGCAGCGGTTTTGGTAGGTGTTGTTTCTCTCGCGGCACTCTTTGCCGGCTGTGGCTGGTTGCAATCTAAAGCCGACATTGAGGCCAAGGCCGAACACCCCGTTGAGGTTCGGTTGCCCGCGAACCCCTCCACAGGTTACCGCTGGATGCTCGATCCCCCCATGCAGAGTGGCCGGATCCTCTCCGAGAAGTACGACTCGGACACCGCCGACGGTCGGGTGGGAGCCCCTGGAACCCAGGTCATCCAAGTGATTTTTCCGCGGGAAGGCCGATTTAATCTGAAGCTCGCTTACCGCCGGCTCTGGGACCCGATCACCGTGCCCCCGGTCCAAACCACAAATCTTGTTATCAAAGTCCTTCCCGCCAAAGGCGACCGGTCTCTCATGGAAAGGCTCTTCACCAAGGACATTTCTCCAGAATCCATTATCGCCCAACCGGAAGAAGAGGAGCCACAGACAACAGGTAGGAAGGTAGAGCTTCGAAGGCCGAGGTAGGCCCCTTAGCCCCGGCGGAGCGGGGCCCTACAGGACATTCCAAGCCTCTATTTTCAAAGGTCTGTAGGGACGCGCTCCGTCGCGTCCGCGCCCTCAATACAGCGGCACTAGATTTTCCGTCCGGATCCACCCCGCATCGTTGTTGGGCATGCGCACCTTGCTCCACCCCAGAAACTCCTTCTCCCGATGGGCAATGGATCCCGGCGGATAGGCCTTCTCCGTCTGCTGGACCTCGGTGGGAACAGATCGGAGCGGCACCACGTCCACAATCATGACCGCCGCGCGGTCGGACAGTTTTCCGTAAACCCCCAAGGCCGACCCTGCCAAAAATGCCAACGTGGCTCCCACCAAAAGCACCCCAGAACCCAAACGAAAGAATAGTTTGCGGCGCCAGGCAAAATATCCGGACGCCAACCACAGCCCGACCCCGCCTGCCGCCACCGTGCTGCCAGCCACCAGCCAAAGTTGCCAAGCCAGCACCCCCGCACGGGAAGTCAGCCAAGACCTCCAGCTATCATCCAGCAGCCTGCGAATGGCTGGATCCAGCTGATCCGCCGCGTTCGCCAAAATGGCCGTGTTCCATGCCACGGTCGGCGTTCGCGGGTCGACCAGATACGCGGAAAGGGCCTGGGCCAAGGCCCTCTCTTCGTCCCCTACCTGAAACCAGGCCAACCCCAGGTTATTCCGGGAAACCGGGTCGGAACTTCTTTTCCGGACGGCTTCGCCCCAGATTTGACCTGCTTTCTCAAAATTGCCTTCCCGATAAAGCCGGATCGCATCCTCAGATGTTGCTGGTGCCGTGGGAGGCTCCGTCTTTTCTTGCGCCTCTAGGCCCCACGGGATGACCGAGAGAAGAAAAACCCCAACCCAAGGAAGGATATTTCGCACCCGTAACGGCTCCCAAAATCGGAGGGCCGGAAGGTCAATCCGGCTCGCCAGTAAGGCGGCACGGTCACACCAGTCTCCAGACAGGGCTGGATGGCGCCCGTACAACGCCTCCTCCGACTGCTCCCAACATTTTTCCAAATCCATTCGATCCACCTCTTGCAGGGTTGGCGTTGCCTTTGAGATTTCCAGCCATGAAGGGGTGGCGGAATCGACCCCAAGCGTTGCCGCCACCGCTTTTTGCCATAGGAGGAGGCTTTTCTCCCGTGCCTCCGGGTCGACGGACTCAGAACGTAAGAGCTGGACGGAAGATTTCCAGGACTGAAGCGCCTCTTTTCGGCCTCGCTCCGGATCTGTCAGCACCGCCCGCTTTCTAGCCCAGCCCCACCAAACGCCCGCTAAGGCCAGCCAAGGTAGAACGACCAAAAGATGAATCCATCCCGCAGGGACGGGAGCAAAACCCAAACCGATTCCGGGCAACGGCTCCCGCGGCAAGGCTGGGACTCCGTATTGGAGCACCTTTGCCTGCTTTCCGGATCCAAGGCCACCCCAGCCGGGTCGATTTCCGGGTTGGGTTTGCGAAGAGGATGCCGGTGCCAAGGTGACCTGGGCCGGCCCTCCCGGACGCAACGTTCCCTCCTTCAGCACGGAAATCTTGGGCGGCTTGGCCTCCACCGTCTCGTATGCCTTTTTCTTGGGGTCGAAATAAACAAACTTCACCGTCGGCAGCTCATACTCCCCTGCCTCCGTGGGAATCAAAACCAAGTCCTCCACCAAGCCTCCGGTGAAAATTTGCGTTCCATCAAACTCCCGTCGCAGCTTCGGTTGAATCGTCCGCATCTTGGAGGGCACGGTTCGCGCGGGCAGTTCCACCCCCATCGGCCAGTTGCCCGTTCCTTTCAGACTAAGCGTCCAGGTGATCGGCTCCCCCTCGTTCACCTGCTCCGGAACCATTTTCGACTCCAGGGTGAACTGCCCCACTCCCCCCTTGAAACCAGCCGGTGCGCCCGCGGGCAGCGGCTGTACCTCCACCGGCACCGGCTCGGTCGCGGCCTCGACCTCCGCCGACCCCGGCGCCGTGAAGAAAAAGGAGCGTCCACCCATGGGCGTATCGATGTCTAACTTTTGCCGAATCACAGGGAGTTCAAATTTCCCGGCTTTGGGAATCATGGCTCGGGTGTGGAACTGCAGCCCTTGGCTTCCGCCCGGCCCGATCTGCTGGCCCCGATCCCACGCCTCCGCCGTAAAGTTCTGCACATCCCACAACGGTGTTGTCTTCACCCGTCCGCTCCGGCCCGGGGCCATCATCACGCGGTAGTTCACATCAAAGACTTCTCCCGCATAAGGATTTCGCGGCTCCGCCACGGCTTCCGCTTGTACGGCACTAGGGGGCACCACCGGCGCCGCCCCGGCGGGCGGCTGATTTTGAAAAAATCCCGGCGGCAACGGAAACGGGGAGGGCGCCGCTGGTTGGCGGGCCGGTGCCGTCCCGCTGGCGTCGATCACCAAGGAGGCAACGGTTTTTTTACCTTTGTCGGTCTGGACCTCAAAAGCGGGAATCTGGATCCGTCCGCCCTGACTCACTTGGACGGAATAGTTTAGCGTGGTCGAGGAGCTGGTCTGGAAATTGATCATGGAGAAACTCGTAGCCCGCCCCGGTTGTCCCAGAAACTGGAGCCCGTTGACCTTCGGCAGGGTCACATTTCCCTGAGGCTGACAGTCCGTGAAGACGAGCTCGAGTTGGACCATCGCGTTCGGAACCACCGGACCGGGATCATTCCAGCTGACCGACTGCGCCCACCCTGCCACGGTGCTGCCCAACAGCATCCCTCCCGCTAGAAATGGCTCAAGAATTTTCATTACCAGGGTTTCCCCATGGATGACGCCTGCGGCCGCTGATCCTGCGGCTGTAGCCTTTGCTGTAGGACGGCCGGACTATCCGACTGCTTTACCTGATCCAACCGGGAAAGTGCTTCTAGGGTGAGCGGGTCGCTGGTTTTCTCGTTCCCCTTCTGTCCCGTGCCTCCCCCCACCACCCGCATGCCCGCCGGCGCGGATGGCTCTCCTTCCTTCCCGTCCACGGCCGCACCCGTCCCGCCAGCTTCTTTCTTTTCTTTTCCTTCCTCTTTCCTCGCTCCCAAGCTGCCAAAACCCGCCTTTTCGTCCTCCATTCCCTTCATGTCTTCATTCCGACCGCGTTGCTTCATCTCCCCCTCACCGTCCTTGCTGTTGCTGAAATCACGAACCTCGTTGGGATCCTTTCCACGGGACTGTTGCTCCTTGCCTTGGCTCCCTCGCTCCCCGGAACCCTCGTCCTCACCCCCTTCTTGGCCGCCTTTTTTGTTTCCCTTGCTGGGTTGGCCCTGCGAAGGCTGGCCTTCCGATTCACCCTCCCCCTCCTTGCCTTCTCCTCCGTCCTGCGGATCGGGTTTTTGGCCACCCCCAGATTGGGGTTGCGGCTGTTTGTCTTTGCCAGATTTTTTCTGCTCTTTCTTGTCTTTCTTCTGATCCTTTTTGTCTTTTTTCGATCCCCCTTGGGGGGGCGGAGGCGGTGGCGGTTGAAGGTTTTGCAGGCGCTGCCGCAAATCAGCCCAATCTGCCGCCTTCGGATCAAGTCGCTCTCCCTCCTCCACTCCGGACAAGGCATCGTTCACCATATTGCGCCAGGGGCCCTGAGGGTCGTGGGCATCCGGAATTTTACCGTTCAGTTGGGAGACCGATTCCGGATTCGATCCAAAGGAGATTGTCTCCTCCGCCAAGCGCGCGTAATCAACCGCGGGCCTCTTTTCTTTTTCCGCCAGGGCCGCCACGGTCTCCCGGAGGGAGGCGGAGAGGTCGGGCTGCATGGACGCTGACGCGGGATTGTTGGCCGCCTGCGCCAAACCGCCCGCCACTGTCGACCCCGCAAGGAAAAGTAGCGGAAGGAGCTTCATCGGTTCTTCGCCAAGACCGGCGGGCCCTCGCGGGGAACCAGCCGGGTGGTTTTCTTCTCAATCGGCACAGGCAGCGGCTCCCCGGCCGTCGTGGTGCCCATCGCCAAGCGCCGCCGCGTCGGTAACGAGGGAATCTCCAGTGCAAAGCTCAACGCCAGCAGCAAAATTCCTGGCGCCAAAAACCATTGAAAGCGCTCGGCCATTCTTACATCCCGCGTTTTGGAAAACTCCCCAGCCTCCCCTTGCGCGACCGTCTCCTTGATTAACTCCGCCAAATCGACCCAGTTGGACGCCTCGCGATAAACACCGCCCGTGGTCTGAGCCATCTCCTCCAGCGTGGCGGGCTCGAGTTTGGACAAAACGGCGGCGCCCCGCCCGTCCTTCACCACCCCTCCCTGTCGGTCCGGCACCAGCCCTCCGGCCGCTGTTCCGATGCCCAAAGAGATAATTTTTACCTCCTTTTTTTTCAGTTCCTCCAACCCCCTTCTCCATTCAGGGTCGTGGGCCTCCCCATCGCTGAGCACGATGAGAAACCGGTCTGCGGCCGTGCTTTGCCCAAAAGCCTCGTTGGCCACCCGCAACATCCCGGTGTAGTCGGTGCCCGACTGCGGCAGATAGGAGGGGTCCAGCCCGGGCAGGATATCCCGCATGATTTCATAGTCCGAACTCATCGGGACCTGCAGGAAGGCGGTGCCGGCAAACACCGCCAGGCCGACCCTCTCCCCTTCCAACTCATCCAAGAGCGCCCCAATCAGCAGCTTGGCTCGGGCCAACCGCGTCGGCTTCACATCCTCCGCCAGCATGCTGGCCGAAAGATCGAGGGCAATCAGCACCTCCCGCGACTGGTCAAACACCGTCTCCTCCAAATTGCCCCACTGGGGTCGGGCCAACGCTGCCAGGACCAGCGCGCTTCCGAGTCCGAGCCACAGACCCGTGGCGCGCCGCTTGGCGGCGGGCCGATCCGTGACCGCCCGGGCGCCCGCCCAACGCCGCAGGACCTTGGGAAGCGCCAAGGCCCGACCCTTTCCCGCTCCACCGTGAAAAACCGCCCAGGCCAACAAAGGGACCACCGGCACCAGCACCAGAATCCAGGGTTGCTCCCAATGAATGCCAAAAAGGAGATTCACGCGGTCCTTCCCCATCGCCCAGGCCGGGTCAGGGCGATGCCCACAAAGAAGGCGGCCAAACCCGGAGCGGCAAAGGCCGCAAACCACTCATGGGCCCGGATCTGCGCCTTGGCACTGAACTCGATCCTCTGCCGCCGATCGATGGCCGCAAAGGCCGCTTCCGCCGTGCCAATATCCATCGCCCGGAAAAATTTCCCGTCCGTGATCGAGCCAATCTGCTGCAGGGTCTCCTCATCCAAATCGGAAATCGCCTGCCGATATCCCAGTTTGCGTCCCGCATTGTCGACAACCGGCATGGGCACGATCCCCGGCCGACCTGCCCCGATGGTGTAGACCGGAATCCCGCGGGCCCGCGCCAATTCGGCCGCCTGCAGGGGCGCCAGCACTCCGCTGTTATTGGATCCGTCGGTGAGAAGAATGACAAACGCACCCTTGCGCTGCCCGCCCTTGTCCCGCTCCGCCTGTTCCAAGCGGGTGACTGCCAATCCCAGACCGTCGCCCACCGCCGTGGCGTCCTCCACCAGGCCAATTTTGAGACGCTGAATTTGCCGCGCCAACCACTCATGATCAAAGGTGAGGGGTGAAAGCGTGTAGGCCCGGCCTCCGTACACCACCACGCCAATGCGGTCCGTGGGTCTTCGTGAAATAAACGCCTCAATGATCGGCTGGATGGCCTGGAGCCGATTGATCCGCCCCTGCGGTCCCTCATAGTCCTCGGCCAACATGCTGGGCGAAAGGTCGATCGCCAACATGATGTCGTACCCCTTCTGCCGGACCTGCTTCTTCTCCTCTAATTGCTGCGGCCGGGCCAAGGCCACCACCAAAGCCACAAAGCCCAGCGCGGCCAGAAAGGAGGGCATTCTTCCCATCGAGACTGCCGGAGCCCCCGCCCACTTTGCCACCCGGGGAATCACCAGAACCGGTCGCGGCCGACGGCTCCGCCACCATGCGGCCAAAGGGAGCAACAAAAGGGCCAAGAGCCAAAACGGTTCAGCCAAGGTCCATCCGCCAGGCAGCATCGCCGGGGCCGGACTCATCGGTGTACCCCCTTCATCCTTCTTTTGAAAAAAGCCACCAGCGGATCGAGCATGTCACCTTCCGTGCTGACGGTGAGTCGCTGCAGCGGACTGGGAAACCACTCCTCCCACGCCCGTTCCCTTTCCGCCTTCCAGGCGTCGTGTCGGCTCTGGCTTTCATAGGTGCCGGTGTCAAAAGCCAAAACCTCGCCGGTCTCCGGATCCACGGCCGGAAGAATTCCCACAGTGGGCAACTCCAGGTCCCACGGGTCATTCACCCGCACCCCGATCATCTCATACCGCTTTTTTAAGGCGGCCCAACCCACCCCCGGGGCCCGCGGAGGAAAATCTCCACACCAGAGCACCACACTGTGCCGTGGAAAGGCGTGGAAAAAAAGTTTCCAGTCCACCTCTACTTCCGCGCCGTCCTCCAGCTTCGGCATGGGTTGGCCGAGCAAAGTGGCGGCGGTCCGTACAATGTTGACCCTGCCGCGAACCGGCTGCCGCACCTCGTGGCCCGTCGGGGTTGCGTGCCAAAAACCCACCCGATCACGGTTGCCAGCTGCGGTGAGGGCAAAAAGTCCGGCGATTTCCAGCAAAGCCTCACGCTTGGTTCGGCTGCCGGATCCGAACTGCAGAGACGGCGTGTCTTCCAAAAGCAAAATGATGGTGAGTTCCCGCTCCTCGATAAATTTTTTCCGGTACAACTCGCCCAAGCGCGCGGAGACATTCCAGTCCACGTCCCGGATGTCGTCCCCATACTCGTATTTGACCACCTGATCGAACTCCCGGCCCCGGCCACGGAACGCGGAGCGATACTCTCCGCCTAGAAAAGAGTCCGCCGCCATGCGGACGCGCCATTCGAGCCGGCGCAGCATGGCCAGCGGCGCTTTGCGGGCCGCTTCCCCGGAGCCGGTCACAGTCGTCATCGGATTTTTTTCCCACCCCCTCCTTAATACCCTGCGGGGACGGGCACTCGTTCCAACACGCCCCGCAGAATCTCGTCCGTGGTGGTCTCCTCCGCCTCGGCCTCGTAGGTCAGACCCACCCGATGGCGCAGGGCATCCAGAAACACATTTTGCACCACCTCCGGTGTTCCGTGGTCCATGCCATGGAGCCAGGCCAGGGCCCGGGTGGCCTGCACCAGGGCCAAGGACGCTCGGGGGCTGGCCCCGTAGGACAACACCTTGGAGGCAGTGGAGGTCGTGCCCCCGGTGCCCCCGGCGGCTTCCCGGGTGGCGCGAACCAACGCCAGCATGTAAGCCTGCAGCGGCGGACTGAGATGCACGTTGTCCACCTGATCCCGCAGGGAGAGAAGCTCTTCGCCCGAAGAGACAGCTTTCAGTTTTGGTTGTTGGGTGAGTTGACCCCAGCGCTCCATCATGGCGCGCTCTTCCTGCTCGGAGGGATAATCAACCAACAGCTTAAAAAGAAACCGGTCGGTCTGGGCTTCGGGGAGCGGATAGGTTCCTTCCTGCTCCAGCGGATTCTGGGTCGCCATCACCAAGAACGGCCGAGGAAGTTGGTGGGTTTGACCGCCGATCGTGACCTGCCGCTCCTGCATGGCTTCCAGCAAAGCACTCTGCACCTTCGCGGGGGCGCGATTGATTTCATCGGCCAAGACCAGGTTGGCAAAGACCGGCCCTTGGTGCACCCGGAAGTTTCCTTCCTTAGGTTGGAAGACCATCGTTCCAACCACGTCGCTGGGTAGGAGATCGGGGGTGAACTGGATCCGCTCGAAATCCAATCCCATGGCCGAGCCCAGACTCTTGATCAAAAGGGTCTTGGCCAAACCAGGCAGGCCTTCAAGCAGCACGTGCCCATTCGACAGAAGCGCCACCAACAAACGCTCGATGACCACATCCTGCCCGATGATGGATTTCTGCACCTCTCCCTTGATCCTTGCCGCCCATTCCGATCCTTGTTTGCCCATAAATGAAAGTCCTCCTTCATGACATCTTCGCAGGGCTAGGCGGTTTTTCAACCCTAGCCCAGAGCCCAGTGGGGGTCGTGCTCCGTCAGATTCGAAGCAAAGACCAGCTCCTACTTTCCTGAAAAAACGACGGCGCCCTTCTCGATTCTTTCCAAAGTCAACTGGTCGGCAGCCCCCAGAGCCACGGTCATCCGGGCGAGGGCCTCCGTCCATTGATTCCAGGAGCGCAGCACCAGGGCCGGCGGCAGGGGCAATTTTCCCAAGGTGGCCTCAATTCGATAAATATCCTCCCCCTGCTCGGAACGGTTAAAGGTCATCTCATGGCGGAGAACAAAGTTTTTTCCCAAAAGTCGGCCCGTCCGGTCAAGCCGCAGGGTTCCGTCCTGGGTCTCCACCCGCCAGTCCTCAGCCGCCAGGACCACGATCTCGGTGACTTTCAAGGCTTCGAAGCGTAGCCGCTTACCGAACCAGGCATTTAGGTCGGCATCCGATACTCTTAGCTCCTGCGGGAATTTCTCTTTTTCCCCTCCGTACTTCCAAAACAGCTCCTCAATTACTTCCGGATCGCCCGACCCTCCGGAAACAAACGGTTCCGGCGCGCTAAGTCCCAAGCCCGCGGCCCGACCGAGAACGGCGACGATCGCCGCACCCGCCAAGGTCCAAGCCGTCCCCTTCCACCAGGCTTTGTGCCGGACAAATTCCAAAATCCCGTGGAACAGAAAGCTGGCCCCTAAAAATGCCCCGAACATTCCCACCCCCACCGCGGCCAAAAGTATTCCTTGGCCAATCAGAACGGGCGGAACTTCGGGGATTTCCAGTTTGGCCAAAAACGCTCCTCGGGCGGCTTTTTCGCGCGCCCCTTTTTCCCGGTCCCACTCCTGGGGCTCCAGCCACCGTCCCTCGAGCTTTCGCTTTCCCGCAGCCATCTCGGCCTTCTCCACCTTCCACGGCTCAGCCTGCTTTTCGATCTCCTCCGCCCTCGAGGGAAACTCCTGTCTCACCGCCTCCAAGGCCTGAACCCGCGCCGTCAGCTCTTCCTGAGTGTAGGTTGCGGCGGGGTCATATGACTTTGGCATGGCCTTGACCATCGCCGCCGAGAAGGCGGCGTCCGCCATCGCCAGAGCCTCCGGATCCTCCTCACTCGGCATCTGGTCGAGGATCTTTTTCCATTTCTCCACCTCTTCCTGCAAGGTCCGCTCAAGGGCCACAGCCTTGGCTTTAGCCTCGAGCAAGGCATTGATTGCCCCCACGGCTGTAGCACGGTCCACTTTTTGCCCGCGCCCGGGTGCCGGGGTCAGTCGTGCTACGATTCGATTTTTGGAAACTTTCTTTTCTGTCCCGCCAGGCTCCACCAACACAACCGTTCCGTCTTTGGCAGACTCCTTTTCCACCAAGACTAAATCGTGAGCTGCTTCTGGTTTGGTTGGCTCGAGCACATAGACCTGCACTCCACTAAATCCAAGAGTCGCCGTAGCCAACCAAACGGCCGCCGCCCAAGCCGCGCCCCTGCGCCAGCCTCGCCGGCTCAACGGCAAAGTTTCCGCGCCGCCTCGACGATATCCTTCGGCCCCATCCCGAAATGCTCGTAAAGCTCCCGGGCGCTATAAGCGGAACGGCCGAATTCGCCCCTCATGCCAATGGACGCACACTTCACCCCGACCCCGGCAAGATTCAGCGCATGCACCAGCATCGCGCCCATCCCGCCGACAATCTGATGATCTTCCACGGTAACTAGTCGCCCCCCGGCCTCCGCCAGCGCCGGCGTGATCGTGGCAAGATCCGGCCGGTTCACGAACGGGTTGTCGATCACCGCTGCCTGTTTTCCGTCTTTCGCCAGCAGCTCCGCGGCCTCCAACGCCAGCGGCACCATCGGCCCAGAGGCCACGATCACCACATCCTTGCCCTTCCGCAAAATCTCCGCCTTGCCCCAGGGATAGCCGTTCGGACGATCCCCGATCCGTGCCGGAAAATCCTCCCGGCCGGCGAAGAACAAGGCACTTTCACCGTCTTGGCCGGCTTGACGTTCCTTGGCCAGCCGACGAAACGCTTCCAACATCAACGCGTCCGCCTGCTCAGAGCAGCTCGCGGCAATCGCTAGCGTGTGCGGAATTGAAGAGACCGCCGCAAAATAGGTGGTGGCCTCGTGTGAAGCCCCGTCCGCCGCATCCTGAAAGCCGGCGTGGGTAAAGGCGGCAACGATCGGCCCCTGCGAAAGAGCCGCCATGATGATTGGTAAATTTCCCTTGGTAATGCCGAACTGGGAAAACGTGTCGGCCACCGGAAGGAATCCCGTTTTGGACAAACCCGTGCAGGTGCTGATCATGTTTGCCTCGGCCACACCGATGTCGAACGAACGCCCTGGCACCGCTTTCTGAAATGCCGCGACACCGGTTGATCCCGGCAGATCCGCGCTGACGGAAACCACCGGCAGTCCCTCCTGGGCCGCCGTGGTCATGGCGCGGGCAAATCCCGCCTGCACCTTTTCTTTTTTCACCGCGGGGCTGGCGGCCGGGGCATTTTTCTTGGCGGCCTGCTTGTCCTCCCACCCCTTGCGCAGGGCCTGCGCCCAGGCGGCCAGATCGGTCGGCGTTTTCCCGCCGGTGATCTCGTTGACGAACTCCACGATTTTTTCGCCATCCTTGAGCGGGAACCCGTGGCCGCCCGAAGAGCTTAGTTCGGTCTCCTTCACGCCAAATCCTTTGACGGTTTTTACCCACAGACAGACCGGTCGGCGGGGATCTCCTTTGGCTTCGGCCACCGCCTGCTCGACAGCCAAATAAACCTTTTGCAGATCCTGACCCTCCTGCACGTGGCGCACATTCCAGCCGAGGGGCGCCAAGGCGGCAAA
>JACCDW011124584.1_pt1 | contig 16282 bp, 12 predicted proteins | sample 7449781 | NCBI WGS metagenome assembly JACCDW01 (sample SAMN15323449, study PRJNA562643) | freshwater metagenome | isolation source: river surface water | place: USA:Blue River Watershed | collected 2017-08-18
TTGTAGGATCGCAATATAAAAATGCATCACGTTATTTCCGTCGTTATTTAGAGAAAGCAGAAGCTACGCCACAGGTAACTTTGGAGACAGCTAAATTGTTGTTTTTGTCCAAAGATTATGAAGGAGCTATGAAATATACAGATGAAGCGGAGCATAAGGGGATAAAAGATGATGATATTTATCGTATGCGTGGGTATTCTCATGTTGAGATGGGTAAGTTTCAAGAAGGTATCGACAACCTAGATGGAATGGTGAAGAAAGGCGTTAAGCCCTATTTTATGGATGATTTGTATTTCGGAAAGGGATACCAAGGTTTAGGGAAAGATTCAGTGGCATTGATTTACTTAGAGCGTGCTGCACCTTTGGATACAAATAATAACGTATATTCGATTATTCATGATGTGCGATACAAGCAAAAGCGTTATGCGGATGCTGCTGCTGCTGCCATGAATTCAATTCAGTGGAAAGTTAAAAAAGCACAAACGGTAGGGTCAGGTGATTACTTTAAAGTAGCGATGGATTACTATTTGACAGCTGCTTTTATTAATAAGGCGGATACAATTGCTCGTCCAGCGATGGCGATGCGTGCTGACTCGATGTTTGCCAAAGCGATTGAGATTAATGACAAATGGCCTCCATTCTACATCAACCGTGCCCGTACGAATAACTTAATTGATTACACAGGTACCAAATGGTTGGGTGCTCCTTATTATGAGAAATTCTTAGCGGCTGTGGAAACACAACGTGCAGAGAAAGGACAATATAAAGAAGATAAGAACCAATTGTTTGAGGCATTAAAGTTCTTGGGTGGTTATCATTTGTCAGTGACAAAGGATGAAGCCAAAGTCAAAGAGTTGTTTACAAAAGCACAAGAAATTAAGCCAGAGGATGTGGATATTAAAGCATACTTTAATCCGACTCCAGTCGTAGCACCCGGAGCCCCTGCTGCACCAAAGAAATAAATGAGTTAGGAAGCCCAGCAATGGGCTTCTTTTTTTTAATATCTATCGTATGGCTTACGCATTAATTACAGGAGCAAGTAAGGGAATAGGAAAAGAGATTGCGAATGAGCTGGCGATCAAAGGCTATGATCTTTTGCTCATTGCTCGGAATTCCTATGAACTTCAAATGGTCAAAGAGGAGTTTGAAAAGAAATACGGATTAAAGGTTGACTATTTAGTTGCCGATTTATCCGAGACTGGTTCAGTCGATCGAATCGTTTCGTGGGTGGAAGAGAAACAAGTGGATTTGCGTATTTTAGTAAACAATGCAGGCTATGGCTTAGTTGGCCAATTCGAGCAATATTCTTTCGAAGAAAATCAAAAAATGATGCAGGTAAACATGCATGCATTGGTTGAGATGTGTCAAAAGTTCTATCCTTATTTAGTGGGGAAAGGGCAGGCTTATGTTTTGAATATCGCCAGTTCAACAGCCTATCAAGCAATTCCTAATATGAGTCTATATGCGGCAACGAAAGTATTTGTCTTGAACTTTTCACGTGGTTTGCATCATGAATGGAAGGAGAAAGGTATTTCCGTTACGGTAGTAAGCCCTGGAGCGACAACGACAAACTTTAATGATCGTGCGAACCTACAAGACAAAGCGCGTAAAGCTGCTGAGAAGGTGACAATGACGCCTGCTGCTGTGGCTAAACTTGCCGTCGATGGAATGTTTGCAAAGAAAATAGAAGTGATTACGGGGATGGTGAATAAACTCGGAGCATTTTTAGCTTGGGTCGCGCCCAAAGCAATTAGTGAGAAAGTCGCCAAAGGAATTTATGAGTAAAGTGAAAGGCCAGCAATCGCTGGCCTTTTTGATTGGTCGGGATGACAGGATTTGAACCTGCGACCACACGCCCCCCAGACGTGTACGCTACCGGACTGCGCTACATCCCGTTTTCTACAAAGATATATTTTGGCCTCCTTTTTGTCAATCAGAGACAAGGAAAATTCGTTTTTCGGCCGACCAGTTTCCTGCATACAGGATGAGAATGTAGCTCCCGGAAGTGATATCCGATATTTGAAGACTCAGGATATGCTGGGTATCATTTATTTGCCACTGTTTGATTTGTTTTCCTTGTAGGCTATAAAGTTCGGCTTTTACATGACTAAGATCTTCCTGTATTTCAACTTGCAATTGTTCTCCCTTGTTGGGATTAGGGTAGACTTGAACACCTGGGTCATCTGTAGGTATCCCCAAACTAGCGACTTGAAAAGGGGAAAAGCATTGTATTGGAATGGCATCAATTAGCTGGTATTGTCGAACGGCCCGAACTTGAAATAAGCCCGATTGTCTAATTTTGATTTGTGCTGTCGTGTCTATTAAAATGTGTTTGCCTAATCTCCATTCGTACTTCGATATTTTCTCCTGATTGATGGCCTGAATAAAATAAGCTCCAGAACGGATGAGCTTTGGCATCCAGGGGTTTTCCTGGGCGACGACATGTAGGGGGAGGCTGGGTGGGGACCAACAGCCAAATTCGTTCTTCGTTTTGAGTGAAATGATATTGCTGAATGAAACGACAATGCTGTCTGTTTGCTCATTTGAACTCCATTTATATGCATAGGCCGGGGTTGCTCTTAATATGATGGATTCTCCTATACAAAACTGTCTATTGAATGTTTGAATACGGGGTTGGGGCTCTTCGGGGAAATAATATGTTTTTATGGGATTGCTGGGCGGAGACCAACAACCAAGGGAATCTTGCCAACTGGCCTCATAGGATTCAGGCTTTTTGGAATAAATGTTTGCGCTTGTTTCGTTCGACGACCAGCGATAATTTGTTCCCGTTTTATTGAGAACTAGCAGGACAGAATCTCCCCGACAAAATCCACCATTTTTTTGCACGAGAATCTGCGGTCTTTCAGGAATGGGATTTACTCGAATTTGAATGGATTTAGACGGATTAGACCAGCAAAATCCATCATCTGAAACCTGTACATAAACATCGATTTGTCCTTGCTTTTTTCCAATTGCGATAAATGTCGAAGCAGTATGTTGGTCATTCCATAAATAGAAAGGGTGAGACTTAGGTGCCAGGAAATGGATAGAATCGCCCACGCACATTTGATTTTTTGATGCGATTAAATTGGGTGGACTGGGTTTGGTATGGACGTCTACATGGAGTACTTCGCTGCGATATGTACATCCATTTCGCTGAATAATGGCTTGGTAATTTCCTGCGTTTAATGCTTCGTTTAAGTCGGTTTGCTGGGCGAATAAATGTCCATTAAATTCCCAGCCGACCAGTTGTGCTCCAGGAGGTAGTTCAATACTCAACGTTGTTTTATCGCCCTCGCAAACAAAGTTTTGGTAATTGGTTTGTATTTCGATTTGCGGTGCCCTCAGTGCTGGCAATAAAATATTTAGCGTATTGCTTATACTCGCTGGACATGTGATTTGAATTTCCATATTTTCTGGGACATATGCTTCCCAGTCATTTGTTGCGAGTACGACTTGTCGGTTAATGTCAATATGGCTTTCAACTGGACAGCCTGTTACATGTAGGGAATATGTTCCCGACTCGCAGTTTTGTTGCAGTTGGTAGATAAGCTGAACGTGAGGTAGGCTAGAATCAGAGGAATCTGTCGGTGGCGGATTTATATCTGGAGGTGGATCATTGTTCGTATTATCGATGGGATTGCAATCAATATTTGAACGGATCTGTACTGAAATGGCCGTTCGATCACTTTCGCAGCCATTGATTTTTTGAGAAACAAAACGGGTCAATTGACTATTTTCTGGGGTCGCGATTGTGGAAATGGTTGTTGCGGTACTCAGCGGAGTCGTGCTACTGGCAGATAGGTACCAAATATTATTGCTCCCACCAGAGGCTTGAAAGGGAATCGAAATACCGGGACATATTTCGGGCGGAGTTCCGGCATTTTGTGGCGGTGTCGGTTTATTAAATGCTTTTGCCTGAGTTCCTGAGGACGGCAGGCTTTCACAACCGGCATTCACGCAAGTGGCAAACAAGGGGTGTGGGATATAATCGTGAAGGGTGATTAATAATCTTGCCCCAGATCCCACAGCTTGTTGATATGCATCATACCATTGTGTTGTATAGGGAGAACATCCACTCGCATTGACTGAAAAGGCCTCTTCGATGCAGCCTGCATATTGGTTGGCAGCGTGTCGGGGAATCGGACTGGATTTGATTTGCAGAGTGATTTCAGCGGATGTTCTGGGACAGGTCGTTGTTTGATTCAGGTTTTGAAGGGAACCTTCGTTGTCGTTGTTTGGGCTGACATTAAAGTCGATACGAATTTTGAATTTTTGCCCATCGAGTTCTTTTGAAGCTTGTTTAATTTGTAATTGATTTTGTTGGCCTCCTTGAAATTGTTCATTGTCAATAATCTCCTCAAAAGCTCCTCCATTTATGGAACGCATCCATTGAAAATGTGTGGCCCCTTCAGAATGGTTGGCTGTTAACTGCCCATTTCCTCGTTCGCATACCGGGGCATTTAGAATAGTATTGATTTTTCTAATTTGAATGCTAGCCACCTCCGAGTAGATTGAACAAGATCCGATGCTGATTTTTACTCGGTATAGGGTACCAGTGGGGTGCAAGGAATTTCCACTTGGCATGATTTGATAATTCGCCAGCGTTGCACCGGCGATGGTTGAAAAGTTGGCATCTTGTGGTCGCTTCTTCTCCCATTGAAAGGCATTTCCATTACTAATGACAATCATTCGGATAGAGTTCCCTTCGCAGTCGGCCTGCGACTGGGGTTGTTGGGTGATGACAGGGCACTGAGCGAATGCGAGGAAGGGGAGGAGGAGGAGGATAAGCTTCATAATTTGGTGCTTAGTTTTTATAGCCCCAGGTTTTAACCTGGGGATCCCTAGGCTAAAGCCTAGGGTTATCATGGGGATTCCCCCATGAAAGTAACGTGTATCGCGCTTCAACCCCATTCAGAAATGGAATAGCGCCGAAGATTATCAGCTTATTGGCATAAAAAAAGCCAGCCCCCGATTGGAAGCTGGCTGGAATCAAAATCGATCCATGTTAGATATCGCAGATCTTAACGGCTTGTTCTAAGGAAGCCATTTTATCTGGACGAGCCGGAATGAATTCCTGGCCGATGTATCCTTTATATCCGGTATCATAGATGGCCTTGATGATGGCGCGGTAATTCAATTCTTGCGTATCATCAATTTCATTACGGCCTGGTACACCGCCCGTGTGGTAATGGGAAATATAAGGATAGTATTTTTTAATCGTCGCAATTACGTCCCCTTCCATGATTTGCATGTGGTAGATATCGTAAAGCAATTTAAATTTATCTGAACCGACCATCTCACAAAGTGCAGCACCCCATTCCGTGGTATCCGCCTGATAATCCTTGTGGTTGACCTTCGAGTTCAATAGCTCCATCGAAATCGTTACATCGTAACGTTCCGCCGTCTTCATGACACGTTGTAAGCCTTTTTTGCAATTAATCAATCCGTCTTCGTCGCTCATACCATCGCGGTTTCCCGAGAAGGTGATGATATTTTTCACGCCGGCTTTGGCGGCTTTTGGGATAATGTCCTCATAAAATCCCACTAAGGCATCGTGGTTTTTGACCTTATTAAAGAAGTTGGGGATATTCATGCCCGCTGGGTATTTACCCCAACCGATTGCCGCAGTCATGTCATATTTCTTCAAAATATCCCATTCTTCTGGACCCGTCAATTCGATGGATGATAAACCAATGCGTTTGGCATTTACGATTAATTCCTCAAATGGTATTTTGTCATAACACCAGCGACAGGCCGAATGCTGTACTTTTCCATTTAGTTCCGCACCCACGGCGATGTCCGCTTTCTTGAAGCGCTCCTCCATGGATGAACCGAATAATCCTAAACCGGCTAATCCTGCCGAGCTTTTTAGGATATCTCTCCGACTCACATTATTTTTCATAGTCTTTGTTTGATAGGTTTAATTAAAATTAGAAAGGATGCTCGCCGTTTGGTAAGCAATCTTTTCATTGTATGTTCGTGCAATCGATTTATAGCGAAATAGATCGATGATTGTGCCGATCAATAGGAATCCACCCGTAAAAAAATAGAGCAATCCCAATCCGATACGGTCCGTAATAAAGCGCTGTAAGCCTGCAAAGCAAACAAATCCAGCCAATGTACATATTAGAATCAAGACCGGATCGCGGCGTTTGCTCATGTAAATGGACATGAATTGGGTTTGCTGTTCCTCCGACATCCCCTGTAAAATAGGTGTTAGGCCATCGGCTTCTGCCAAATCTAAACTGGCCAACAAGGGGAAGATGTTCGAATTCATGAGTGAAATAGCAGATTCAAACTGTTAGTTACGAAAATTTCACTTAGCTCGAAAATGATTCCCGGAAATATTCCAAAAATGATACTTAAGATGCCTAAGCCAAACAGGCTGATTTTTTCCATGATCGTCAAATCAGGTAATTCCCACGTGCTCTCACGCACATAATAGCTACCCAAAAATATTTTTTGGAAGGTCCAAAGCAAATAGCCCGCTCCCAATAAAATCCCTAATCCTCCCAATACGGCATAGATTGGCGTTAAATTCGAACTTGTGAAGGCTCCCATCAAACTGAAAAATTCGCCGATGAATCCCGAGAATCCCGGGAGGCCCAAGGAAGCAAATATGGCGATGCCCGAAATGACTGTGAACCAAGGCATTGTTGTGGCTAGACCAGAGAAATTGTCAATTTGGCGATTGCCGGTCCGACTGTACAATACGCCTACCATCAGGAATAAGAGTGATGATAATATGCCATGGGATAATAGTTGGAAAATAGCACCCTGCCAGCCTTCGGGTGTGAAGGATGCAATCCCAAGCAAAACAAATCCCATATGCGAAACGGATGAATAGGCCACTAATTTCTTCAAATCGGTCATCGCTAAGGCATTGTAGGCCCCATAAATGATGGACAAAACTCCTAATCCCGCCAGGATGGGTGCTGCTTCAATAGCTTCCGCAGGGAAGAAAGGGATTGCCATTCGTAACCATCCGTATGCTCCGATTTTCAATAATACACCGGCTAATAAGACGGAAATGGGTGTCGGTGCCTCTACGTGTGCATCGGGCAGCCATGTGTGCAAAGGAACTAGTGGTAATTTGATGGCGAATCCAATGAATAAAAGCCAAAAGCCCCACGCGCGGCCGGATAAGCCCCCCAATAAAAAACCGGATTGCGGACTGAAAAGGTTATTCGGTTGGCAGTTATGGGCATCACTCAAAGCTTGCATGTCGAAACTGTGCACGATTTGATTGGGGGCAATTTCATGTGCTGCTAATGCCGTTTGCATGGATTGCAAAGCCTCGATGCCAAAACCCTGGTTGACGCCTAACTTTTGTAATGATATGGCCGTTTCATAGGGATCCATATAGGCCAAAGCGATGCCTAACATCACGATGAGGATGAAGAGGGACCCAACTAATGTATAAATAAAAAATTTGAGCGATGCATAATTTCGGCGAGGACCTCCCCAAATTCCGATCAAGAAGTACATCGGCAATAACATGAATTCAAAGAAGATGTAAAACAAGAACATATCTTGTGCTACGAAACAACCCATCAGGGAGGCGTTCAGCAACAAGACTAAGGCATAATAGCCCTCGATTTTATCATGTATGTCTTTTGAATTCCAAAGCGCCACGAAGCTAACTAATCCCGTGAGTAAGAGTAATCCCAAACTCAAACCATCCACACCGATCGCGTATTTGGAGACAAAATGGCCTAGGCTGCCCAGGTTTAAATGGATCCAATTGTATGATTCGGTCAATTGAAATCCAGCCTGTGAAGGATCAAAAATCAAGGTGATTTTCGCTAAAACGAGTAGCTGAATTGCCGTGACACTGATGGCCACAAGCCTACTGTAGGTCCCGCCTAATTTTCCAAACCCCACGATGAGTGAGGCAATCAGTGGCAAAAGAATGATGTATGATAAGTTTCCCATTAATACAAAAGGTAAATTAGGATGAAAACCAAAGTGAAGAATACCCAGAACCAATAGCGGTGTAATTGCGCCGACTGCCATGTTTGCAAGCGAGCGCCTAGGCTCCGACTGGTCGATGCAATTAAACGAACCGATCCGTCCACGAGGTGGCGATCAGTCCATGCACTCATGTGCGCAATGATCACTTGTAACTCCGTGAATTTGACAACGATTCGATCAACTACGCGTGAGTCAAATTGATGGATTTTTTGTCCCATGGTCCAAGCTACGCGGTAGAGTGATGGCCAAATAAATCCAAGAAATTGATTGTTTTTCGATGGAATCCACTGCCGTGTTAGGTAGGTAATTCCCAGGCCGATGACCCATGAGCCCGCCGTGATGCCCAGCCAAAAAGTAGGCAAGTGATAATTTTCAATGTGAAAAAAGGATAAAAATACCGAATGATGTGCGTCCATTGGATTGAATGAGATCCAGAAAAATAGGCTCAAGAAAGTCAGTAACCCGATCGGTGCGATTTGCAACCACTCTTTAGGCTCGTTTGTAAAATGATGCTTCCCACGGTTTTGGCCTAAGAAAATCAAATAGATTTGTCGGCACATATACGTCGCCGTCAAGCCCATTCCCACGGCCAAAGCCCCTAGCATTCCATAGTAGTAATTCGCATACGCACTATGGTGGGCTGCATCCCACAAAAATCCAGCAATATTTTCCTTGCTATAGAATCCGCTGGTGAATGGGATTCCTAACATCCCTGCCCCGAAAATCACATACGCAATAAAGCTTATCGGCAATTGTTTCCGTAAACCGCCCATTTGGTTGAGGCTTTGGGCATCTAAGTGATGTGTGGTTTTTTGGTGATGCAAATAATGAATCACAGACCCCGCCGTTAGGAAAAGGCCTGCCTTGAAAATACCATGCGCATATAGGTGAAACAGGGAGGCGCTAGACCCCATACCTAGCCACATCAGGCCGAGTTGCGAGATGGTCGAATAGGCCAAAACCTTCTTAATATCGTTCTGAAAAAGGGCGAAAAATGCACCAGAAACCATGGAGATGGCTCCGATTGTTCCCATGAATAAATGGGCTTCTTCGCCGATGAAGGGGAAAACACGAATGCCAACAAACACCCCGGCAGCCACCATGGTTGCTGCGTGAATCAATGCGGAAGCGGGCGTAGGGCCTTCCATGGCATCAGGAAGCCAGGACATGAGTGGAAATTGTGCCGACTTTCCTATGCCACCCATGATCACCGCGATACCGATGATGGCCGGTGCACTTCCATGCATCTCCGAAAAGACTGTTGTTCCGAAATATTGACTCAACCCGATTAGCCCGAAAAGTAAGGCAATATCCCCGATTCGATTCAATAGGAATGCCTTCTTGGCGGCCTTGATCGGTGCCTCTTTTTGGTGCCAAAAACTAATTAATAAATACGAGCAAGCACCGACTAATTCCCAGGCGCCATAGAAAATATAAATTTGATCTGTGAGAACGAGGAGGGTCATCGACCCGATGAACAGGTGTAAATAGCTATAATATCGCCCGATTTTGGGGTCATTCGCCAGGTATGACTTTGAAAAAATTTGAACAAATAGCGCGACGATACTGACTAATAAAAGCAATAATTGGGCAGATTTTGTCACCCAAAAACTTGCCTCAATGGCCTTACCTCCTAGGGAAAACCAGGGGAAGCTGATAATGCCTGCTGGCTGGTGACCTACTTGGAACGCTAGGTAGGTAAATAGACCTGCAAGTAGAATGGAGCCATTCACTTGAATTTTTTTAGGAAGCCAAGCAACGAGCCCAGCGGAAAGCCAAGGCAGGATGAGTAGCGCTAAAAAAATCGTTTGAGCTGGCATAAAAGCATTTAAGGAAGCAAAGATAAAATAATCTACTGATTTTGTAGGGAATCCGGGGCAATTATCCGCCGGAAACGGGTGGAATCAGGGCAATTTCCATGTGTGCTTCGATGATAAAATCGGGTTTTGGGAAATGTTGTTCGGCGGCTAGTCGTAGCGAAGGCAAATTCTGGAGTGGAGGGAATTGCTCTTTTACGATTGCCAGAAGCTTTTCGGCATGAAGAGGCCCTTCAAAATCCAGGGAGATTTGGTCTTTTTTTAATAAATCTCGACAAATGCCGAAGAGTAGTAAGTTATAGGTGGCCATTATTTTCGTAATTTGCATACTAATGTATAAAGATAATCAACTCTTGGATAATCACGGTCGGCCGATGACTTATTTACGTCTCGCGGTGACGGATCGTTGCAATTTGCGCTGTTCGTATTGCATGCCGGCGGAGGGGATTGTCTATATGCCGGAGCGGGAGTTATTGACTTGGGATGAGATGGAGCGTGTCGTGCGAGTCATGCATGGGATGGGAATAGAAAAGGTTCGGATTACCGGAGGGGAGCCCTTTGTTCGCAATGGCTTAATGGATTTTCTTGCAAAGATTACAGCCTTGCCGGGCTTGGAGGTGTGTTTGACAAGTAATGGGGTGTTGATTGGGGAGTACCTAGATCAATTGAAGTCCATGGGCATTCGTTCGGTGAATTTGAGTTTAGATGCCTTGGACCGTGACCGATTTAAGCAGATAACCCGTCGGGATGATTATGAGGTTGTTTACCAAAATTTATTGCGTTTAGTGGAGGCCGGTTTTGAGGTGAAAATCAATGCGGTGGTGATGAAGGGGCAGAATGAGCAGGATATTTTGGCTTTGGCATCCTTGACAAAAAATCTTCCTGTTTCCGTACGTTTTATCGAGGAGATGCCATTTAATGGATCGGGATTGGTGGAGGGAACTTTGTTTTGGAACCATGAGCGGATTTTGAATGAAATAAAATCTGTTTATCCGGATGCGAAGGCGATATTGCTGCGCGGAGGAGAGACGGCCAATCGGTATGAGATTCCGGGTCATTTGGGAGATGTAGGCGTTATTGCTGCATTTTCGCGGACCTTCTGTGGATCGTGTAATCGAGTTCGATTGACTGCCAAAGGGCAGGTGAAAACGTGCTTATATGATGATGGCGTTTTTGATTTGAAGGCGTATCTTCGCAAGGGAATTTCGGATGAGGATTTACGGGATGTTTTGTTAAGTTTATACCAAAAGCGGCCTCTTGATGGTTTTGAGGCTGAAAATAATAGAAAGGGCGTTATCACTGAATCGATGACGACGATAGGAGGTTAATTTATGAGCGCATTAGCTGAAATTATTGAGAGCTTTTCGAAGCTGCGGGTTATGGTCATTGGGGATCTCATGGTGGATGCCTATACTTGGGGAAAAGTGACGCGAATTTCGCCGGAGGCACCCGTGCCGGTGGTGAATGTCGTGAAGCGTGAATCCCGATTGGGTGGTGCGGGGAATGTGGTGTTGAATGTGGCGAGTTTAGGTGCCAAACCGGTGGTTTTTTCTGTGATAGGAGATGATGCGACGGGTGCTTCTTTGTTACATATTTTAAAGGAAGCAGGCTTATCGGTTGATGGCATCATCCAGGAGGCCGGTCGGCCTACAACCGTCAAGGAGCGAGTAATTGCAGGGTCCCAACAATTATTGCGTGTTGATTCGGAGACGGAGAAAGCGATTTCGTCGGCCTCGGTTTCTTCCTTGGTTTCAGCGATCCAATTGGCCTTGCCCAATGTTGATGTGATTATTTTTGAAGATTACGATAAGGGTGTATTGAGCGCGGGATTGATTCAAGAGGTGATGGCAATGGCGAAGTCGGCGGGCATCCCCACAGTCGTAGATCCGAAGAAGAAGAATTTCTTTGCATATCAGGGTGCTACCTTGTTTAAACCCAATTTACATGAGTTGCGGGATGGTTTGGGCTTAGATTCCTCGGATTTGAGTTCATTGGCGTTACCTGCAACCGTTCAAAAATTTAAGGATTCTCAGCGTTTTGAAGGCTTGTTTGTGACGTTGTCAGAGCGTGGTGTTTACATGGATTTCCGTTCGGAGCAAGTGGCCATTCCTGCACATATTCGTCAAATTGCCGATGTTTCGGGCGCTGGCGATACGGTGATTTCGATTGCGGCCTGTGCCTTAGCTGCAGGAGCAAGTCCTACGCAGATCGCGGAGTTGGCAAATTTAGGTGGCGGCTTAGTGTGCGAGTTTTTAGGCGTCGTGCCGATCGATGTGAATTTATTGAAGAGGGAGGCCTCAATACTTGTATGATAATAACCCTAGGCTTCAGCCTAGGGATCTGGCCGAAGGCAGGTGGGGCTACATCTGTATCCAAAGTATTTATAACCCTAGGCTTCAGCCTAGGGATTCGGCCGAAGGCCGGTGGGAGTGTTTTGCAGACTTCGTCTGAAGGCCCCAGGTTAAAACCTGGGGATATAAACTAACCCTAGGCTTCAGCCTAGGGTTCTGGCCGTAGGACGGTGGGAATGATGTGCAGACTTCGTCTGAAGACCCCAGGTTAAAACTTGGGGATATAATCAAATACTTGATTTTCAATATCAATTTCTTTACAAAGTGATTGTCCAGTTTGTGTATGACATGAGAAAAACCTATTTTTCTCATGTCATACACAAATCTCAAAGTTCATGCTGTTTGGGCAACCAAATTTCGGAAACCATTATTGATCAAAGAAATTAGATTTTTGATATGCCAACATATTAGATCTTATGCTTATTCAAAAGGGATAAATATTCATTCAATTGAAGGATTTCATGATCACCTTCATTGTTTATTCACATTGCCGCCGGAATTGTCTTTGAGTCAAGCTCTTCAATTAATAAAAGGTGAATCTGCCTTTTGGATAAATAAGCAAAACTATTTTAGTCATTCTTTCGCTTGGGCCAAAGAGTACTATGCGGTTTCTGTTAGTGAATCAGCGGTTTCAGAGATTGCTTTATATATCTATGCGCAGGAACAAAAACATCAGAAATTTGAAGATGTGATAAAGGCGTTTGGTGTGAAGAAGGATTATTCTAGGCTTTAGCCAAAGGCAAGTTCAAGGATGTCTGGATTCAAACCCAAGTGATAACCCTAGGCTTTAGCCTAGGGATTCCAGCCGAAGGCTGATGGTGAGACGGAGACAGACGGAGTCTGTCAGTCCCCAGACTAAAGTCTGGGGTTATAAACCAACCCTAGGCTTCAGCCTAGTGATTCCAGCCGAAAGTGGGGTGTGATGGAGACAGACGGAAGTCTGTCAGTCCACAGGTTAAAACCTGGGGTTATAAACTATCCCTAGGCTTCAGCCTAGGGATCTGGCCGGAGGCCGGTGGGAGTGTGTACAGACTATGTCTGTCGGTCCCCAGACTAAAGTCTGGGGTTATAAATCTATCCCACCCATGCCGTGAATTCGATTTCCACTTTGTATTGCGGAGCGATCAGGGCTGAGATTTCGTAGATGCCGGTTGTTGGTTTTACATCGCCAAAAAAGTGTGCATGGGCACGGGCGATTTCTAAATTTTGCGAGATGTCAGTTGTGAAGATGCGTGTACGAACCACATCTTTGATGGATGATCCTGCTTCTTCCAAAACCACCGCGATGCGCTCAATGATGTTGAAAGTTTGGGCATAAAAATCATCTGCCGTTACTTTTTCGGCATCAATAAGGGCAACTGTGCCTGAGATTTCTAATAGGTTACCGGTTTTCACGGCGCGGCAATAGCCGAATGTGTCTTCAAAAGGGGATCCAGAGGAGATGTTAAGTCTTTGTGACATGGTGGTGGGTTTAAAACCCCAGGTTTCAACCTGGGGCCAGCCAAAGGCTGGATGGTGTGCTGTCAGACTTCGTCTGAAACCCTAGGCTTTAGCCTAGGGTTATAACGTTCTAACTATTCGCTTTTTTTACAATTTTCTCCCACATCTCCGGCTTTGCGTGGCGAACCACTTCGCCGATTACAATGATGGCAGGATTACGAAGTTCTTCTTTTTTTGCCAAATTTTCAAGTTCCGAAGCAGTCGAAATGCCAATGCGCTGATTCGCCATCGTGCCGTTTTGAATAATGGCTGCTGAAATATCACCTTTGCCGTATTGTTCGCACAATGATGCGATTTCAGCTAATTGGCTCATGCCCATGAGGATAACTAGGGTTGCAGAGGATTGCAAACCCAATTTTAAGTCCTCGGTTAAAGAACCGTCCGATTTGGTACCCGTCATCACCCAAAAACTTTCATTCACTCCGCGAACGGTTAAGGGGATGTCGGCTGCCCCAGCCGCAGCATACGAGGAGCTGATTCCGGGAATATAGCCGGTTATTAGACCAAAGGAACGGGCATGTTCGATTTCTTCTTGGCCCCGACCAAACACAAAAGGATCGCCACCTTTTAAGCGAACTACATGTCCTAAGGCATAGGCCTTTTCTACAATGAGTTCGTTGATTTTAGCCTGGGAATGGCTCTCGCCGGGTTTCTTTCCTACGTAGATTTGTTCGCAAGTCTCGGAACAATGTTCCAATAAGCTTTTGTCGACCAAAGCATCATACAAGACCGCCTGCGCAGATGAAATCGCTTTAATCGCTTTCAATGTGATCAATTCCGGATCGCCAGGGCCTGCCCCTACCACCGTGAGGCGGGGTTGCGGTTCTAATTTTCTGAAATGTGCTAAATTTTTCATGCGACAACTTGGCGATAAGTAGTGGAGGCAATTAAAAATGTTTTGGCTTGCGCTGCGAATTGTCGGGCAAATGCTTCCGAAGGTTCGTTTTGGTTAATTTGTAAGACCAATTCTGGGAAAGTTGGCGCTTCAATCGCAAACTCACCCGTTGCGACAAAATGCTCTTCAAACTTGTTGATGACCGCGTTTTGGTTGGCGACAGTCACCGACTTGTCTAATAACAAGGCTTTGGCAGCTGAAATAAAGACCGAATAGGCATGGTAGATGGCATCCGCCCAGCGTTTGTCCTCCAAAGCCGCCGCAGTCCAATCATATTTTTCTTCGGATTCAAATAAAAGCGTTGCCACCAAGTCGATCATTACGCCGGCACATTCGCCCACGCCGATCTCCGTGGCGAAGGAATCTGTCGCACCCCAATCGATGAAATCTGAATCCACCAAGGTGGTCAAATCCGCGATTGGTTTCAATAAATTATAGAAATATTTCTCGCCTTGACGATCGTAATATTCGTGGAAATATTCGCCTTCATTGGCGTTCTCTTCAAAGTTGTTTAATAGCACACGCAAGACTTCTGGGCCTCTTTTGGAAGGAACCTTGATGACTTTGTCCGCGATGCGACCTTCCCCGTTTCCGAGTGTCGCGCCGCCAATTAATACTTGCAAAGCTGGCAATACGCGCTTGTCGGCCGCTTTTAATGACGAACCGTGAAATCCGATGGACGCCATGCTGTGTTGGCCACAGGCATTCATACAGCCAGAAATCTTGATTTTCATTGCGCTGTCATGGATCAAAGATGGGAATTCTTCGTTGATCACTTGCTCTAATTTCGACGTGATGTTCGTCGAATCAGAAATCGCCAAATTACAGGTATCCGTTCCCGGACAAGCCGTAATGTTTGCGATGGAATTTGCACCCGGAGCCGCTAATCCATGCGCATGTAATACCTGGAACACGTAAGGTAAATTGGCCGTCGGAACAAATTTCAACATCAATCCTTGGTTGATCGTGATCCGAATATCATCTCCGATGTATCCTGTTAGCGCCTCGATTAAGGAACGAGAGGTGTCGCTCGAAATATTTCCATTCAGGATGCGCACGTAAACGGCGTGGAATCCTGCTTGTTTTTGTTCGAAGGTGTTGGTGCCCAACCACGTTTGGTATTCTGCCGTATCGGGTGCAGTGATGTCAGCTTTTAACTGAGGTTCTGCTACTTCCCAGGCGCTCGCGTCTGCGATGGCAAAGCTGTGGTTTTTCAAGGCCTTGGTTTCAGCATTCACCAAAAGCATGAATTCTTCAAAACCGATTTTTTGAATTAGGAATTTCATGCGGGCTTTATGGCGGGAATTACGTTCCCCGTGGCGATCAAACACACGCAAAACGGATTCCATGAACGGGATGATTTGGTCTTCGGCAAGGAATTCGTAGGCGGTATAGGCCAACATCGGTTGGGCCCCTAAGCCACCACCCACAACGACTTTAAAGCCGCGCGTGCCGTTCTTGATTTTGGGAATAAAGCCAACATCATGTAGGTAGGCCAAAGATGTATCTTCCTCGGTGTTCGAAAATGATATCTTGATTTTGCGCCCCATTTCTTGGCAGATCGGGTTGCGAAGGAAATAGCGGAAGGCCGCATCCGCATGTGGGCTTACGTCAAAAAGTTCTTTCGGGTCGATGCCGGAAGTAGGGGAGGCGGTGATGTTACGCACCGTATTTCCGCAGTCTTCACCACTTCCACACCTTGAATTTCCATCGTAGGCTTCTGCGCATAAAGCCCCATAAAA
>JACCDW011602457.1_pt1 | contig 16282 bp, 9 predicted proteins | sample 7449781 | NCBI WGS metagenome assembly JACCDW01 (sample SAMN15323449, study PRJNA562643) | freshwater metagenome | isolation source: river surface water | place: USA:Blue River Watershed | collected 2017-08-18
AAATTTGTGTTTAATTTACATAAACAAGCAAGTGCTTAAAAGTTAAATTTGTATAAACGGTAATAGCCATGGAAGCGAAATTTTCTCAACGAGTTAAAGAAGTGATTCAATACAGCCGCGAAGAGGCCATTCGATTGGGTCATGATTATATAGGATGCGAGCATCTTTTACTGGGAATTATCCGGGAAGGAGAAGGCAAGGCAATTCAAACCTTGAAAGTATTGGATATTGATCCGCTTCGATTGAAAAAAAGTATCGAAGATGTGATCAAAAGCACAGCGGTTAAAACGGCTAATTTGGGGAATATTCCGTTAACCAAACAGGCAGAGAAAGCGCTGAAAATTACTTATTTAGAAGCCAAGATTTTCAAAACAGAATTGATCGGCACAGAACATCTGCTCTTGTCTATTTTGCGAGATGAAGACAACATTGCTTCGCGAGTTTTGAATCAGTATGGTGTTAATTACGATGTATTAAAAGGCGCATTGGAAGATGGAATTGAGCCAATTCGTGACGAAGCATCCAGCGATGATGGCGATACCCCTGAAGAATTTTACAAAGAAGAGCAAAAGATTGGAGATCCAAAGAAAAAAGGCAAAAGCAAAACGCCGGTATTGGATAATTTCGGAAGAGACTTAACCAAAGCAGCTGAAGAGGGTAAATTAGATCCCATTGTAGGACGTGAAAAAGAAATTGAACGGGTTAGCCAAATATTAAGTAGACGTAAAAAGAATAATCCCGTCTTGATAGGAGAACCTGGAGTGGGTAAAACCGCCATTGCTGAAGGATTAGCCCTGCGAATCGTTCAGCGAAAAGTGAGTCGTGTTTTATTTAACAAACGGGTGGTTAGTTTGGATATCGCCTCCATGGTTGCAGGTACCAAATACCGTGGACAGTTTGAGGAACGAATGAAAGCATTAATGATGGAGTTGGAAAAGGCAGACGATGTGATTCTGTTTATCGATGAAATCCACACCATAGTAGGAGCCGGTGGTGCTTCTGGCTCTCTGGACGCTTCCAATATGTTTAAACCGGCATTGGCTAGAGGCGAAATTCAATGCATCGGAGCAACTACCCTAGACGAATATAGACAGTATATCGAAAAAGACGGTGCCTTGGAGCGAAGATTTCAAATGGTACTGATTGAACCCGCTTCTCCCGAAGAGACGGTGGAGATCCTGCATAATATTAAAGATAGATACGAAGATCACCACGGCGTTCAGTATACAGATGACGCCATTAAATCGTGTGTTGATCTCAGTGTTCGATACATGAGCGATAGACATTTGCCTGATAAAGCCATTGATATCCTAGACGAAGCGGGTGCACGCGTACACATTTCGAATATTCATGTACCTTCCGATATCGTTCAATTGGAAAACGAATTGGAAGTGTTAAAACAAGAAAAATACCGAGTAGTAAAGAGTCAGAATTTTGAAGAAGCAGCGAAGCTAAGAGATAAAGAGAAGCGAGTTTCTGAGGATTTAGAAACGGCAAAAGCTCGTTGGGAATCCCAATCGGCAAATGAGAGATTCTTAGTAACCGACGAAGATATTGCCGCGGTAATTTCCATGATTACGGGAATTCCATTAAAGCGAATGGGAGAGGATGAGTCTAAACGATTGCTAAAAATGGCCGATATCTTGAGAAATCGAGTAATAGGTCAGGATAAAGCCATCGAAAAACTTACCAAAACTATTCAACGAACTCGAGCTGGATTTAAAGATCCAAATCGACCCATTGGCTCATTTATTTTCCTAGGTCCAACCGGCGTAGGAAAAACAGAATTGGCTAAATCCCTTAGCGAATTTTTGTTCGATGCAGACGATGCCATGATTCGAATCGATATGAGTGAATTCATGGAGAAATTTGCGGTTAGCAGATTGGTGGGGGCGCCTCCAGGATATGTGGGTTATGAAGAGGGCGGAATGCTAACAGAAAAAGTTCGCAGAAAACCGTACAGCGTGATTTTGTTTGATGAAGTAGAAAAAGCGCACCCGGACGTTTTCAACTTATTGTTGCAGGTCTTGGATGAAGGGCAGATGACTGATTCTCTTGGACGTAAAATTGATTTTCGTAACACGGTTATCATCATGACATCCAATATTGGATCTCGACAATTGAAAGATTTTGGAACGGGCGTTGGTTTTGGAACGATGAATAAAGAAGCTAGCAGGGAAAAAGATGCAAAGCAGGTTATAGAAACCCAATTACGCAAGTTTTTCTCGCCGGAATTCTTGAATCGTATAGATGACGTAATCGTGTTTAATTCGTTAGCCAAAGAAGAAATTATTCAGATTTTAGATATCCGAATGAAGAAGGTTTTGAAGCGAATTGCGGATATTGGCTATCATGTAGAGTTAACAGATACGGCTAAATCGTTCTTGGCAGAAAAAGGATTTGATCCCGATTTCGGAGCAAGACCGTTGCAACGTGCATTGCAGAAATACATGGAAGAGCCCTTAGCAGAACAGGTATTGCAAGGGAATTTGAAGGAAGGCTCTTATTTAAAGGTTGACCACGCAGAAGGGGCAGATGAATTGCTAATTACGGTAGCATCTAAACAATTGGATGCGCCGGAGTCCGAAATTATAGCTATTGCAGAAGCAAGTGAAACCAAAACTTTGGGGTCAGGGGAAACAGAAACGGCCAAACCAAAACGTGGTAGATCCTCAAAAAAGGACAATGACGAAAAGTAATTAAAAGAGTAAGGGAAACAGCAAGGCATCTTTCATTAGAAGATGTACCTAGGGAAAAACTCAAAAACTATGGATAGGTTCTTAGAAAAATCTGCGGATTTCTAGGAACCTATTTTTGTAATACGGTTGATTTACTGAATCAATTCGGATACCGCTGCTGGTAGCGGAATGAATAAAATAAACATTGGAATCGGTTACTTCGGTAATTATTCCAACATGGCCGCTTATTCTCCGCGATGCATTACTCCCTGTAAAACAAATGACGTCGCCGGGTTTGGCTTCGGAGACAGAAACCTGAATTCCTGCACTGTGAAATCCACTTGAGCTTGCTGGTGTCTTTATTCCTAGTACATTGGAGTAACAGTAGCCAACAAATCCGCTGCAATCAAATCCTTGAGGAGATTTTCCGCCTCCGCGATAGCGGGTTCCCATGTGTGTATATGCTTCTTGAAGTAACGCATTGATTTCCGGTAAGCCTATGGATTCGGAAACAATTACATCCGCTTCAACAGACTTATTGGAAATTTGCGCATTCAAGGTTGAGTAGGTTCCACCAATCAAAAAACAAAAAACAACGAATAACCTTCTCATGTTAGTTAATTAGTTTAATCATTGTTTTATATCTTTCAGCGTAGGTGTTGCCCGCTTTTTTCCCTTTGGTTTCCCAGCGTTGCTTCATATTTTGCACTCGATTACCGGGGTTGGGGTGGGTGCTTAAGAATTCGGGAATATTTCCTTTTTGTTCTTTCTCCATTTTTTCGAAGAATCCTGCAGCTCCAGTAGGGTTATAACTTGTAGCATACAACCAATCTACTGAGCAATTATCGGCTTCGGTTTCTGCATCGCGTCCGTAACTTAATTGAGCTAAGTTGGTTGCAATACGCAGCAATTGTGCTTTATCGGCTCCAAAAATCAGTTCAAGTAATAAATTTACACCGAATTCTCGGGTCAAAGCATCGGTGGAATGTCTTTTCTCCGCATGAGCCATTTCATGTCCCATTACACCGGCCAATTGATCTTCGCTTTCTAAATATTTCATTAGACCCGTGTAGACGTAAATAAATCCGCCAGGGGTACAGAATGCATTTTGGATGGTATCGTTTTTAATTAATCTAACTCTCCAAACAAAATCTTTTTTATGCTCTAAAAGATTGGTTGCCAATATGCTATCGCGAATTCCATAAATGTATTGGTAAATTTTGGTATTCTGTGCGGAATCCATAATAACCATCTTGGGGTCGTTTTCGATACTGCTTGCAACTTGCTTACCTAGAACTACGTCGTTTTCAACTGGAAAAATATTCACTTTGCCAATCCAAGATGAACAAGCGGAAATCCACAATGTGGCTAAACTAATAGGTATCCAAATAAGTATGTTGCGTTTTGCGATTTTCGACATAATCATTCGTCCGCAAACAAGCAATAAATGTGCCAAAGCCGGTAAAAGACTAGGATTTTAAAAGGGATAATCTAAACCAATTACAATGTTGGTTTCATTAATAAGGTATTTACCAAATCCTGTTTCCAATCCTTGGGTTAGGACCCACCGGTTTTCTACTGCTTTTGAAGGATCACGCAAGGGCCATCCCCAATCCAATCGGAACATAAAAAATTCCAAATCGAAGCGCATCCCTATTCCCGTATTCACGGCTACTTCACCGATAAATTTCTTTCTATTAATTACTCCATAACCGGCGGTAGATCCTCCAGCATCGGAGAAGTTCCAAATGTTTCCAGCATCCAGAAAGAGGGCACTTTCAATAAAATTCTTAATTAAGGTAAATCGATATTCAACGTTGGCTTCATAAATAATTTCCCCACTTCGGTCAATAATTGTTCCCACAGAACTTGGAGTATTCCCGGGCCCCAATCCTCGAGGTCGCCAGCCACGCAAGGAGTTAGAACCCCCAATAAAATAACGTTTATCGTAGGGGATAACCTGACTGTTGCCGTATGGAATCGCTAAACCCATTTTAGCACGAACCGCGATGCTGTTAAGTTCATCCAGGGTGATTCTATAACGAAATTCAGTTTCTATTTTAGAATATTGGAAATAGTTGACCCCTAAAAATTGATAATTTGAATCGGGATTATAATTGGGTTCAAATAAGTAGCGGTACAAGCGGTGCAGGTTACCAGAAGCTTCAAAACCCATCCGTATGAAATAGTAATTTGCGCCTGGTTTATTTCGATCGTTTGCTAGAATAATACCCACTTTAGAGGCAGAAATTAGCTGATTGGTGAATACACGTTTTACGAAATCTTGGTCCAGCTGAGGCAATTTCGGCAAGAAATCACTACTTAAAACATTTCTGTTATAACTCACTTCTAACGGAGTGTAGTACCAGCTTAATTTGGGTCGGATGAACTGGAAAGAGATACTGGCGGGAAGACTGCTTCTTAGGAAGTTCGGGTTGTTCTCAAATTGATAACTTAGAGAAAATACGGTGTTTTTACGTTCGAAGACTTTTCGAGAATCAAGTTCATTGAGCAATCGAAAATTGGGTAAAGACAACTGAGCATTGAAACCCTGCTGTATACCTTGGGCAAAATCAAAATCACCGATTTTACCTCGTTTAAAGATGGCCTCCCAAGAGGTTATACTCGAAATGCGGAGATTTTCTGCATTTCCAAAAACATTTCGATTTGTAAAACTGAGAATACCTGCTAAACCAAAGCTTTGCTGAGATTGGGTTTGAAAGTTGGTCCCTGAACTACCTTGGGGCGAATACAACACCTGGGGCTCTGCATTCCAAAACATTTTTGAATACGCTTTGGCGGTTAAAAAGGTGGTAATGGTTTGGGATGCACTGTCTAGTTCTTGCCTTATATCAACGAAAGAAAAAATACCCAACTCCACCAATGCTTGGTAGGTTTGATTGGTTTTAATTTGGGAATAGAGGCTGCCCGAATCTATTTGCAGTAAGGGAGTTATTGTAGATAAATTTATGGTGTAATGATTGAGTTTTAATACTTTTCCAGGTAAAAGAACAACGTCCGGAGTACTTAACTCTTTGTATTTATCACTGCATTGAATTTCTAAGAATAATTTACCAAAATTGAAAGGCTTCAGCTGTTTGGATTTAGCATTGTTGGGTGGACTAACAATCAAGTAAACATTGCCTTCCTTTTGCGAATACGTTGTATCGATTTCGTAGCGAAAGCACGAAGGGTTGGCTTCGAAATATCCCCTGTCTCTTAATTCGCTGGTTAATAGTGTTTTGGCTTCGTTTAGGCTGTTTAAATTCAAGGGCCAATATTGTCTGTAAATGGGTTTTTTAGCAATAATGGAATCCACCGTTTTCCTAACGTTTGAGTCTACCGATTCAGTTAAAAACGTTTTTAATTTGTATGGGCGTTCGGGGTAAATGTGATAAACAACTTTTGCTTTGCGTTTACTTTTATAGACCATTTGGGAGACACGTGCATCGAAGAATCCTTCATTGAAAAGATAATCTCGAATATTGTCTGAAGATAATTTTGTAAGTGCTTCTGAAACCAAAACAGGGGGTTCTCCCCATTGATTTCTGAGTTTTGACCTCCAAGCGATGGAATCATTTTTTTCGGGGTGTTTATAGCTGCTGCCTAAGGCATAGCTCCATAAAAATACAGGTAATCGATTGAATAACACCCGTTTATTGGGCCGATGGAGTATTTGGGCTTTTAGATCGCCTTCCTTTAGTGATTTATTATCGTGGATAACAACTTGATTTTTTCGAAGTAGGTATTGACTGTCTGGGATCGTTTTTTTTACACCACAACCAAACAACACAATCGCAATTGAAAAAAGCAGTCCGATTGTACTACTCCAAGGAAAATGAAGATATTTGTGTTTTTTATATGCCAAGTCAATCTCAGTTGAAACACCTGAGCTCGCTCAAGTTATCCAAATTCAGACAAAAATATGCTCAATTTGTGGTGGAAGGGCGAAAAGCGGTAGAGGAAGTATTCCACAGTCGGTGGAAGGTGTTGGGGATTTGGTGCACCGAGGAGTTTGCACAAAAGCATGGCCCTGTGTATTCTTATGAGATTATGACAGAATCGGACAATAAAAAAATTTCTTCTATGGAAACCCCGCCCGGGGTATTTGCTTGGGTAGAAATGTTGTCAGTGGAAGATATTCTCAAGCAGAAGAAGGTCTCGTTGATAGGGGAATCGAGTCCAAAATTTACCTTGGTTTTGGATGGAATTAGTGATCCCGGTAATTTGGGGACGTTGATTCGATTGGCCGATTGGTATGGACTAAGCGAGATTATTGCAAGTACAGATACCGTAGATTGTTATAATCCGAAAGTTTTGTCGGCAACGATGGGCTCCTTTTTACGTGTTGGGATTCGGTATGTGAAACTAACCGATTGGTTACAGACGTACACAGGGGAAGTGTTTGGTGCTGACTTAACAGGTGAGTCTTTGTATGACTGTGAGATACCAAGCAATTCTGCCTTAATAATTGGTAGTGAATCTCATGGGATACGGACAGAGGTAAAAGCCGCTTTGCAGCGATTTATCACCATACCTAGGATAGGCGAAGCTGAAAGTTTGAATGCAGGTATAGCTGCTGCAATTGCTATGGATAATATGTTGCGAAAAATGCAAATACTTCCATCGAAATTATAATGGCATAGCGATCGTTGTATCGTAAATTTGTGTTTTTAGTAATTTATCGGAAATGAGTTCCAGCATTCACCATAGTTTACATCAGTATATTCGTGCATACCACAAACAACAGTGGATGCGGGGGTTATTGCGATGGTTGATGATGGTTTCTTTCATTTCGGGGTTTGTTTTTTATGCAGAATACTTGTTTTGGTTAAGCAGTATTGCGAAAACAATTTTATTCGTGAGTTTATTATCCGCATTTTCCTATTGGTGTTATGCTTGGATTCTTAAGCCACTTCTACACTTTTATGGGGGATTAGGGAAGTTGACAGAGGAAGATGCTGCCCGAAAAATAGGTCGTGAAATCCCTGTAATTGGTGATAAATTATTGAATTATCTTCAGTTAAATCATGAAGCCGAGTTATCAAATTCACAATCAATAAACGTTGGTCTCTTAAAGGCATCCATAGACCAGAAGACGGTGGAGCTCTCTAGAGTGCCTATTTTAGAATCCTTGCCGTGGGGAGAGTACCGGAAGTATACAAAAAAAGTAACTGTAGCGCTGATTTTTATTGGTCTAATTTATATATCGCAAGCGTCAAAATTGGGAGAAGGAATTCAGCGTATGGCCAATTTTTCCAAAACCTATGTACCGCAAGCACCGTTCAAAATCAGATTTTTGAATTCTTGGGAAATAGTTGAGGGTTCTCCTCTATTGTTGGAAGCGAGCATTGAAGGTAGGTCTTCCCCCGAATCTATTGAATTCGTTTGTGAGGGACAGAATAAGAAGTTTAAAAAATTAGGCCCATCCAGTTTTACTCTCCGAAAAGAAGATGTTCGGGAATCGATGAAATTTATGGTGAAAGCAGCGGGATTTGAATTTGGCCCGTACGAAGTCCGCGTTATCAAACGTCCTCAATGGGATGCGATAGAACTTTTTGCAGATTATCCGGATTATACTGGAGCGATGGATGGTCCTTTGGCCGTTTCTAATCGACTTTCAGTGCCTGATGGTACCGTGTTAAGTTGGACGTTGAGAACTAAATATGCTGATAAATTATGGTTAACAAAAGGCGTAGATAATGCATGGATGTCGCCTGTGGAAATAGGAAATAAGTATAAATTATTGGTTAAATCACCCATAGAACTCCGCTTTTTATTGAAAGGCAAATTAGGTGCGGTTTCAGACACTATTGCTAGTTCAATTGCTATAGTTTCGGATTTGTATCCCAATTTAGAGGTTCAGTCTGTTGCAGATTCATTCAAGATTGGAACTTGGTATCTATCGGGGTTGGCTAGCGATGATTACGGAATTTCTTCCATTAAATTTCATTATAGAGCGGTTGGTAAAGGTTTAACGGCAAAAGACACCCAATGGCAGCATAAAGCGGTTTTTGATGGACAAAAACAGCAAGTAGGCATCGCGTTTGGTCTCGATAGTAGGCAACTAGTTCCAACCAATGCTGCGGCCATCGAATATTATTTTTCTGCTGTGGACAATGACAAGGTGAATGGAGGTAAAACCACAAAAACAGAGATTAGGACATTGAAGTTATTGGATGAGATTTCCTTGGTGCGTTCCTTAGAAAAACAAGAGGCGGGTATTGGAAAAGGAATGAGTTCTGGGGTGAAAGAATTAAAAGAAATGCAGCGTGAGGCAGGTAAATTGCAAGAATCGATGCGAAATGAACGAAGTTTAGATTGGAATCAAGAAAGTAAAGTTGAAAAGTTCATTCAAGAGCAACAAAAAATGCTCAATACGTTAAAACAGTTGCAGCAAAAGCAAGAAAAAATTAACGAACAAAAGAAAAATCTAAATCCAGTAAAGCCCGAATTGCAGCAGAAAAAGGATGAAATCAACAAGCAGTTAAAGCAGTTGTCGAATCCAGAAATGCAAAAATTACTGGAGGAAATCAATAAACTACTTCAACAAAAAGCAGATAAACAACAACTTCAGCAAAAGATGGATGAGGTTAAATCCATGAATCGACAGCAAGCGATGGAGTTGGAGAAGTTAATGGAGCAATTAAAATCATTAGAATTAGAAGAAGCCGTGGACTTGCAACTTAAGGCCATGCAAGAGTGGATCGAAAAACAGGAAGCGTTAGAGAAGAAAACCCAAGGAGCTACCAAATCAGAACTGGCTGAGTTGAAAAAGGAACAGGAGCAGTTAAATCAAGATTTGAATAAATTGGATGAGGGAAGCAAAGAAATAGAAGAAAAAAATAAGGCGCTAGAAAAACCCATGGAATTAAACCGTGGTGAAAAAGCAAGAAATGATGCTAAAGAAGAGGCTAAACAAGCAGCACAGAATTTGGGTGAGCAGAAAAAAAGTGCCGCTACCGAAAAGCAGCGGAAGTCAGCCGAAAAAATGAAAGAAGCCATGCAACAATTGGAACAGAGTTTCCAAAAAGAGCAAGAAAAAAGAATGGCCGAAGATTATCAGACTTTACGTGCACTATTAGATAACTTAATAGAATTATCTGGTAGACAGGAGACACATTTTTTAGAATTAAGAAAAATAAATGCAGATAATCCTCGCTTGAGTTTTCTCAACAAGGAACAGATGAAATTGAAAGAGAGTTGGTTGTTTTTGGAAGATAGTTTAGAAGCGTTGGCTAAAAGGCAGATGGCAATTAATCAGTTTGTTACGAAAGAGTTGAACGGCATAAATTATCGTATGGAGGAATCCTTGGAGCGCTTACGTGTAAGGAATTTGCGTCAAGCTGCAGTGGAAGAACAATACGTGATGTCCGGGATGAATAGTTTGGCGGATATGCTGATGGAAAGTTTGCAAAATATGCAGCAGCAAATGCAACAGCAACAAAAAGAGGGGAACCAGGCATGTTCTAATCCAAACAACTCAGGAAAAGGAAAGGGGAAGCCAAAACCGGGAGGGAAATTATCCGAAGGTCAGGAAAAATTGGGCGAACAGTTGCAGAAATTGCAACAAATGAAACAAGGGAAATCAGGGGGTGCTAAGGGTGGACAGAATCAAAAACCGGGAGAAGGAGACAATTCTGGTGATGGGGACGAGAGTAAAAGGATGAACCAGGAATTAGCTAAAATGGCGTTAATGCAGGAACAACTGCGTAGGCAGGTAGAACAATTAAGAAAAGAAATGGGCGGGGGAGATCCAAGTACTAATCAGTTGCTCAAAGAAACAGAACAGTTAATGGAGCAACAAGAGCGTGATATCGTTAATGGAAAAATCGGTGCTCAAAATGTAGATAGACAAAAACAAATTATGACTCGTTTATTGGAGCATGAAAAGGCCGATCGAAAACAAGGTGAAGAAGATAAACGCGAATCAAATAAAGGGAATGGATTAACAGCAGAGGTGCCGCCTGAAATTAAAGCCGAAGTGCTCAAAAAAGTAAGTGAAAAGGAACAATTACGCAAATCATTACCCGGATTAACACCCTATTACCAAAACGCAAATTCGGAATTTTTAAGAGGCGTGCGATAGTTTTGTATCTTTGCAGTTTATGGCTAAAACCTTAATAACTGCTGCATTGCCTTACGCTAATGGACCTGTTCATATTGGACATTTAGCAGGTGTGTATATCCCCGCGGACATTTATGCTCGTTTTCAACGACTTATGGGGGAAGAGGTATTGTTTGTTTGCGGCAGCGATGAGCACGGTGTTCCCATTACCATGCGAGCAAGAAAAGAAGGGATTACGCCCCAAGATGTTGTGGATCGTTACCATGCAATCATTGGTAAATCATTTGCCGATTTAGGAATTTCCTTTGATGTATATTCCAGAACATCTTCGGCTACTCATAAAGAAATGGCTCAAGACTTCTTTAAAAATCTTTTGGATAAAGGAGTTTTCGAAGAGATAAAAAGTGAACAATACTTCGATGAGCAAGAACAACAGTTTTTAGCTGATAGATACATTTTAGGAACTTGTCCAAAATGCAGTAATCCCGATGCATACGGAGATCAATGCGAAAAATGTGGTTCTACACTAAGTCCAAGCGAATTAATTTCCCCTCGAAGTGCGTTGAGCGGTACTCCGCCTCAATTGAAAGAGACAACAAACTGGTATTTACCCTTGGGGCAGATACAGGAAAATTTTTTAAATGATTGGATTAATAGTAAAAACAATTGGAAATCAAATGTATTGGGCCAATGTAAGAGTTGGTTAAACGATGGTTTAAAATCTAGAGCAATGACTCGGGATTTGGATTGGGGAATTCCCGTGCCTGTATCCAATGTTGAGGGTAAGGTCTTGTATGTTTGGTTTGAGGCACCGATTGGATATATTTCGGCAACCAAAGAGAAGTTACCCGAAGATTGGCAATCTTGGTGGACCGGCGATTCTAAATTGATACATTTCATTGGTAAGGATAATATTGTATTCCACTGCATAATTTTCCCAGCTATGTTGCACCTAAGAGGGGATGGATATGTAGTACCAACTCAGGTACCGGCCAACGAATTCCTAAATTTGGAGGGCCAGAAAATTTCTACAAGCCGTAACTGGGCTGTTTGGTTAAATGAATATTTGGAAGAATTACCTGATCGTAAGGATGAATTACGCTATGTGTTAACTTCAATTGCGCCCGAAACCAAAGATTCTGAGTTTACCTGGAAAGATTTCCAAACAAGAGTTAATTCTGAGTTAGTAGGTATTCTAGGGAATTTTGCTAATCGGGTAATGGTACTAATGCATAAATACTATCAAGGTTCTTTACCCGAAGTGGAAGATTTGCCGCAGTATCGGTTGGAAAAAGTATCGGCCACCGTATTGGGGTTAGAGTACAATTTGGAAATCAGCAATACGCAGCTTTTATATGATCAATACATAGCTCCCGTTAAACAATTATTGACCGAATACCGATTCCGTGACGCACAATTCGCATTTATGGAATTGGCGCGGTTGGGTAATAAATTTTTAGCCGATTTAGAACCTTGGAAATTGATAAAAACCGATGAAAAAGCTACAGCGTTTATCCTGCGACAGTCAACCGATTTACTGTTAAATATAGCCTTGTTGATGGAGCCTTTTATGCCGGAAGCATCCAAACGCTTATTGAATCAGCTAGCGGTAGGGGATGTGGATTCTTTGAAAAGTAGATTTTGGTTGGAAAGTAAGTGGTTATCAATGGCAGCGGGTCAGCAATTAAACTCTGCAGAACTGCTGTTTCAGAAAATAGAAGACGATGTTGTGGATGTTCAAATTCAAAAATTGCAGTCCTCATTAACCGTAAATAACGTTTCCGTAGGTATGTCTCTTGCCGATGCTGAGGAATTGGCCGAAATAAAACCGCTCATCGAATTCCCTGATTTTGCAAAAATCGATTTGCGAGTGGGAACCGTTATCGCCTGTGAGAAAGTTGAAAAAGCCGATAAATTGTTAAAACTATCGGTGGATTTAGGGGAGACAGTACCTAGAACTATTGTGTCTGGGATAGCCATGCATTTCTCGCCGGATGAGGTAGTAGGCAATCAAGTGGTGGTGGTTGCTAACCTCGCACCAAGAAAGATGAGAGGTATTGAAAGCCAAGGAATGATACTAATGGCGGAAGATGCTACTGGGAAACTGGTATTTGTAAGTCCGAAATCAATCGTAAATTCGGGTAGCGGCGTTTCTTAAATAATCGACGAAATATAGATTTCCTTTCTTCCGACGTATTCGTATAGTTCAACGCTATTACCATCATTTTATCTACAATATTTTCGTTGCTGAACATTCGGAAGTAATTACCGATTTCGCTTCGATTGATACTACTTGCTTCTAGATTAGGTTGATGAGAGAGCTTGTTTAGCCAAGTGTTTTGCGATTTTTTATTTTTTTTGGATTTGATTTCCAGTGCAGTAAATGGATCTGCAAAGGGATTAGTTGGATCAATAACTGAGTTAGGTACTTGGTTGAAGACTTGAATGGGATTTCCACTAATTTGGTGAGGGAATAGAGAAAAATATTTACAAATTAGTTGCCCCGTATGCACCGTTAATTCCGGAAGTACCGGGACGCCTATCTTACTTAGAGCGGCAGCATTACAAAGTTGTTCGTACTGTCCTTTAATTGGAATAACAATTAACTTTTTACCTAAATACAAGGCTTCCGCTGGGGTTTCAAAGCCACCTGCAGTGATAAGTCCTGCGCAATGAATCATTGAGTTACTAAATGATTCTTTATCAACCGGGAAGCAGGTGATATGCTGATGTATTTGCGGTTCCTTCACCTGAGAAGTAAAAATATGGATAGGAACGAAATTGAGTGAACTTAGATTGTTAATTAATTCTTTTACCGAGTATTGCGGTAAATAAATGGTTAAATGACCATGATTACTTGGAATCGTCTGTCGAACGGATTCTTTGATTATAGGTGGTAAAATCCCCAACTCATAGGGAAGGAAGTGTAAGCCGATATGTACAGTAGCTCTGCAATAGTTTTTGAGAACCCATTCTCCTAACATTTCCCTTTTTTCCGGTCTCGGGGATTTTTCAAATTGAAAACTCGCTTGATGTCCCCAATGCACAGATTTGACCTTTCGTAATCGACAGGCTAACGATGTTAACGAATCAAAATCATTGATTATTAAATCGTATTGGTGTACTGGAATAGAAATAATTTGCTTAACAATCTTAAATGGATTTAATTGCTTGAGCATCTTCCAATAATCCAATCCCCCACCGTGTTTATAGAACAGCGAAATACCAGATAACCGGTATTTAACTGGCAAATCAACGTTTAAATTGCAATTTGAACCGGAAAGTAGAATATCAACGGTTCCATATCTTATTAGGTATTGGTATACTTCCGATGCACGAGAAATGTGGCCATTTCCAGTGGCTTGTACGGAATATAGTATTTTTAGCGAATTAGATAACATCGTTAAAAGCTACCCAAGCGGGTACATTGGAAGAGGGCATTACCCCAGGTAATGGTATTTTTAATAGATCTTGGAATTCGTTTTTTTGTTTGATTTTTTCCTTTTTACTCAAAGGATGGTGCGTATAAATACTCCATTCGCCTTGTGAATATTCTAATGAAGTAAGATTCTCTATCCAATCTCCACTATTTAAGTATCGAACAGAGCCATGACTATTGGAAATAACTCGATCCTGGGGTTGATGAATATGGCCGCAACATACTACATCATAACCTTCTTGAATAGCAAGTTCAGCAGCAGTGTCTTCGAAATTAGCAATCCAACTAACGGCTTTTTTAACTCCAGATTTTACTTTTTTGGAGAAACTCATTTTTTCTTTACCAAAAAACTCAGCAAATCGATTTATTTGATGGTTTATCCAAATAAGAATATCATAACCTTTTCCACCTAGTTTTGCCAATATTTTGGCACTTCCTTGGGTGGTAGCGTCAAAAATATCACCGTGAAAAAACCAAATGGTTTTACCATCTATTTCCAAAATTAACTTATCATCCAGTACAATATTCCCTAATTCAATACCGGAATATCGGCGCAATGCTTCGTCATGATTGCCTGTGATATAATAAACCTTACATCCCTTTTCCGCCATTTTTAGTATTTTTCTAAGCACTTGCATGTGCGAAGCAGGGAAATAGCGTTTTTTAAATTGCCAAATATCGATGATGTCGCCGTTTAAAATTAAGATTTCAGGTTTTATGCTGGATAGGTAGTCGCAGATGTCTTCTGCATGACAACCATAGGTTCCTAAGTGCATATCGCTAAGTACGCAAATGTCTAATTTCTTCTTTGCCATGCTTAATTTTACTCGAAATACCAACTGGTATGTTTCTACAATATTGAATACGCAATAAATCATCGTTAAATCCGCATTATCGTCTGAATATTGTTAACATTGAATTAATACAATGGTATTATTAATACAAAATTTGCGGGTGGTTTATCCGAGGATATTTGTAGACGTGCAAAAATTAATCGCATCAAAAAGTAAATTTGTTATTCGAGATTTAAGTTGGTTAACGTTTAATGGTAGGGTATTGCAAGAAGCTGAGGATTCCGATAACCATCTTCACGATAGGCTGAAGTTCTTAGGGATATTTTCCAATAATTTGGATGAGTTCTTTCGAGTGAGAGTTGCCACTCTAAATAAAATGGTAAAACTGGGTGGAGCTGCGAAAATGCAATTGGAAACACACCCAGATAAAATTTTAAAGCAAATTCAAACCACGGTTGTAAGCCAACAATCTACTTTTGAGAAGATATTCAGAGAAATCGTAGAAGAATTAGGGGAGAAGAATGTATTTCTAAAAACAGAAAAACAGATCAATAAGGAACAAAAAGAATTTGTAACTAAGTACTTTGATGAAAAGTTACATACTCGAATCGTGCCTTTGATGGTTGAGAGTATCCCATCTATGCCTTTGCTCAGGGATCGCAGTATTTATTTGGCTTGTGTGTTAGGTCATGACACCAATCCGCTCATGCAGCGCTATGCATTAATAGAAATTCCTGTGGGTGAATTATCCCGATTTGTTATCCTCCCTTCTAAAAAAGGGGTGCATGATATTATGTTGTTGGAAGACGTTATTCGGTTCAATTTACCCTATTTGTTTGCTCCATTTGGGTTTAATCGATTCATGGGTCATATCATTAAAGTTACGAGGGATGCGGAATTGGATATGGATAACGATCTCAATTCCAATGTAATAGATGAATTGGAAAAAGGTTTGAAAAATAGAAAAAAGGGTAAGGCTACACGTTTTGTATACGATAAACAAATTGATCCTAATTTGTTAGATTGGTTGGTTAAACGCCTTAATCTGTCCAGAAAAGATAACCTGATTCCCGGCGGCCGGATTCATAATTTTAAAGATTTTATGGATTTTCCGAAATCGGTATTTACCGATATTATTGAAAGACCAAAACCCTTTGTACACCCATTGTTGCAACAGCCGTGTAGGATTTTAGATGTCTTAAACAAAACCGATGTGATGTTGCACTTTCCATACCATTCGTTTGATTCGGTTATTGACCTACTTCGGGAAGCAGCTATCGATCCAGCGGTGGTGAGTATAAAA
>JACCDW010591010.1_pt1 | contig 16280 bp, 14 predicted proteins | sample 7449781 | NCBI WGS metagenome assembly JACCDW01 (sample SAMN15323449, study PRJNA562643) | freshwater metagenome | isolation source: river surface water | place: USA:Blue River Watershed | collected 2017-08-18
CTATCTGACTGGGGTGTTGTTCGGTAAGCATCGCATGGCGCCGAAACTCTCGCCGAAGAAATCTTGGGAGGGTTTCGTTGGTGGGTTGATTGCAACCTCCGCTGTAAGCGCGTATGCCTTCGAAAATCTCCTTGAAAAGCCCTGGTGGTTAGGGCTTTCTGCGGGTGTCGTGGGAGTCACAGCAGCGACCTTCGGTGATCTCATCGAGAGCGCGTTGAAGCGAGATTTTGGAATCAAAGATATGAGTTCCTTCTTGCCCGGTCATGGTGGGATGCTCGATCGCCTAGATTCAGCGATCGTCACTGGCCCAACGCTCTGGATCCTCCTAGAACTGACGAAGTCGATCTGATGAGTGAGATCAAACTTGTCTTTGATGCGCCAAAGCCGAAGGCGAAGACTCCGCGCCATCTAGCGGATATGACTCCGGAAGAGCGCAAGAACAAGGCGAAGGAATTGGGTATCCCGGCTTTTCGAGTGAATCAAATCTCCACGCATTACTTCACCCATTACAACGATGACCCGACTACCTGGAGTGATTTCCCAAAGGATCTTCGCGAGATGGTGCAAAAGGAATTCTTACCTCCTTTGATCACTCTGGTCCGATCGATCACATGTGATGATGGATTGACGCGCAAGGATCTTTGGAAGCTACATGACGGCGTCTTGGTCGAGAGCGTCTTGATGCGTTATCCCGAACGAACGACAGTGTGTATCTCCTCTCAAGCTGGATGTGGAATGAACTGTCCCTTCTGCGCGACAGGCCAGGCAGGGTTGACTCGAAACCTGACAGCTGGAGAGATCACAGCTCAACTCGTCGCTGCGGCTCGCGCATGTGCGGCAGGGGAGTTGCCTGGAGGACCGACTCGACTCTCCAATGTCGTCTTCATGGGAATGGGAGAGCCGCTCGCCAATTACAACGCGGTGATGCGCTCGGTGAGAAATCTTGTGACGCCACAACCAGAAGGTCTTGGAATCGGAGCACGTTCCATCACGATCTCAACCGTTGGCCTCGTCAACGGCATCGAGAAGTTGATGGAGGAGGGGCTCCAAGTTCGGTTAGCGGTTTCGCTTCACACCCCAGATGATGAGCTTCGAGACACCCTGGTTCCTATCAATTCACGCTGGAAAGTGGGCGAGGTTCTTGCTGCGGCAGATAAGTACGCAGATAGGACGGGGCGACGATATTCGATCGAGTATGCACTGATTCGCGATATCAACGATCAAGCATGGCGCGCAGATCTCTTAGGCAAGCTGCTCAAGAACCGACATGCTCACGTCAACCTCATTCCGCTCAACCCAACTCCCGGTTCGAAGTGGACCGCATCTCGCCCCGAAGATGAAAGAGCTTTTGTGAAGACTCTTGAAGCCTACGGTGTCCCGGTCACGGTTCGAGATACCCGTGGTCGAGAGATCGACGGAGCTTGTGGTCAGTTAGCTGCGAGCGAAAAGAGTGCTACCAACGTTTGATGTAGTCGGGAGCTGGAATCTTGGGATCGAGATTCTTCGCAGCCCTTGGTTCTCCGATCACGTGATGTATCGGAACGATCCCTGCCCAAACCGGTAGCGAGAGATCCTCTTCGGGATCCTTCGGTTCACCGTTCGAGACCTTGACCGTGTAATCATCCAACGGGAATGAAAGAATCGATGTCGCTTTCAATTCCTTTTCAGTGGATGGGCGAAGCTCTTGGCTCCGCTCCGGAAAGAGATGCTCTGTCAAGGCAATGAGCGCTTCTTCCTTTTCGAACCCTTCTAAGGATCGAGCAGAGCCGAATGCGATCAGAGACTTGTAATGCATTGATGATTCGAAACTCGAGCGAGCCAAGACGAGGGCATCCAGTATGGTCAGTGAGATACATGCCGGGGCGCCTTCACTCAACTTCTTAAAGAGTCGGGAAGCGGTGGAGCCGTGGAGGAGAAGTTCACTGCCATCGTGCCAAGGGGCAACGGCAAGGGGAATGACGACCGGGCCACCATCGTCGATTGCGACATGACCGACCCGAGATCGGTGAAGGATGTCGAGGAGCTCTTCTCGCTTTTCGCTGCCCTTATGGGGAGAGCGCTTGATCGGAGTCGATCGCTTCTCTTTGGGGTTGCCGCTCATATGGAAAAGAGTAATCTCGCCGCATGCGCACACTCAATAACTTCATTGGCGGCAAGTCCGTTCCTTCATCCTCAAACGAGACCTTTGATCTCGTCAATCCTGCGACAGGCGAAGTCTTCGCAAAGGCGCCACAGTCGAACGCATCAGATGTCGATGCGGCGATGAAGGCGGCAGCAAAAGCTTTCGAGGGTTGGCGCGATTCGACTCCAGGGGAGCGACAGAAGGCGATCAATAAGATTGCAGATGCGATCGAAGAGCGCAGTGAAGAATTGATCGCGATCGAATCCGAGAACACCGGAAAGCCAATCGCCGTGACGCGAGCAGAGGAGATGGGTCCGATGCTCGATCAGATCCGCTTCTTCGCGGGCGCTGCTCGTCATCTCGAAGGTCGATCCGCAGCCGAATATTTCAAGGGACATACTTCTTTCATTCGTCGTGAACCAATCGGTGTTTGTGCACAAGTCACCCCTTGGAACTATCCGATGATGATGGCCGTCTGGAAGTGGGCGCCGGCAATCGCTGCGGGAAATACCGTTGTACTCAAGCCAAGTGATACCACTCCAGTTTCAACGGTCTGGATGGCAGAGTTGATGCAGGAGTTCTTGCCAGAAGGCGTGATGAATGTCGTCGTCGGAGGACGGGAGACTGGTCGACTCCTTGTCGATCACGAGATCCCTCAATTCGTTTCCATCACAGGTTCGGTGCGTGCAGGTATGGAAGTTGCTAGCCAAGCATCGAAGGATTTGAAGCGAGTCCATCTAGAACTTGGTGGCAAGGCGCCGGTTGTCATCTTCGACGATGCAGATCTACAAGCAGCATGTGAGTGGATCGCTGTCGCTGGTTACTTCAACGCCGGACAAGATTGCACTGCCGCTGCTCGCGTCCTCGTTGAGGCGAGTGCCTATGAAGATGTCGTAGCGCTCCTTACCGAGCAGGCGAAGAACAGCATCAAGGTGGGTATGCCAACCGAAGATGTCCTCGTTGGACCCGTCAACAATGCGAACCAACTCGCTCGCGTCCAAGGCTTCTTGGATCGAACCCCGGCACATGCACGCGTCACAGCTGGTGGCAGCAAGATCGATCGCCCAGGATTCTTCTGGTCACCAACCGTTGTTGCCGACCTTCGCCAGGATGACGAGATGATCCAGACCGAGATCTTCGCTCCCGTGATCACTGTTCAGAAGTTCACTGATGAGGCAGAGGCTGTCCGCATGGCCAATGGCGTCGAATATGGTCTCGCCTCCAGCGTATGGACCAAGGACCATGGCCGCGCGATGCGCATGTCGAAGGCGCTCGACTTCGGCGTGGTCTGGATCAACACCCATATCCCGATGGTCGCCGAGATGCCTCATGGTGGCTTCAAGCACTCAGGTTATGGAAAGGACCTCTCGGGTTATGGCTTCGAGGAGTACACCCGAATCAAGCACGTCATGACCAATCTCAATGCCTAGAGTCGGATAACGAGAGGCTGAGATTCTCAGCGGGTGAACACTGACTCGATCACTGATCACCCACTAAAGTGTGAAACTAGTCCCGGTCCATTGGTCCCCGAAGAGTGGGCCCCGAAGAGAAAGTCCTGCCGCATGAGTGAGAATGAAAAGCGTTCGCTTCCATCAGACCCGACAACCCGCTCATTGATCCGCGCTCAACTCTCACGCCGCGGATTCCTTGCCGCAACTGGTGGCGCAGCAGGTGTTGCACTCCTTGCGTCATGCGGAAGTGATACCGAAGAGGCTGCGACTACATTCCCTGAAGATGTCGGTGGCACGGTTCGTTGGGCCAACTGGACTGCATATCTCGACCAGAAGAAGGTCGACGGTCAACGCACCTATCCAACATTGAACAAATTCACCGAAGCGACCGGAATTGAAGTCGACTACCTCGTCGATTACAACGATAACGATGAGTTCTATGGCAAAGTCCAAGAGAACCTCAAGGCAGGAAATGACATCGGTTACGACATCGTCACTCCAACGGACTGGATGGCAGGTCGCTGGATTCGCCTCGGTTATGCGCGTGAACTCGATGCGGCGAACATCCCAAACAAGGGAAATATCCTTGATTCACTTGCCAATGTTGATTTCGACAATGGTCGAAATTATTCGCTGACATGGCAATCTGGTTTCGCAGGCCTTGGCTGGAACAAGGATGTGGTCAAGGAAGATCTGGTCTCCCTCGATCAACTCTTCAGCTCCAAGTACAAGGGTCGCGTTGGTGTGCTCTCTGAGATGCGCGACACGATTGGCATCATCATGATGTATCAAGGTGTGAATATCAATGAGTCCTTCACCGAGGATCAATTCATGAACGCGATCGACTACCTCAAGAAGATGATCTCTGATGGCGTGATTCGCCAAGTCAAGGGCAATGACTACCTTGAAGATTTGGCCAATGGCGACATGGTCGCTGTAATCGGCTGGAGCGGTGACATCTTCTCTGAGAACCTCTCGGGTCAGAACTATGGTTTTGCGATCCCGGAGTCCGGTGGAACGCTCTGGAGCGATAACTTCATCATCGCTTCAACCTCCGCGAACAAGGCGAACTCTGAGGCGCTGATCAATCACTACTACGACCCAGTAATCGCTGCTGAAGTCGCAGCATGGGTGAACTACATCTGCCCTGTTAAGGGTGCCCGTGAGGAGATGGAGAAGATTGATCCAACTCTCGTCGATAGCCCATTCATCTTCCCGGATGAGGAGACCCTCGCCAAGGTTCAGGTCTTCCGTGGTCTTGATGCAGAGGAAGAGTTCAACTACTCCGAAGCATTCCAAGAAGCAATCGGCAACTAAGTAGCCTGAAACGGTGAGCGATAAGAAGAAGGTTCAAGGAGACCTTGTCCTTTCTCATGTCACAAAGTCATTTGGTGATTTCACAGCAGTCGACGATCTCTCTTTGACGATCCCGAAGGGTTCGTTCTTTGCACTCCTTGGTCCATCAGGGTGTGGCAAGACGACAACCCTTCGGATGATCGCAGGGCTCGAGGAACCGACTTCCGGAACGATCTCGATCGGAACGACGGATATCACCGATACCAAGCCCTATGACCGCCCCGTCAATACCGTTTTTCAGAATTATGCGCTCTTCCCACACCTAACAATCTTTGAGAATGTCGCCTTTGGACTTCGCCGTCGCGGCATCAAAGATGTCGATGAGGCGGTCGAGAAAGTGCTCAATCTCGTTGAGTTGGGACATTTGAAGAATCGCAAGCCCGGACAACTCTCTGGCGGTCAACAACAACGTATCGCGCTCGCACGTGCGGTCGTCAACAGACCAGCTCTCTTGCTTCTCGATGAACCTCTCGGTGCGCTTGATCTGAAGTTGCGTCGACAGATGCAGATCGAGCTCAAGTGGATTCAGACCGAAGTGGGTATCACCTTCGTTCACGTCACCCATGATCAAGAAGAGGCGATGACGATGGCCGATACCGTTGCGGTCATGAATAACGGACGTATCGAGCAGATGGGTTCGCCTGCAGATCTCTACGAGAATCCAAAGACCGTCTTCGTAGCGAACTTCCTTGGACAGTCGAATTTCATCGATGGTGAGGTCGAAAGTAGTGATGGCAGCAATGTCGTAGCGAATATTCAAGGCACTCGCATCACCTTCCCAAAGTCGCGTAACAATGCTTCGGGTAAGGCGCTGAAAGTAGGAATCCGCCCTGAGAAGTTTCGCCTCCATGATCCAGGAGATCCGGTCACTGGCAATGTTCTCACCGGGGGAGTGATTACCGACATCTCTTTCTTTGGCGTGAGCACCCAGTATTTGGTTGAGATGCCATGGAAGCAAGAGTTGATGGTCTTCGAGCAAAATGATGGTGGAGCACCTGATCTGGTCAAAGGCGACCCAGTGACTCTCTCTTGGGAGCCACAGTTCACCTTCGCCCTTGATAGCTCCTCGAAGTAGGTAGCTCAGTGGCTGTCGGACATATCGGGATCACGACCGAGACGCATAAACCAAAGAAGCGTGGAAAGAAGACCGCATATCTTCTCTTAGCTCCAGGTCTCCTATGGCTCTTGATCTTCTTCGCTTTTCCTCTCCTCAATCTGGCAGAGACGTCAACGAAGACTCCTGCGCCCACCTTTGAAACCGGAGAGTTCGTCCAGACCTTTAGGTTCATGAACTTCGTCGACGCCTTCGTCGACAATCAAGAACAGTTCTATCGATCCTTTGGCTATGCCTTTTTTGCAACAATCTTGGCTTTGGCTATCGCTTACCCGCTGGCCTATGCGATCGCTTTTAGAAGTGGTGCATGGCGTAACTTCATGTTGGTCATGGTCGTCGCGCCATTCTTCACATCGTTTTTGCTAAGAACGCTGGCTTGGAAGCAGATCCTTGGCGCAGAGGGACCAGTGGTCTCCACACTTCAATTCCTTAGGATCCTGCCGCCAGATGCAACGATCACCGCAACATCGTTCTCTGTGATCATGGGTCTGACTTACAACTTTCTCCCTTTCATGACACTGCCGATTTACGCCTCCCTCGATCGAATCGACTATCGATTGATCGAGGCTTCTGGAGATCTCTATGCCAACGGCGCGACCACTTTCCGAAAGGTGACGCTGCCACTCTCGATGCCTGGTGTCGTTGCGGGAACGCTGCTGACCTTCATCCCTGCCTCCGGCGATTACATCAATGCCCAACTCCTTGGCAGTCCAGATAATTACATGATCGGAAATGTCATCAACTCCCGCTTCTTTAGAGTCGTCGACTATCCGACCGCCGCTTCACTCTCATTCATCCTGATGGCATCGATTCTGGTCCTGGTCGTCATCTACATCCGTCGAGCCGGAACGGATGAACTGGTATGACGCGCTGGTTCTCGAAGAACATGATTCGCATCTATTCGGCGCTTGCGATCTTCTACATATTGCTGCCGATCTTCTACACCATCGCCTTCTCCTTCAATGATGCTGATAAGAGAAACATCGTCTGGCGAGGTTTTACCGTTCAGGCTTGGCTCAATCCCTGCGAACCAATCGGCATCTGTGAGGCTTTGGGCAATTCATTCAAGGTCGGCATCACCTCGACCATCATCGCAACCATCTTGGGGACAATGATCGCCTTTGCTCTCGGTCGCTACAACTTCCGTGGCCGATCGACGACCAATCTCTTGATCTTCTTGCCGATGGCAACTCCTGAGGTGGTTCTTGGCGCATCGCTTCTTTCGATGTTCATCAACATCAATGTGGGCGCAGGACTGACCGCAGTGATCATCGCCCACATCATGTTCTGTATCTCCTTCGTCGTGGTCACCGTCAAAGCTCGCGTCGCGAGCCTCGATCCAAAGCTTGAAGAAGCGGCACGAGATCTCTATGCCAATGAATGGGAGACTTTCAGGCGAGTGACTTTTCCACTCGTTGCTCCTGGCATCGGAGCAGCAGCTCTCCTCTCTTTCGCGCTCTCCTTCGATGATTTCATCATCACCAACTTCAACTCAGGAGTGGTCAATACCTTCCCTGAGTATGTTTGGACTGCCTCGCTTCGTGGAGTTCCACCTCAAGCGAATGTGATCGGTACTTTGATGTTCGTTGTGGCGTTGGCTCTTGTCTTTGCGGGACAGGTCATCGGGAAGCGAAAGCTTGCAAAGAAGTCATGACCAACATCGGCAATATGTATGGCCCCAACTTCTCCTTCCTTGGTGTGCCTCAATGTGATTTGGATGATCCAGCCTCTTATGAGGGGGCAGATGTCATCATCGTCGGTGCGCCGATCGATTCAGGTACATCACATCGATCCGGTGCGAAGTTCGGCCCGCAGGCGATTCGAATGGGGGATTACCTCCCGCATGATGGAGAGCGGCCACACCTGACACTTCGAGTCGATGGGTTGAAGGATTTAAAGGTCTTTGATGCTGGAGATCTCTTGATGCCACCGGGTGATCTCGTTAAGTCGCTTGAAGTCTTGAAGGTAGCCACTGAGAAGATCTCTCGAGCCGGTGCCATCGCCGTGGTTTTGGGCGGAGATCACTCGATTGCTTCGGCTGATGTTGCAGGTATCGCTGCGCATCGTGGGATGGGCAAGATCTCAATGATCCACTTCGATGCACATGCAGATACTGGTGACCTTCAATTCGGAGCGCTCGTGGGCCACGGCACTCCAATGCGACGATTGATCGACTCTGGCGCAGTTCGTGGCGATCGATTCTTGCAATTGGGACTTCGTGGTTATTGGCCAGGGGATGAAACATTGGAGTGGATGCGCGATCAAGGGATGCGCTCCTATGAGATGACAGAGATCCACCATCGCGGAATGAAGACGGTATTGGATGAATCCTTCGCAAGGCTGACTGACGGATGTGATGGAGTCTTTCTCTCTGTCGATATCGATGTCGTTGATCCGGGAATGGCTCCAGGAACCGGTACGCCAGAGCCTGGTGGCATGACCAGTCGTGAACTTCTTGAAGCAGTGCGCAGGATCTGTCTTGAACTACCAGTGGTTGGGCTCGATGTCGTTGAAGTTGCGCCACCATTTGATAGCGCAGATATCACTGCAATTCTTGCCAATCGTGTGGTGTTAGAAGCGTTGAGTGCGATCGCAGCACGGAAGAAGGGTCTTACTTACTCGCCAACCCGCAATCTCTTGGACCGCTAGGAACCTAGATCGCCGAGGCGATCGCCTCATCCAAGATCTCGAGCGCCTCTTTGAGAAGATGCTCTGGCATTACAAGTGGTGGAAGTAAGCGGATCACATTTCCGTAGGTTCCAGCGCTCAAAATCAAGACACCCTTGCTCTGGCAATACTTGATGATCGAGGTGAGAGCCTCCGGATTCGGTTCATCGCTACCGGCTTTGACGAGCTCAATCGCCTGCATGGCACCGCGGCCCCGCACATCACCGACAATGTTGTACTTCTCTTGCATCGCAAGGAGGGATGAGCGCATGATCTCACCCATCTCCTTTGCCCGAGCGACGAGATTCTCTTCTTTGATCGTAGCAATCGCGCCAAGCGCTGCAGCGCATGCGATCGGAGAACCACCGTATGTTCCACCGAGTCCACTGATGTGGACTGAATCCATGATCTCAGCTCGCCCTGTGACAGCCGCAAGTGGAAGTCCACCCGCGATTCCTTTTGCAGTGGTGATCAGATCCGGTTCGATTCCTTCATCTTCCGAAGCGAACATCTGACCGGTGCGTGCGAAACCAGTCTGTACTTCATCAGCAATGAAGAGTGCGCCAACTTTCTTTGCAAAGTTCGCAAGTCCCGGCAAGAAGCCCTTAGGTGGAACGACGAATCCACCTTCACCTTGGATCGGTTCAATCACAATGGCAGCGAGGTTCTCTGCGCCAACTTCCTTCTCGATCTTGTGAATGACGTGATCCAGTGCTTCACGCTCGCAAGCTTCCGGGCCTCCAGGCCATCTGAATGGGTAGGCCATCGGCATCCGATAGACCTCTGGAGCGAAGGGTCCGAATCCATCCTTGTAGGGCATGTTCTTAGCGGTCATCGCCATCGTTAAGTTGGTTCTTCCGTGATAGCCATGCTCAAAGACGACAATCGCAGGTCGCTTGGTGTACTTCCTTGCGATCTTGACCGCGTTCTCAACCGCCTCTGCTCCTGAGTTGAAGAGCGCAGATTTCTTCGCGAACTTTCCCGGAGTGAGTTCATTGAGAGCCTCGCATACTTCTATATATCCCATGTATGGAGCGACCATGAAGCAGGTATGGGTAAAAGCTTCAACCTGTGCTTGCACATTCTTCACGACGCGATCGGCGCTATTTCCAACGTTGACGACAGCGATGCCGGCGCCCATATCGATGATCGAGTTTCCATCGACATCAACGATGACTCCACCACCAGCCTTCTCCACCATCACAGGGATCGACATACCAAGGGCTGCTGAGACCGCTGCGCTACGACGCTTGAGGAGCGCTTCGGACTTCGGCCCCGGAATCGAGGTGACGACGCGACGTTCTTGCGGGATATGTGGGCCAGTTGTGGTCATGGGAGAAGTTTGAACGATGCTCTGGCACGTGTCTATTCGTTAGATGAGAGAATGCGCACGTGCAAGCAGTAGCGAAAGAGATCGTGATCTTGGGCTCGACCGGTTCGATCGGTGTGCAGGCCCTAGAGATCATCGCCTCACATCCTGAGAGTTTTAGAGTCGTCGCACTTGCGGCGGGATCAGGCAATCTCGAACTCCTTGCCGAGCAGGCAGAGAGATTCAACGTTCCCATCGTTGCGACAACGGGCGATCGGCAGAAGCTTCAATCTCTGACCAAGGCAGAGGTCATTGATGGTCCGAAGGCTGCTGCTCATGTTGCCTCCATCACCTGCGATGTCGTTCTCAATGGAATTACCGGGTCGATTGGACTCGGTCCGACCTTGGCTGCGCTTGAGAGTGGAAATCTGGTTGCGCTCGCCAATAAGGAATCGCTTGTCGCTGGCGGTGAATTGGTGATGAAACATGGGCGAGATCGGATCTGGCCGGTTGATTCCGAGCACTCTGCCTTGGCCCAGGCGATGCGTTCCGGCAGTCGAAGTGAAGTCGCCAGACTTGTCCTGACTGCGAGTGGTGGACCATTTCGAGAGCGTAAGGATTTGAATGAGATAACAGTCGGTGAGGCGCTCGCTCATCCGACATGGAAGATGGGTCCGGTTGTAACCATCAATTCAGCCACGCTCGTCAATAAAGGTTTGGAAGTGATCGAAGCTCACTATCTCTTCGATCTTCCCTACAAGCAGATCCATGCAGTGATCCATCAGCAATCGGTGGTCCACTCGATGGTCGAGTTCAAAGATGGCTCGACGATCGCCCAGGCGAGTCCGCCCGATATGAAGGGTCCTATTGCCTACGCCATTTCGAAAGGTGAGCGACTCTCTCGAGTGATGAAACCTGTCGATTGGAGCAAAACGCATCAGTGGGATTTCTCGCCGATCGACAATGAGCGTTTCCCTGCGGTGGAGTTGGCGAAGCGATGTGGTGAGCTCGGCAACGCGGTGACTGCGATGTATAACGCTGCTAACGAACAGGCGGTGGGTGCATTCGTCGAAGGAAGGATCGGATTCACTCGAATCGTCGAGACTGTGGAGGCGGTGGTCGTGAAGTTGGGCGGGGGAGCTCTCTCGCCGATCCGCGATATCAATGATGTCACCGCTATCGAGCATGATGCGCGTGTGCTCGCGAATCAGTTGATCAGGGGTTGAGAATGGATATCTTGAACGTCGTAGGAATCCTTGCTTTCGTCATCGCGCTCCTTACTTCAGTGATGATCCATGAAGCAGGTCACTATCTGACTGCAAAGCGTTTTGGCATGAAGGTCACAGAGTTCTTCCTTGGTTTCGGTGCCCGTATCTGGTCGTTTCGTCGCGGTGAGACCGAGTTCGGAATCAAGGCGATTCCAGCCGGTGGATATTGCAAGATCGTAGGAATGTCACCTCGTGAAGAGGTGGCAGTTGAAGATCGCGATCGCCGCTTCTTGAGTGGAACGGTTCCACAGAGATTGATCGTTCTCGGAGCCGGTTCTTTCCTCCACTTCGTCCTGGGCTTCGTCCTGGTCCTCTTTCTCTTTTCCGGCATTGGAACCTTGAGAGCGTTGAGCACGATAGAAGAGGTAGTTCCTTGTGTCTTGGCAGATGGTGAGAGTGAGTGCAGCGCAACCTCTGAAAGATCTCCTGCTGCGCTCGCTGGAATTCTGGCGGGGGATGAGATCCTCTCAGTACGGAAGGTCGGCGAGGTTTCCCCCGATGCCACGATGAAGTGGGGAGAGATCGTCGCAGAGATCCGAGCAGCTGCCAATGAAGAGCGAATCTTTACGATCGATCGCAACGGTGAAGTGATCGAGTTGACACTTCGCGTCGCTGAGCGAGTCCGCGATGGTGAGAGCTGGGGCGTGATCGGAGTGATCAATGACTTTGGACAGGTTCGAAGCTCTATTCCTGAAGGTTTCTCGGAGAGTGCGACCTTTGTCAAAGATGTGGTCATCGGGAGCGCTGAGGCCCTGGTCAAATTACCGACTCTTATTCCAGCACTGATTGAACAGACTTTCGGTGGAGCGGAACGAGATCCTGAAGGTCTGGTTGGCATCGTTGGCGTGGCACGCACAACAGGTGAGGCGACCTCGAGCGACAGGTTGGATATGAATGACAAAGTGACCTTCTTCATCATCATGGTCGCTGGTCTCAACGTATTCGTAGGAGTCTTCAATCTCTTACCGATCCTCCCGCTTGATGGTGGCCATATGGCGGTTGCGATCGCTGATGGCATCAAGCGAACATATGCTCGAATTCGAAAGAAGGAGATGCCAGAGCCGATCGACGTCGAGCGACTTACCCCGATCACCTTGATCGTCGTTGCCATCATGCTCTCTTTGACGGTCCTGCTTCTGATCGCCGATATCGTCAATCCAGTTCGCCTCGGTTTCTAGCTACATCTGGCCACATCTGGCGACATCTAGTGGCATAAGCGCCGCTTGATTTGTCTCTCTCGATTTATCCGAGAGAATAGGGCCATGGTGAATCTCGGAATGCCTGAAGCGCCGCTTCCCACCCTCGCTCCACGTCGGAAGTCGAAGCAACTCAAAGTCGGCAACGTTCTCGTAGGTGGCGACGCCCCGGTCTCAGTGCAATCGATGACTACGACCTTGACCGCCGATGTGAACTCGACCTTGCAGCAGATCGCAGAGCTCACCGCTTCCGGATGTCAGATCGTCCGAGTTGCCGTCCCAAGCCAGGACGATGCTGATGCCCTTGCGCAGATCGCGAAGAAGTCACAGATTCCAGTCATCGCAGATATCCACTTCCAACCAAAGTACATCTTTGCCGCCATTGATGCTGGTTGTGCCGCGGTTCGCGTCAATCCGGGCAATATCAAGCAATTCGATGACAAGGTCAAGGAAGTGGCGAAGGCCGCCGGGGATGCAGGAATCCCGATTCGAATTGGTGTCAACGCTGGTTCTCTCGATCCACGCCTTCTTGCAAAGTATGGAAAGGCAACTCCAGAGGCGCTCGTCGAATCTGCGCTCTGGGAGATCTCACTCTTTGAAGAGCATGGATTCACCGACATCAAACTCTCGGTCAAGCACCATGATCCGGTGACGATGGTCAAGGCTTATCGGCTCTTGGCCCAGAGTTGTGAGTACCCACTCCACCTCGGCGTCACTGAAGCAGGTCCACTCTTTCAAGGAACGATCAAATCTGCCACCGCCTTCGGCATACTTCTCGCTGAAGGAATCGGCGACACGATCCGAGTCTCGCTCTCTGCGCCTCCGGTTGAGGAAGTGAAGGTGGGAATCTCGATCCTTGAATCTCTCAATCTGCGTCAACGTAAGTTGGAGATCGTCTCCTGTCCTTCATGTGGTCGCGCACAGGTTGACGTCTACACCCTCGCAGAGAAGGTGCAGGCAGGTCTGCAAGGAATGACTGTTCCACTCCGCGTTGCTGTGATGGGCTGCGTCGTCAACGGTCCTGGTGAAGCTCGAGAAGCTGACTTGGGTGTCGCTTCTGGAAATGGCAAAGGTCAGATCTTCGTCAAGGGTGAAGTGATCAAGACGGTTCCCGAAGCGCAGATCGTTGAAACGTTGATTGAAGAAGCGATGCGCTTGGCTGAAGAGATGGAGGCTCAAGGAGTCGCCTCGGGCGAACCATCGGTCTCGGTGAAGTAGGTCGCAATGTTACGAATGTCGACCCTCTTCTTGCGCACACTTCGCGATGATCCAAGCGATGCTGAAGTTGCGAGCCATAAACTCTTAGTACGTGCGGGATATGTCCGCCGAGTCGCTGCAGGGATCTACTCCTGGCTTCCTCTGGGTTACATCACGCTTCGTAACATCGAGCGGATCATCCGAGAAGAGATGGATAAGGCGGGGTTCCAGGAGGTCCACTTCCCATCTCTCTTGCCTAAAGAGCCATATGAAGCGACCAATCGATGGAGTGAATACGGTCCCGATCTCTTCCGCTTGAAGGATCGCAAGGATGGCGACTATCTCCTCGGTCCGACACATGAAGAGATGTTCACTCTCATGGTCAAAGGTGAGTACTCCTCCTATAAGGATCTTCCGCTGGTGATCTATCAGATCCAAACCAAGTTCCGTGATGAGACGAGGCCACGAAGCGGAATCATCCGCGGCCGCGAATTCGTGATGAAGGATTCTTACTCTTTCGACCTCAACGATGAGGGACTGGCGCGCTCCTATGAGAAGCATCGTGATGCTTACATCAAGACCTTCAATCGACTTGGAATGAGATTCAACATCGTCTCTGCAGTCTCTGGCGCGATGGGGGGATCGCGCTCCGAAGAGTTCTTAGCTCCATGCCCAACGGGTGAAGACACCTATGTTCTCTGTGAGAAGTGTGGCTATGCAGCGAATGTCGTAGCGATGAGGACAAAGGTCGAACCTTTCACAGGTGAGAGTGTTCCTGCCATTGAAGAGCTTGATACTCCGAATACGCCAACCATTGATTCTCTCGTCGATGTGATGAATGAGAAATTCGGTGGCGGATATAAAGCCTCTGACACACTTAAGAATGTACTTTTGATGGCGGATGGCGAAGCGATCTCAGTCTTAGTTCCAGGCGATCGCGAAGTCGACCTCAAGCGCCTCGGAGCGAACCTTCCAGGTGTTCAAGAGCTTCGCCTCTTCGAAGATGAAGATTTCGCGAAACGTAAAGAGTTGGTCAAGGGATATGTCGGACCACAAGATGCCAAGCGCTTCGGTCTCAAGCTCTATGCAGATCCTCGGATCGTCGTCGGTTCACATTGGATCACTGGTGCGAACAAGCTCAATCGCCACGCTCGATATGTCACACATGGTCGAGATTTCGAGGTCGACGGATTCGTTGAAGCTGCTGAAGTTCGAGCAGGTGATCTCTGTCCTGAATGTTCGAACCCAGTCATCATCGATCGCGCCATTGAGATCGGTCATATCTTCCAACTCGGCCGCAAATATGCCCAAGCGCTCGATCTGACCGTCCTTGATCATGAAGGAAAGTCACAAGTTGTCACGATGGGTTCCTATGGAATCGGTGTCTCCCGTGCCGTTGCGGCGGTTGCAGAACAGACACATGATGAATTGGGACTTTGCTGGCCCGTGGAGATCGCACCCGCCAAGGTTCATATTGTCGCAACCGGTAAAGAGGATGCGCCCTTTGTGGAAGCGGAGAAGGCAGCAAACGCTCTCGAAGCGGCAGGGATCAGCGTCATGTTCGACGATAGGCGGGACGCATCACCTGGTGTGAAGTTCAAGGATGCAGAGCTGATTGGAAATCCCTACATCTTGATCTTCGGAAAATCACTTGCAGATGGGAAAGTGGAGTTACGTATCCGAAAGGGTAATGAGAAGCGAGAGATCGCTTTGGCTTCAGTCGTTGATGAAGTCACTTCACTCCTTGGCTGAGATGCTCCATTGATGGATATCTCCTTTGAAATCCTGATCTTCCTCCTCTTCGCCTCAGGGTTCGCCGGTTTCGTCGATGCGATCTCGGGTGGAGGCGGACTGATCCAACTGCCATCACTGATGGTCGGCCTATCGAATACTGCACCTGCCACGGTCCTTGGCACCAATAAGTTGCCTTCCTTCATAGGCACATCGAGCGCCGTCATCAATTACCTCAGGCGGATCAAGATCGATCTTCGATTCACCTTTGCCATGGCGATTCCAGCCTTCATCGGTTCATGGAGCGGTGCGCACTTTGCAAGTTTGATCCCCAAGGACTTCTTCAGACCGATCATCGTGGTGATGCTCATTGCGGTGGCTGGATATACCTTCACGAAGAAAGAACTCGGCTTGGTGAAATCCCATCGTCATACCGACGGGAAGCGCTATCTCATTGGCGCGAGTTCAGGGCTCGTCATCGGTTTCTATGACGGGATCTTCGGACCGGGAACTGGATCCTTCATCGCGCTGATCCTCGTTGCGGTCATCGGTTTCGCATTCCTCGAAGCGACTGCAATCACGAAGGTCGTCAATTGGGGGACCAATCTCGCAGCGCTCATCTCATTTCAACTCTCAGGAAATGTCATCTGGGCGATCGGTCTTGCGATGGGAGTTGCGAATTTGATCGGTGCACTCTTCGGTGTGCGCGTTGCGGTCAATGGGGGATCGGTCTTGATCAGGAAGGCATTCATCGCCGTGACCCTGCTCTTGATTCTGCGCCTTGGCATCGACATCTTTCAACAGTAGACTTTGCGCTGAGTTGGAGTTTTGAAAGAACTTAAAAGAATTCAACAGAATTGAATAGGGAC
>JACCDW011447830.1_pt1 | contig 16277 bp, 10 predicted proteins | sample 7449781 | NCBI WGS metagenome assembly JACCDW01 (sample SAMN15323449, study PRJNA562643) | freshwater metagenome | isolation source: river surface water | place: USA:Blue River Watershed | collected 2017-08-18
AAAACTGGATATACAACGGATGCCGACGCCCTTAATTGGTTATTTGAAAAATCTAAACATCCTGTATTAGCCGCGATGTTGCGTGTTCGTGAAACTAAAAAATTAGGCGCAACAGTGGAAGGATTGCTCGCAGAAACGACAAAAGCTAACCGTATTCACACTCACTTTGCTCAGACAGTTGCAGCCACTGGCCGACTATCTTCGGTCGGTCCAAATCTGCAAAACATTCCAGTGCGCACAGAAGAGGGAAGACAAATCCGTGAATGCTTTGTTGCAGGTCCTGGTTATGAGTCTTTACTGACAGCTGATTACAGTCAGATTGAGATGCGAATAATGGCTCACTTATCTAATGATGCCGCGTTGCTTAAAGCTTTCGAATCTGGCGAGGATTTACACGCAAGTGTGGCTGGATTGGTTTTCGGAGTTAAACCAAGTGAAGTAGATCCTGAGATGAGACGCCAGATGAAGGCAATGTCTTATGGCTTAGCTTATGGATTAAGCGCTTACGGTTTAGCCGCACAATTAGATCTATCCGCCAGTGCTGCACAAGATTTGATGAATAAATATTTTATTCGCTTCGGTGGAATCCGTGATTATCTAAGTGATGTTGTTGAGCAAGCACGTAAAGTTGGATACACGCAAACAGTTATGGGACGCAGACGTTATTTGCCCGATCTCAGTAGCGATAACCGACCGCGCCGCGAAATAGCAGAACGCATGGCGCTGAACGCGCCAATTCAAGGATCAGCAGCTGACATTATAAAAAAAGCGATGCTCAATGTTTCTTCTTTAATGAATGAAAAGAAGATGAAATCCCAATTACTGCTACAGGTTCATGACGAATTGATCTTTGAAGTTGCACCAGGGGAAGTAGACGTTCTTACGCAAGTTGTACGAAAAGGAATGGGAAGTGCTTTTGAATTAAGGGCACCACTAGATGTCAGTATCGGAATAGGTTCAAGTTGGAACGAAGCCGCACACTAATTAGTTGTTGGCAGATTATCCTTCATGGCTTCAAGATCTTCTTCGGATTCAGGAATTCTGTCAGCCTCTTTTAACCTTTCTCTACCGAGAGATAACACAATGAAGCCAAGGCCGATGCATACTGATGTTGTTGCAAGTACAAGTTTTGGTGAAAATAACTCTGACAAGTAACCACCGAGTGCTGCTCCAAGTGCCATGAACGAACCTTCAACGCTCCATAACCAACCCAAAGCTGCGGTTTGCGAACCTTTTGGACGTACAGCTTCCATAACTTCCCAGTAAAAAACTTGAATCGCTCCACCAATTAAACCGAGTGCGGCACCAAAGATAGCCATGGACCAACCAGGGTATGTAAATGCAATGGGAATAGATACAAAGAACCAAACTAAATAAGTTTTACGCATTGTCGAAAGCGCTGAGCGATTCTTTGAAACTAACCCAGCTAATAAACCACCAATCACGTTAGCGATTCCCATAGATGCAAAGATCCATGCAGTTCGCTGAGGAACACCTTCGAGCGTTGCAAACGCAGGGACAGCGACATCAAAGAGTCCCCAGCCAAAACCAATAAAGCATCCTTCAATCATCAAGAGTTGAAGTGGCTTCGACCGCAATAAAGATACGGCGCCCTTAACTTTCTTCTCCGGTATCCAATTTCTTGAAATAGATGTGAGTCCTAGTGCAGTTCCTCCGATGAACATCAACGCAGAAGCTGTTGCTAAAGCCGAACCAGGATGTGAAGACAGGGCTAGTGAAGTTGCAAGCACTGGACCAATAACAAAGGCAAAGTTCATCATCGTTGAATCAGCTGCGTAGGCAACTCTTAAATAATCTGGTGTGACGACATCTTTCCAAAGCGGTCTCACAGAAAGATTAATTGGTGGAGCGGTTATACCGAGAACAAATGCTGCGATGAGTAAAACGTTACGATCTTGAGCCATATTTAGCGCAAGGAGCATTCCGGCATAACAAGGAACAAATATTCGAAGTGGCCATTTCTGACCCCATTTATCCATGATTGAACCGCGGACACCTGCAGTGAGAGAACCTGCTACAGAGTTAATTCCAATGGCTAAACCTGCGATTGCGACGGAGTTAGTCGCTTGTTCCGTTTTGAAAAAAATTGCCAAACTAATCATTCCGTAAGAGATGCGCGCAGGAAGGGCAGTCAAAATAAGCACCCACGCGTTAGGGAATCGAAGTAGTTCTCTATATCTCTGCATTTCACGCGATTCTATCCATCAACACCTAGGGTGAGGCCTGTCTATTCGCACGGATTTATACGCACGGAATTGACCCATGGACGCGAGAAACCGTACCCTTAGCGCTCCCTGTCCCTACTACTCATCTATCCCTACGGAGCATTTTGACTACTTCACCAGTAATTGCAGTTAATGACATTGGATCAGCGGCAGATTTCTTAGCCGCAATCGAAGGAACAATCAGAAATTTTAACGACGGAGATCTCGTCGAAGGCACAGTTGTTCAAGTAGATCGCGAAGAAGTACTTGTTGATATTGGTTACAAGACAGAAGGTGTTATTCCTTCACGCGAATTATCGATCCGTCACGATGCAGACCCAAATGAGATTGTAAAAGTTGGCGACAAGATTGAAGCGTTAGTTCTTCAAAAAGAAGATAAAGAAGGCCGTTTGATTCTTTCCAAGAAGCGCGCACAATACGAACGCGCCTGGGGAGATATCGAAGGCAAGAAAGAGCGCGACGAAGTTGTTATCGGAACAGTCATTGAAGTTGTTAAGGGTGGTCTCATCGTTGACATCGGTCTTCGTGGCTTCCTTCCAGCATCTCTCGTTGAAATGCGCCGCGTACGCGATCTGACTCCATACATTGGCAAGCAGGTTGAAGCACGCATCATTGAATTAGATAAGAACCGCAACAACGTTGTTCTTTCACGTCGTGCATTCCTAGAACAAACACAATCTGAATCACGTACAACATTCCTTAACCAACTTCAAAAGGGTCAAGTACGTTCCGGTGTGGTTTCATCAATCGTTAACTTTGGTGCATTCGTTGACCTTGGTGGCGTAGATGGTTTGGTTCACGTTTCAGAGCTTTCATGGAAGCACATCGATCACCCAGGTGAAGTTGTTGAAGTGGGCGATGAAGTAACTGTTGAAGTTCTTGAAGTTGATTTTGAACGTGAACGCGTTTCACTCTCTCTTAAGGCAACACAAGAAGATCCATGGCAAGCATTTGCTCGCACACACACAATCAATCAGGTTGTTCCAGGTGTTGTGACCAAGCTTGTTCCATTCGGAGCATTCATTCGTGTGCACGAAGGCATCGAAGGTCTAGTTCACATCTCTGAATTAGCAGAACGCCACGTAGAAATTCCTGAGCAAGTTGTTCAAGTAGATGACGAACTCTTTGTAAAGATTATTGATATCGATCTAGAGCGTCGTCGCATCTCGCTTTCACTCAAGCAAGCTAACGAAGGACAAGAAGTTGAGATTGAAGCATTCGACCCAACTCAATACGGAATGTCTGCTCGTTACGATGCTGAAGGTAAGTTCATTTATCCAGAAGGCTTTGACGCTGACACTCAAGAGTGGAAGCCAGGATATGAATCTCAACGCGAAGCGTGGGAAAAAGAGTATGCAGTTGCACAAGAGCGTTTCCTAGCGCACAAGAAGCAAAAGGCTGAAGCTAAAGCTGCTGACGCTGCTGCAACACCTGTCGAGGTAGCAGCAGAGTAATTTCTAGTGGCCTTCGTTGTAGGACTCACTGGCGGTATTGGTTCGGGTAAATCCCTGGCTGCGCAATTCTTCTCGCAGTTGGGTGCACTCGTTATAGATGCTGATCAACTAGCACGTTCTGCTATTGAAAGAGGCTCAGAAGGTTTTGATGAAGTTCTACTTCGATTCGGTGACACTGTATTAAAAAATGGTGACATCGATCGAGTAGCACTTGGTCAGATTGTCTTTGAGAATCCACAAGCCAAGAAAGACCTCGAAGAAATCATTCACCCACGAATTCGAGCTGAGTTCGAAGAAGCCGTCGCCAGTTTGAATCCAGGTCAAATAATGGTTTATGAGATTCCTCTTCTCGTTGAAACTAAGGCGGCGGATCGTTTCGATTTCGTCATCACCGTCGAATCAGATCCTGAAGTGCGAAAGCAACGTCTGCGTGCTCGAGGAATGTTTCACTCTGATATCGAGAAGAGAATGGCATCACAGGCCACCGAAGAAGAGCGCAGAGCTGTGGCGGATTGCGTTCTCACAAATAATGGCACTGAAGATGATTTGTTGCGCCAAGTAGAAAACATCTGGGAATCAACAATTTTGCCTCGCGCGCAAATTTAGTGCCTCGCGGATAGAGTTAGGCACATGCGCCCAATTACTGATCTTCAAAGGCGAGTTGAGCCTTTCCAGGTCATCAGTGATTACGTTCCTGCCGGAGATCAGCCTGCTGCAATCGAAGAAATTGTTAAACGAATCAATGCTGGAGTGCAAGATGTTGTTCTCTTAGGTGCCACCGGAACCGGTAAATCTGCAACAACTGCGTGGATGATTGAGAAATTACAACGCCCCACATTGGTCCTGGCACCGAATAAAACACTAGCCGCCCAGCTAGCAAATGAATTTCGTGAGTTACTGCCCAATAATGCTGTTGAGTATTTTGTTTCGTATTACGACTATTACCAACCAGAGGCGTACGTCCCTCAGACAGATACCTTTATTGAGAAGGATTCCAGCGTCAATGACGAGGTAGAACGCCTCAGACACTCTGCAACAAACTCACTGTTAACGCGCAGAGATGTTGTTGTAGTTGCGACAGTTTCGTGTATTTATGGACTCGGAACACCTCAAGAATACGTCGACCGAATGATCAAATTGCGGGTGGGCGATGAAATAGAGCGAAATGTTTTGCTCCGCCGATTCGTAGATGTGCAATACAAACGCAATGACATGGCTTTTGAACGTGGAACTTTTAGAGTTCGTGGCGACACCATTGAAATTATTCCGATGTATGAGGAGTTAGCACTTCGCATCGAGATGTTCGGAGATGAAATTGAGCGCATTACTACGCTCAATCCACTCACTGGTGAAATCGTTCGCGAAGAGCAAGAGATGTATGTCTTTCCTGCAACTCACTATGCAGCCGGACCGGAAACTATGAAGCGGGCGATGGGGGACATCACCGATGAACTTCAGATTCAGCTCAATCTCTTTGAAAAACAAGGAAAGTTATTGGAGGCGCAACGACTACGGATGCGCACAACCTTTGATTTAGAAATGATGGAGCAGTTAGGTTTTTGTTCTGGAATTGAGAATTATTCTAGGCACCTTGATGGGCGCGAACAAGGCTCTGCGCCAAACTGCTTGTTGGATTATTTCCCAGAAGATTTCCTTGTTGTCATAGATGAGAGCCACGTGACAGTTCCTCAAATCGGTGCAATGTATGAGGGCGATGCTTCTCGTAAACGAACTCTTGTTGAACATGGTTTCAGATTGCCGAGTGCACTTGATAACCGACCATTAAAGTGGCCAGAGTTCTTAGATCGCGTTGGACAAAAGGTTTATCTCTCAGCAACGCCTGGTCCTTACGAACTTGGCAAAGTAGAAAACGATGTAGTTGAGCAAGTTATTCGCCCAACCGGACTTGTCGATCCGCAGATTGTTCTTAAACCAATTAAAGGTCAGATTGATGATCTATTGGCGGAAATAAAGATTCGTACAGAGCGCAACGAACGCGTCTTAGTTACAACACTGACAAAGAAGATGTCCGAAGACCTCACTGAGTATCTTCAGGAAAAGGGAATCAAGGTTGAATATCTCCACTCTGAAGTAGATACCTTGCGAAGAGTCGAGTTGTTGCGCGAACTTCGTTCAGGTCAATTTGATGTGTTGATCGGTATCAACTTACTTCGCGAAGGTTTGGATTTACCTGAGGTATCACTTGTAGCAATTTTGGATGCAGATAAAGAAGGATTCCTCCGCTCTGCTACATCATTGATTCAAACCATTGGTCGTGCAGCTCGAAATGTATCCGGCGAAGTTCACATGTACGCGGACAACATAACTAAATCAATGGCAAAGGCAATCGATGAAACTAATCGACGTAGAGCGAAACAAGTTGCCTATAACCTCGAGCGGGGAGTCGATCCACAACCGCTGCGAAAGAAAATTGCTGACATTACAGATCTCATTAATCGTGAAAGCGATGACACTGATGAGCTACTTGCATCTGGCCGTAAATCCAAGTCAGCAGCCGCGCCACCAATTGGCCTGCGCAGTAAGAACGCTGGTTCTTTGCCTCGCCAAGAATTAATCGCGTTGATAGAGTCGCTCACTGACCAGATGAGAAGTGCGGCAGCAGAACTTTCTTTTGAATTAGCAGCCAGATTGCGCGATGAAATTCGTGATTTGAAGAAAGAACTTCGTGCGATGCAAGAAGCGGGGCATTAATGAGCATCGACAAGCTAATTGTTCGTGGTGCCCGCGAACACAACCTCAAAGATGTTTCAATTGAGCTACCGCGTGAATCACTTATCGTCTTTACAGGTTTATCTGGTTCTGGAAAATCAAGTCTTGCTTTTGACACAATCTTTGCTGAAGGACAGCGCAGATATGTTGAATCCCTATCAGCTTATGCTCGCCAATTCTTGGGACAAATGGATAAGCCTGATGTTGATTTCATCGAAGGATTATCGCCAGCAGTCTCAATTGATCAGAAATCAACAAACCGAAACCCTCGTTCAACGGTTGGAACGATTACCGAAGTTTATGATTACTTACGCTTACTCTTTGCGCGCGCAGGACGTCCACACTGTCCAAGCTGTGGCAAAGCCGTTTCTAGACAAACTCCACAACAAATTGTTGATCAAATTCTCACCATGCCGGCAACTACCAAGTTTCAGGTATTGGCCCCAGTGGTTCGAGCACGTAAAGGCGAATTTGTAGATCTCTTTGCTGAACTTATTGCCTCCGGTTACGCACGTGCACGTATTGATGGAGAAATCATCGCTTTAAGTGATGCGCCAAAGTTAAAGAAACAAGAAAAACACACCATTGAAGTTGTAGTTGATCGTTTAAGCGCTAAAGCTGAGTCAAAATCACGCTTAACAGATTCAATTGAAACTGCTCTCAAACTAGCTTCTGGAATTGTTTTATTGGATTTTGTTGACGCAAAAGGTGCGGATAAAGAACGCACTTTCAGTGAACACCTTGCTTGTCATGATTGCAATCTTTCATTCGAAGAGTTAGAGCCGCGCTCATTCTCATTTAACTCTCCATTTGGAGCCTGCCCTGAATGCACGGGTATCGGTACAAAATTGGAGGTAGATGAAGAGCTAATCATTCCTGATGACTCTATTTCGATTTATGAGGGTGCAATTGCTCCATGGGCTGGAGGGCAGTCCTCCGAGTATTTTTTGCGCTTGCTCGAAGCACTATCTGAAGATATTAAATTCTCACTTAATACTCCATGGAAGCGCCTGCCCGAAAAAGCACGTAATGCAATTATTAATGGTTACGAATACGAAGTACACGTTAAGTACAAGAATCGCTATGGGCGTGTACGCAATCACACAAGTGGTTTTGAAGGTGTGGTTCCATTTATTCATAGACGTCACGGCGAAACTGATAGCGATTACAGTCGTGAGAAGTATGAATCCTACATGCGTGAGATTCCTTGTTCAGTTTGTAAAGGAGCTCGCTTAAAGCCTGAAGTACTTGCTGTAACTGTTGGCGACTTATCTATTGCGCAGATTTGCGAACTCTCTATTGCTGATTGCGCAGAGTTTTTAAAGAAGATCTCCCTTAATGCTCGAGAAGCTCAAATCGCCGAGCGCGTGATGAAAGAAGTTAATGCGCGATTAGGTTTCTTGCTTGATGTTGGTTTGGACTACTTATCTCTTGCACGTCCAGCAGCAACGTTGTCCGGTGGTGAAGCTCAACGAATTAGACTTGCTACTCAAATTGGATCAGGTTTAGTTGGTGTTCTTTATGTATTGGATGAACCAAGTATTGGTCTACATCAACGTGATAACAGAAGATTAATTGACACGCTCACACGTCTACGCGATTTGGGTAACACGCTTATTGTTGTTGAACATGATGAGGAGACAATTCGCACCGCAGATTGGATCGTGGACATCGGTCCAGGTGCAGGCGAACATGGTGGCAAAGTTGTTGTATCGGGGGATTACCAATCTCTGATTGACTCCAAAGAGTCAATCACTGGAGCATATTTAAGTGGCCGCAAATCCATCGCAATTCCAAGCAAACGTCGACCACTTGATGCGAAGCGAAAACTTACGGTTAAGGGCGCAAAAGAGAACAACCTGAAAGATATCGATGTTGATGTTCCACTCGGTGTTTTTGTATCCGTTACCGGCGTCAGTGGTTCAGGTAAATCCACTTTAGTTAACGATATTTTGTATAGCGTCTTAGCAAACAAACTAAATGGTGCACGCATTGTTCCTGGACGACACCGATCCGTCAGTGGAGTTGATCAATTAGACAAGGTTGTACACGTTGATCAATCGCCTATCGGACGTACGCCACGTTCTAATCCTGCAACGTACACCGGCGTATTCGACAAGGTTCGTGCTCTCTTCGCCGAAACCACTGAAGCCAAGGTTCGCGGATATCAACAAGGACGTTTCTCTTTCAACGTAAAAGGTGGACGCTGTGAAAATTGTTCGGGGGATGGAACCATCACGATTGAGATGAATTTCTTGCCTGATGTTTATGTTCCTTGCGAAGTGTGTCATGGTGCCAGATATAACCGTGAAACTCTCGAGGTTCATTACAAGAACAAAACCATTGCAGATGTCTTAAACATGCCTATCGAGGAAGCCCACATTTTCTTCGAATCAGTGCCGACAATTGCTAGGTACTTAAAGACCCTGTGTGATGTCGGTTTGGGCTATGTTCGCCTAGGACAATCAGCACCGACTCTTTCTGGCGGCGAAGCGCAGCGAGTTAAATTGGCTACAGAGCTACAACGCAGATCTACTGGTCGAACAATCTATGTATTAGATGAACCAACAACTGGTCTGCACTTTGAAGATGTTAATAAATTACTCGGCGTACTCAATCGTTTGGTCGATACTGGCAATACAGTTGTTGTCATCGAGCATAATTTAGATGTCATCAAATCATCTGACTGGGTAATCGATATGGGTCCAGAAGGTGGTTTCCGAGGTGGAACTGTTGTTGCAGAAGGAACACCAGAAGATGTAGCAAAGGTCAGCGCAAGTTACACAGGACAGTTCTTAGCTGAGATTTTAAAGACTAATCGAAAAGCTCCTGCGAAGAAGAAGTAATCATGGCCGATCCAGCCAGTTATCGCCCCACTGATATCCCAGAAGAAGCTGGTGTGTATCGTTTCTATAACGGTAGCGACAAAGTTATTTATGTTGGTAAGGCAAAGAATCTAAAAAATCGTTTGAGTTCTTATTTTGGTAGCAATCTTGCACATAAAACTTATCGCATGGTTCACGAAGCTGTACGCGTGGATTGGACTGTGGTCAACACAGAACTCGAAGCGTTAGCACTGGAATTTTCTTGGATCAAGCAATATCACCCAACGTATAACGTTCAATTCAAAGATGATAAGTCATACCCTTATTTGGCTATTTCTATTGCCGATGAATATCCCCGAATTTTTGTAACTCGCAAGGAGAAACGTCCAGGTTTGAAGTATTTTGGACCATATACGAATGCGTGGGCTCTGCGAAACACATTTGATATTTTGTTAAAGGTTTTTCCGGTTCGCTCCTGCACAGCAGGGAATTTTCAACGTGCTCAAAAGAGCAAGCGTCAATGTTTATTGGGAGATATAGGAAAATGCGCTGCTCCATGTGTTGGATGGGTATCCCCAGAAGAGCATAGGCAAATTGTTCATAAATTGGATGCATTCATGGAAGCAGGCATGCAGGATTTACTTCCGGCGCTGCAATCTGAAATGGAATTGGCATCTTCACGTGAAGAGTTCGAAAGAGCCGCACGAATTAGGGATCAAATCGAATCATTTGAAAAAGCACAACGCTCCACACAAGGAAATCTTTCAGATGAGTTAGATGGTGATTTCATAGCCATACATGAAGAGGGTCTTCATGCAGCGGGTTCCATTTTCATGTTGCGTCGAGGTTCTATCAAAGGTTCTCGTTCGTGGATTGTTAATCAAGAACTTGCCCTTGAAGGCGATGATCAATGGGCTTCATTGCTCTTTTCAATTTATGGGGGAGAGAGCACAGAGATACCTTCCACAATTTATTTGAATTCAGAACCCGCAGATACCCAGGCGCTTGAGCAATGGCTTTCTTCTCTTTCCAAATCGAAAGTAACTCTGAAGGTTCCGCAACGTGGTGACAAAGTAGAATTGCTGGAAACTGTAAAGAGAAATGCCCACTACGCCCTTGTGCAGTTCATGAGTAAGAGAGCAAGTGATGCTGCAGTTTCAGGTAAGGCTCTTCTTGAAATTGAAGAGGAACTTAGCTTGGCAAAGACTCCGCTACGAATTGAATGTTTTGACATTTCCAATATCTCAGGAACATCTGTTGTGGCTTCAATGGTTGTTTTCGAAGATGGCATCGCAAAAAAGAGTGAATATCGTCGATTCATCATCGACACAACAGAAGGTTTTGATGATACCCGTGCAATGCACCAAGTTATTACGCGAAGACTCAAGAGATTGCTCAATGATCGCGTCGTAGATAGTGCCGAAATCATTGAAGCTGGCGGAAAGCTAAGCAAATTCGCATACCCGCCACAATTAATTGTTGTAGATGGTGGAGCTCCTCAAGTAAGCGCAGCGCAACGCGCAATGAACGAGTTAGGAATTTCAGATATTGCTTTGTGCGGTTTAGCTAAAAGACTGGAAGAAGTGTGGGTCCCTGAGCAATCAGATCCGATTATTCTTCCGCGCACCAGCGAGGGACTCTATTTGCTCCAGAGAATTCGAGATGAAGCACATAGATTCGCAATCTCATTTCACCGTTCAAGACGTAGCAAAGTTATGCTCGAATCAATCCTTGATGAAATCGAGCAACTTGGACCTAGTCGAAGAAACGCATTACTTGAACGATTTGGTTCAGTAGCAGCTCTAAAGAAAGCCAGCGTTGAAGATATTGCCATGACTCCTGGTATTGGCGAGAAGATTGCTCTGATTGTCTTTGATTACCTTGCACATAGTTCTACGTCAAAAATTGATATGGCTACAGGTGTTATTGAAGATGCTTGACAGGTAGGTCAAGATAGAGCCATGAACCAAGAAGTATTAATCCTGACAGGTATGTCTGGTGCTGGTCGTTCAACCGTTGCCCATGCACTTGAGGATCTTGGTTGGTATGTCGTAGATAACCTGCCGCCAACTCTTCTATCTGATCTGATTAAACAAGGTGTTCAATCTGAAATTAAATCACTCGCTGTTGTCGTAGACGTGCGTGGCGGAAAATTCTTTGATGAACTAGCTTCATCACTCTCAGAATTGAAAAAATCTGGAGCAAATTTTCGCGTGGCATTTCTTGATGCCTCCGATCAAGCATTAGTGCAACGCTTTGAATCAACCAGGCGCCCCCATCCATTGCAGGGCAAAGGTCGCATCGTAGATGGAATTGCAGCAGAGCGAGAGAAACTTCAAGAACTCTTAGCCCAAGCAGATGTTGTCATTGATACATCAAATTTGAATGTTCACCAATTAGAAAAGCGAACTACTGAGATTTTTGCCCAAGGACTAACACAATCTGTCCGGGTGAACGTTCTGTCATTTGGGTATAAGTACGGAATTCCAGTCGACGCAGATTTGGTACTCGATTGCCGATTTATTCCTAATCCGCATTGGATTCCCGAATTACGACCGCTAACTGGTTTAGATGACAGAGTTAAAGTCAATGTGCTCTCAAACTCGGGTGTATCGCAATTTGTTCAATCCTATGTTTCAGTGGTCAATCAAATGCTGCCTGGTTATTTACGTGAAGGAAAGAAATATCTGACTGTTGCCATTGGCTGCACAGGAGGAAGGCATCGAAGTGTTTCCGTCGCACGTGAAATCGCAGCCCAACTAGATGGCGAACGCGATGGGTTTTCAGTTAGTGCTCACGCTTCACATCGAGATGTTGGACGGGAATGAGTTCTGAAATTAATCCTCGTGTTATCTCTTTAGGCGGGGGACATGGTTTAGCCGCGACGCTATCTGCAGTTCGCAGAATCACTTCAGAGATAACGGCCATTGTTACCGTTGCAGATAATGGTGGATCAAGTGGGCGATTGCGCGATGAATTCCCAATATTTCCTCCAGGAGATTTAAGAATGGCGTTGGCAGCGTTGTGTGGCGATGATCAGTGGGGAAGAAGTTGGGCTGAAATTTTGCAATATAGGTTTACAAGCGACGGTCCGCTTAATGGTCACGCAGTAGGCAATCTTTTATTAGCAGCTTTGTGGGATAAAGATGTTGATCCTGTGCAAGGTCTAGACCGAGTGGCCGAGTTGTTAAAAGTTGTGGGCAGAGTATTACCAATGGCTTCTGTGCCATTAGATATAGAAGCGACCTTTGATGATGCAGGAACTCTGCATCATGTCCGAGGTCAGGTAGAAGTTGCTACTGCACGCGGTAAGTTGAAATCCCTACATTTAGTTCCTGAGAACCCAACAGCGCTACCTTCTGCATTGAAAGCAATTGATGAGGCAGAGTGGATAACAGTGGGACCGGGTTCATGGTTTTCTAGTGTTCTGCCACACTTTTTGGTTGGACAGCAATTAAACGCCCTAGAGAAAAGTGCAGCGAAAAAAATAATCATTCTCAATCTTGATTCGCATCCTGAAGCAAAAGCTGATGAATTTGCCGGATACACACCCATAGAACATCTACAGATGCTCCGTGAATATGCGCCAACCATGAAAATCGATCATGTGTTAGTTGATCAGTATGAATTAAGTGATAGTCAGAGGCTTCAACTACTTGTTGAGAGTTTTGGGGGCACATTACACGTGGCAGATCTGCGAAAATCTCCAGGAAGTCTTCATCACGATGTTGAAAAATTAACTTCTGTTTTGAGCCACATCATGGGCCAATCTTTGGTTGGATAAGCACATGGCAATGACATCAGCAGTAAAAGATGAACTCAGTCGCTTGGCTATTACCAAACCGTGTTGCCGAAAAGCAGAAGTTTCATCCCTCCTACGTTTCGCCGGTGGATTACATATAGCAGCTGGCAAGATTGTGATTGAAGTAGAACTGGACACGGCACAGAGTGCTCGACGTTTGCGTAAAGATATTTCAGATATATATGGTCATGAGAGTGATTTAGCGGTTCTATCATCAAGTGGTTTGCGAAAAGGTTCGCGCTATGTTGTCCGTGTCATTAATGAAGGCGAAGCACTAGCTCGCCAAACTGGATTAGTTGATGCTAACTCCCGACCTGTTCGCGGTCTTCCTCCTCAAGTTGTTTCAGCCGCCATTTGTGATTCAGAAGCAGCCTGGCGTGGTGCCTTCATTGCTCATGGTTCACTCACCGAACCAGGGCGATCATCATCACTTGAAATTACATGTCCGGGACCAGAGGCAGCACTTGCATTAGTTGGTGCGGCACGTCGCTTGGGCATTGTAGCTAAAGCGCGAGAGGTTCGCGGTGTTGATCGCGTTGTTATACGAGATGGCGATGCCATCGGTGTATTGCTTACACGATTGGGTGCACATGAAAGCGTTCTAGCATGGGAAGAACGTCGCATGCGCAGAGAAGTCCGCGCTACAGCAAATCGTTTAGCAAACTTTGATGATGCAAACTTACGTCGTTCTGCGCGCGCTGCAGTTGCTGCATCTGCTCGTGTAGCACGCGCTATGGAAATTCTTGGTCCTACGATTCCGGATCATTTAAAAGAGGCTGGCGAATTACGCATCAGTCATGGTCAAGCAAGTTTGGAAGAATTGGGTTCTCTTGCAGTTCCTCCCATGACTAAAGATGCTATTGCTGGAAGAATTCGTCGCTTATTAGCGATGGCAGATAAACGCGCAGCAGAATTAGGAATTCCTGATACTGAAGCTGGCTTATCTCCGGATTTGTTGAATTAATCACGCACAATACGTCGCACAAGAACTCTACTTTTAAGTAACTAAGCTCTCCTGATAGAGTTCGCTCATACCCCAGCGTTGTGGTGCATGAGGTCCATTTTTCAAGGACCGCCTTAAGAGGGCTCTTATAGGAGCCCAAGACGAGCGAGGATTACAGATGATTAACGTTGGAATTAATGGATTTGGTCGCATTGGCAGAAACTTCTTTCGCGCTAGCCTTACAAATCCAAATATAAACATTGTTGGAATTAACGATCTCACAGATAACGCCACACTTGCCCATCTTTTAAAGTATGACTCAATCTTGGGTCGTCTTGGTTTGGAAGTTTCACACACGGCAGACACACTTACTGTTGGTGGAAAAACAATTAAAGTTTTCGCAGAGCGCGACCCAGCAAATCTTCCATGGAAAGCAGTTGGGGCAGATGTTGTTGTCGAATCAACAGGAATTTTCACCAAGGCAGCGGATGCTCAAAAGCACATAACAGCCGGTGCTAAGAAAGTAATCATTTCAGCACCAGCAACAGATGAAGACATCACCATTGTTATGGGCGTTAACCACGAAAAATACGATCCAGCCTCACACAACATCATTTCTAATGCATCTTGCACAACAAACTGCCTAGCCCCTATGGCTAAGGTTCTCAACGATAACTTCGGAATTGTTCGCGGCTTAATGACGACAGTCCATGCCTATACAAATGATCAGGTTATTTTGGATTTTCCACACAAAGATCTTCGTCGTGCGCGTGCAGCTGCAACAAACATCATTCCTACATCTACAGGAGCTGCAAAAGCAATCAGCCTTGTTCTGCCAGAACTCAAGGGCAAGCTTGATGGATACGCACTTCGCGTTCCAGTCCCAACAGGTTCAGTGGTAGATCTTTCAGTAGAACTCTCTAAAGAAGTGAGCGCTGCTGACATTAACGCAGCGCTTAAAAAGGGTGCAGAAGGTCCACTAAAAGGTTTCATGACCTATACAGAAGATCCAATTGTTTCTTCCGACATTGTTACCGATCCATCATCTTGCATCGTTGATGCTGGATTAACAAAGGTGATTGGGACAACTGCAAAGGTTGTTGGTTGGTATGACAACGAATGGGGTTATTCAAACCGACTCGTTGACTTAATTACGTACGTTGGTAAAACGCTGTAATGAATTCACTTGCTTCACTTGATGTAGCAGGTAAGCGCGTTTTCCTTCGTTGTGATCTCAACGTTCCACTAAAGAATGGCGAGATTACTGATGATGGTCGTATTCGAGCATCCTTGCCAACTATTCAAAACCTTTTGGAACGTGGAGCCTCCCTTGTTATCGGCGCTCATTTAGGTCGTCCTAAGGGAGAAGCTAAGCCGGAGTTATCGTTGCAACCAATTGCGAAACGATTGGCAGAACTTCTTTCACAACCAGTGGATTTCATAAATCCTGGTTCGGCCAAGGTTTTATTGCTTGAGAATCTTCGTTTTAATGAAGCTGAAACCAGCAAAGATGATGGGCAACGTAAAGTATTTGCGCAGCAATTAGCACAACTAGCTGATGCATATGTCGGTGATGGGTTTGGGGCTGTTCACCGCAAGCATGCTTCTGTTTATGATCTACCTGCACTGTTGCCCAATGCACCAGGTTTTTTAATTCAGGCTGAAGTAGAAGTTCTTAAGAAACTAACAGAATCACCACAACGCCCATATGGCGTCGTACTTGGTGGAGCTAAGGTGTCAGATAAAATCGGTGTCATTGCTAATTTGCTTTCAAAAGTTGATGTTATGGCTATTGGTGGTGGAATGGTTTTCACATTCTTGGCAGCCACAGGAAAAGAAATTGGTTCTTCACTCGTTGAAACAGATTTAATTCCAACAGTTAAGGAACTGATCGCAGAAGCGCAAAGCAAAGGCGTGAGCCTTGTTCTGCCCACTGACATTGTCATTGCTGCAGAATTCAAGCAAGATTCTGCACCTACTTTGGTCTCTGCCGACAAAATTCCAGCCAATCAGATGGGTTTAGATATTGGCCCTGAGTCTGCAGCAATCTTTGCCGCAGAGATAAAAAAATGTAAGACAGTTTTCTGGAATGGGCCGATGGGAGTCTTTGAATTTCCTAATTTTGCTCACGGGACAAAGGTCATTGCACAAGCGCTCACTGAAGTTGATGGAATCTCCGTTGTCGGTGGGGGAGACTCGGCGGCTGCGGTTCGAGCACTAGGCTTTAATGATTCTGACTTCGGTTATATTTCAACCGGTGGCGGAGCATCCCTTGAA
>JACCDW010287301.1_pt1 | contig 16276 bp, 13 predicted proteins | sample 7449781 | NCBI WGS metagenome assembly JACCDW01 (sample SAMN15323449, study PRJNA562643) | freshwater metagenome | isolation source: river surface water | place: USA:Blue River Watershed | collected 2017-08-18
AGATGTTTTGATATTAATATATATGATGTTGAAATATTTAATATACTATGTCAATATATTAAAAATAAAAATATACAATTATTAGATAATAATACATTAAAATTACTAATAAATATAATTTCAAATAATAATAATGATAAGTTAATTATATTATTAGATAACATAACAATAAACCCAGAAAATATTAATATATGTTTAAATCAAATTTTATTGTTTTTTATTGATTCTAATGTATTTAACATACTTTGTCAATATATTAAAAATAAAAATATACAATTATCAAAAGAAACTGTAAACAAAATATTAAATCAAATATTTGGTTATTATAATGAACGTTTTGATAGTTTATTACAAATATTTTTAGAAAATATTAATATTACTGAAGAAAATATAAATAATGTTTTTAAAGACATTGATGTAGAAAAAATTAATTCTAACTTGTATAAAATAATTATTCAATATATGATAGAACATAATTATTCAATATATGATAGAACATAATATAAAATCAGATTACATAGTGTATTAGTAAAATCAATGAAATATATATTAGTATTATCATTGATTAATATAATTTTTAATATATATTTTATAAATTTGTTAAACAAAAAATATAAAATATATTTTTATTACAACTGAAACTACTTTAATTACTATTTATTAATATTTAATATTTCTTTTCACCATGTGAATTCATCTTTTTATTTTTTTTTTTTACACTAGGTTTAAATTTTGTTGCTGTTGCAGTTGCTGTTGCAGTTGCAGTTGCTGTTGCAGTTGCAGTTGCATATGCAGGTTTAAATTCTTTTGCAGTTGCACGAAGTTTAGATGCAGTTTCAGTTCCATGTGCAGATACAGGTGCAGTTGCAGTTTCAGGTCCAGTTTCAGGTCCAGGTTTAGTTCCAGGTCCATGTACAATTTCAGGTGCAGTTCCATGTGCAGTTCCATGTGCAGATACAGGTGCAGTTGCAGGTCCAGTTTCAGGTCCAGTTTCAGGTCCAGTTTCAGGTCCAGTTTCAGGTCCAGGTTTAGTTCCAGGTCCATGTACAATTTCAGGTGCAGTTCCATGTGCAGTTCCATGTGCAGATACAGGTGCAGTTGCAGTTTCAGGTCCAGGTCCAGTTTCAGGTCCAGGTTTAGTTCCAGGTCCATGTACAATTTCAGGTGCAGTTCCATGTGCAGTTCCATGTGCAGATGCAGGTGCAGGTGCAGGTGCAGTTGCAGTTTCAGGTCCAGTTTCAGGTCCAGTTTCAGGTCCAGTTCCATGTGCAGTTTCAATTCCAGGTGCAGTTTCAATTCCAGGTGCACTTATAGATGCAATTACAGGTGCACTTATAGATGCAACTACATGTTTAGGATTACTTTCTGAATAAAATGCATTATCATTTAATTTATTTATATATGATACAATAAATTTTTTTTCACCATAAAACTTTGTTAAAATATTTTCTTTAGGTTTGCCAACAGAACTTTCTTCAGGTTTACCATCAAAACTAGAACCACCTATTTGTTGTAATTGTTTTAATTGTAAATATTTATTTTTATATTTATTATATTTATTATAATAATAATTATTATTAATTTCCATTATATTAAACTATAAAAATAAATATTTATAATTAAAATTAAATATTTACAACCAAATAAACTATTAAAATTCACTAACAGCGAAAATTATTTTGTTAAATAGTTTAACCATTTATAATATAAATTCACTACTTGAACTGTTACTAAACATAAAAATATTAACTAATTATAATTAATATTTTTATTTTTATTTTTTAATTTTTAAAAATCATTTAAACTACTTGAAATTCTTCATCTTCATTACGCTCTTTGAAATATTCCATAATTTCATCTAACATTTCTTGAGGACAAATTTCAGTTGGTTCTAAGACTCCATTAGCATCTCTTCTAATATAAGTAAGTGGGTCAAAATTATTTTTTACTAATATTTCCCATCTTTCTCTATATTTTCTATTTTTTTTAGACCCATGAAAATAATGTCTAATTACACCAGGAACATATCCTAATCTTAATTTTTTAATTTTATTTTCATATTCAAGAATTGTTTTTTTATAATTATCAGTTGATAATGGATTAACTGATTTTAATCCATGAGAAATTAATGATAATGCAATAATATTATCACTTGAACCTAAAATAGCAGATTCATATAATCCACCAATTTTATCATAGGCTTTTCTTGTACATGCCCATGCATATCCAGGATGCCAATAATCATATCCTTTACTTGTATATTTTTGTTGTTTTGCAAATTTATAACCAAAACTATTAAAAACATTTAATGTATCAAAATGTTGATCCATATCAACACAATGAGAAAATATTTGAACAATATCTTTACAACCATTTAATACTTTTAAAGTATCCATTGCCCATGATGCATTTTCAAATTCAATATCAGCATCAACCCATGCAAAGGCTTTCCAGTTTTTAGGTAATAATTTTTCAACACCTAAGTTAATCATATTTTCTTTATGCCAAATTGGAACAGTTGATTTGAGTTGTAAATGTTTAGGATTTTTTGAATCAGTAATAATATATTTTTGATTAGGATAAACTAACTCAACAACATATAATTCAACATCATGTTCATCTTCTTCCATACGTTTAATAAATTCTCTTGCTAAAATATATCTTTTTGCATATAAACAAGGATTGGATACAACAATAATAACATTTAATTTTTGTTCAATTGGTTCATTATTTACAATAGCATCTTTAATTTCATTTCGTTCATATCGAATATTATCAATTTCAATATTATTTATAATAGTCATTAAATTTAAATAATAATTAATTTTTAAGCATATTATCACTAGTTTCTTTATATATAAACAATATTTTTTTATCATAAACATAAAATTATTATAATATAATATATGAATTATAGTATTGAAATAAATTATCCATTAGAAGGCCTTTCTGAAAATGAAAAAGAAAATAAAAAAACAGATGTTGATAAAGAAATAAGACAAATTGCAAAAGAAACAAATGGTGATTTTTTTGCATTTGATATTGATATAGCTTTTTCAACATCAGGGTCTGAAGCAATTGGTGTTAATTATAACTGGATATATAAAAATATCGATGATATTAAAAAATTAATAAATAAATTACCATTATCATATAAAATTTTATGGATTTTCAAAAATAAAAAAAAAAATATTGATTACACTATTTATAATACTAGATTGCCTCCTGATATTAAAAAGTTTAACAATGATGAATTAGATATTTATAAAATGATTATAAATCGTATTAAATAAATTTAATTTTATTATTTATTTATATAAGCAATAAAACATTAAATATTTTATATAGAATTAGTTTTTAATAATGGTGAACGTAAATTAGATTTTACTTGATATACATGAATAGCTTGATTATCAAGAACATTTTTTATATCTTCAAGATCTAAAGTTCCACCTAATATTTCATTTATTTGTTCAGCTTGGTTATTTAATAATCTTTCTGGTAAGTTTGTTATATCAAAATTTTTATTAACTTCTGCTATTATTTGTGGAATTCTAATTTCTTCATTACCTGATATTTTTGTGTAGTGTGTATTATATGTTTCATATAAACCGTCTGAACTTTGTATTATTAAATCATCTGGTTTTAAATCTTTTATTACTATTTCTGGAATTCTACTAACAATACCTATAGGTAAATCATGTGATATATCACCAAAACCTCTGGTTGGCATTAATCCATTTTCCATTCTTATTGATGGACCATCTCTATAAAACTGATGTTGTGGATCTATTTGTATAATTCTTTCCTGTTCAGCTAAATCAGCAGCATCATGACTGTGTGTTTTAAAAAATAACTCGTATTGATTAGTTATATTTTTTCTTAAAATAAGTAATACAGAATCTCCTAAATTTGCAGAATACAACTTATTAGTAGTTTTATCAATTACTGCCATATTAAAGGTTGAACCACCTAGCATTTCTCTTTTTGTTTCATTATGAATCAATTCACATAATTTTGTTAATGCCACTGAAACATTGTTATTTTCTTTTTCTAAAATTTCTTTAAAATAAACTTGTGCTAAAGCTACAGATTTTCTAGATATGTTTGGTGTTCCTCCATGTCCATCAGCTATTATTAAAATATCATAATTTCCAAAACTAAATCTAGCATGTGCATCTTCAGTATAAAGAATTTCTTTATTATTAATAATAAGACGTTTGTTAGAACTATATCCTGAATTAATTTTGAGTGATGAATTTTCATAAACTTGTTGTTCTTCATACTCAGTAGGAATACTAATAGATCTTCCTAAAAAAGGAGTACGCTGACCTTGTAAAGATGATTCAAAATTATTATTATGTAATAAGTCTACAGATGCTACAGATGCTGCAGATGATGCATTTGTTTCAGATGATGCATTTGTTCCAGATGATGCATTTGTTCCAGATGATGCATTTGTTCCAGATGATGCATTTGTTCCAGATGATGCATTTGTTCCAGATGATGCATTTGTTCTAGATAATGCATTTGGACGATATGAAAATTGTTTATCAGCAAATCCTATTGTAGAACCACCTGCTTGATTTTTTAATTTTAAATATTTAGTTTTATACTTTAAATATTTATCTTTATACATATATTAAAATTTAGAAAAATAAATAGTTATTAAATTAATTTTTTATTATTTTAATTATATTTGTTGGTGTAATAATATTATTAGTTGGTCCATTTTGTAAAGCTTTGGCTTCAGAAGGATTAATATAAATTGAAGGATCATCATAATCTTCCCAAATAGTATCATCTTTATCATCTTTATCATCTTTATCTTCATATTTATCTTTTTTTTTATCTTCTTCATCTTCATCTTCATCTTCATCTTCATTTTCATTTTCATCATCATCATCATCATCATCATCATCATCATCATCATTTTCATTATCATCATCATCATCTTCATCATCATCATCATCATTTTCATCATCATTTTCATCATCATCTTCATTTTCATTATCATCATTTTCATTATCATCATTATCATCATCATAATATTCTTCATCATCACTTAATTTGTCACCATATTCTTTATAATATTTTAAGTTATATTTTTTTAAGTTTTTGATAATCATTTCAACTATTTCTTCATATGTAGGATTAGTATTTTCCCATTTACCATTAATAAATGCTTTAGCTGTCCAAGATTTTTCATTCATTCCATAAGGAATATCATAACCATAATATATTCTTTCAATAACTTTAGTATTAATATTATTTTTAAGACCATACCATGCTATAATATTTTGATATGCGTAATAATTAATTTCTTTTAACACTTGAAATTTAACTTCATCTAGTGTACCACATCCATATATTTGTTCAGTATATGAACCTTTATAATCAGGATGTGCTAATAATATAACATATGGGATAATTGTATCAGTTGACATAAAAATTATTAAATTAATTATTTATATTTGTTTTATTCAATTTTTTATTAAATAAATTAATTACTAATACCATCACTAATATCATATATCATCTGTTCTATTTCATTTAGTTGTCGTTTACTATATTCAGCTACATCACTTGCATTATGTATATTAAATCCAATAACTAAAACGAGTAGTTCTTTGTATGTAACACCTTTTTGAATTATTTTTTCTGCAATATCATTAATTGATATATTTACTCCAGATAAAGCAGGTTCTCTCACAAAAGCATAATTATCTTCAATATTGTATTCATTATTATTTTGAATATTATTTTCTAGATTATAATCTTCATAATTATAGTCGTTTTCATCGAATTCATATTCATCATTATCGAATCTATGTATTTCAATTCCTTCTGCTCTCATGAATAACCATCTAAAACCATTTAATCTAATACGTTCATTTTCTTCATAATCTTCTTCATCCTCTTCATATTCATCATCATCTTCGTCTTCATCGTCTTCATCATCTTCATCATCTTCGTCTTCATCATCTTCATTTTCATTATTGTATTCTTCATCATATTCATCATCATAGTCATATTCGTCATTATCATCAGGATGAATTTCTAATCCTTCTGCTCTCATGAATAACCATCTAGAACCATTTAATCTAATACGTTCATTTTCTTCATTTTCATAATCTTCTTCATCATATTCATCTTCTTCTTCATCAGAATAATATTCGTCTTCGTCAGAATAATTATCTTCATTATTATCATCATATAATATTGTTCGACAATTTGGACAATTAAAACCATTATATGCGACGTTTTTTAAAAAACAATTAGAATGAAATATATGACAACATTCAGTTTTTATAATATTTTTTGATATATCATCTATATCACATAAACATATAGAACACGTTAAATCTAATTTTGTATCATTTGACATAATAATATTATCAATATTTTAAAAATATATTTTATTCAATTTTTTTACAAGTTTTTTAGTTTATTTAATAAATTGAACTATAGCTTCAACAATTAAATGGTCGCTTGTATTTAAATTATCACCAAATGAACGAGCACTAATTGGAATAAACTTGTTTTTTTTAACAAAAATATAATCAACTTGACCTCCATAAAAAGTTGTATTTTTAATATTTCCAATATCAGTTGCATCAATATAATCAGCATCTGATATTATTTTTAATATACTATTTGAAGAATCAGGATGATTTAACCATGTCCAATAATTCCATTCTAAATCATTAATTTGATTATTTTCTTTTTTTAGCCCTGAAGAGGCTATTATTTCTAATTCAAGTTGGTTTTTCCATTTTTCTGTTACACCAACAATATCAGTATTATATTTTTTTAAATTAAAATCACCCATAAATATATCAAGATTTTCTTCAAGAATAGATTTTATTTCATATTCTTTTTCATAAATAAAATCATAATCTATTAAAGCTCGTTTATCATCAAATCTACCACCAGTTAAATGAACATTACCAATAGTAATAATATATTCATTATCAATTAATAATGTAGCAATACATAAAACTCGTTTTACATGATTTACTCTATCATGTGATATTATTTTTTCTCTAACATTAATTACTTTTATATTTTCTTCTGAAATATAAAGTTCATTAGTTAAATAAATAGGATTTATTCCATCTGAATTAATAGCTAAAGATGATTCATATGTAGCTTGTTGTGCATTTGCTCTTGCTATTCTTTTTAAATTACCAATCTTATTAAAATTATCAGTTCCATTAGTAGAACTAGTAGATTCTTGAACACCCATTACATGAGGTATTTTATCTTGTGAAAATAAATTATTTATTATTTTTACTTTTTCTTTATCAAGTTCATAACTTTTTATTTTATTATTTTGATATGTTATATTAAACATTTTTGTCCATAATTCTACGTTGTATGTAGTTAATTTAAGTAAATTTTTTTTTACTGGATATAATGGTATCGATGTAAATAATAAACTCATTATACCAAATAAAATAAATATTATCAATATATTATTAAAATTATAACGCTTACTATTATTTTGGGTATTCATTTTATATATGTATATATTATATTTATATTTTATATATCTTTATTATTTATCTAGTTAAAAATATTTACGGGATATTTTCAGGTCGCTCTCTCCCTCCCATATTAGAAAAAGTGAATTCACTTTTTCACTATATTTCACTTTAAAAAAATTACTTAAGGATATTATTTCTTATATAATATATATGACTGATAAAGTGAATTTACTAATGAAGTATTCATGTAATATATGTAATAAAGACTATGCTAGTCAAAGTAGCTTATGTAATCACAACAAAAAATTTCATCAAAATAATATTACAAATGTTAAAAATGTTAAAGAAATTGTTAAAAATGTTAATGAAAATGTTAAAATAGTTAAATCATTAACATGTGAATATTGTAATAAAATATTTAATAATAGACCTGCTAAATCTATTCATAAAAAATATTGTAGTATAAAAAAACCTTCTGAATTAGATAAAGAAATTGAAAATAAAAAATTAGAATTAGAATTAAAAAAAGAAGAAATAATATTAAAAAAAGAAGAAGCTAAAATATTACAATTAAAATTAAAATTACAACAAGCAGATAAAGTTGATAATATTACTTTAAATAAACTAAATAAGATGTTATTAAAACATAATAATCGTATTAAAAATTCAACAATAAATTCTCATAATAATTCTAATAACACAATAAATGTTCAAAATAATTTTCAATTAGTTGGTTTCGGAAAGGAAGAAATAACTGATGTATTAACTAATAATGAAAAAAAACTAATTATGAATTCTAAATATGGTTGTTTAGAAAAACTAATTGAAATAGTTCATTGTGGTAAATACAACCAATTTAAAAATGTTATATTAACTAATATGAAAGATAACTACATGTATAAATACGACGATGTAAAAGGTTGTTTTGTTTTAGGAACTAAATCAGAAATTATGAATTCTCTTGTAGATGGTAAGTTATTTGATTTAGAAGTAATTTATAATGATTTACTTGAAAAAAATAAAATTGATGAAAAAACTAAAAATTGTATAGAAGATTTTGTAAATAGAATTCAGTATAATGACGAAAAATTTACTGACATTGAAGGAAAAGAACATCAAAATTATAAACACTATAAAATTAGTGAAATAAAACTGATATTATTTAATAATCAAGATAAAATCACAAATGATATATCTTTATTATTATCTACTTAATAAAATATTATACATAAAAATCTACTCTTTTTTCCAATAATTTGTAGAAACATTATTTTTTAAATAATATTCATACTCGCCTCGCACAAGTTCTTTTTCAAATTTCTCATGCCATGGTAAATGTTTACATGTATAATTTCCAGCTACTCTATAATGACCGCCTTTATTTTGTTTGTTAATTAAACAAAATGTTGTATCTAATGCTGCATTATATATTTCATGATTAGGGTAATATAATTTATAAGTCCAATATTGTTTTTCCCAATCTAAAATTGATTTACCAAAAGCTGTAATATCTTGTCTAATATCAAGTGAATCAATTAATAATGCAAATCCTACTTTTTCAGCTTGAAAATAATTTGATATATTAATTAATTCATTAATAAAATTATCTGGTAAATTTTCATTAAATTCTAAATCAGGGTCTGTTAATATATAAATATCACCAAATATTTTATTAAATATTGATTTATCATAAACTTTATGTCCATAATTATTATCCATTTTAATTAATGAATATTTATATTCATTTTTATAGTAATCTAATAATTTAGGAAATGTACTATTATTATCAATAACAACAATATCATTTGTATATTTTTCTAATTGTTTAACCATTTTACTAACATATGTATATTGATTAAATGAAATAATAACTGCTGTCATATTTTTTTTAAACACATCTTTTACAATATTTGTATTTGGTTCTAATAATATTTCATTATTAATATTATTATTAGTACAAACATATTGTTCAACTAAATAATTATATTTATCATTTATTTTCCCTTTTATATGAATTGTTAATTTTAATACAATACCCATATATAATAAATCTTCTAAATAATCAGATTCAACAATATCAGTTTCGTAATTAACACTAACAAATTTTAAATTTACATTTGAATTTGAATTTATTATTTGATAAAATAATTCCTTAACAGTAATATCATTTGAATTAGTTTTCTTTTGCACTAATTTGTTTTTAAAATATTTAATATCATTAAATGTAACACTATTATTTATATTAACAACAAATGTTCTTTTAAACAAATCTTTGAAATCATCAAATAAATAATTTTCTCCAATTATTAAACAATCTGTTTTTGTTTTTGATTTTATTTTTGTTTTAATCCAATCATAATTAACTTTTTCTAATACTTTTTCAGGAGCTTTATCAACTAATACTTTTTCAGGAGCTTTATCAACTAATACTTTTTCAGGAGCTTTTTCAGATACTGTTTTAGAATCTTCAAGTTTAAAAAAATTACTTGATACATTATTAACCAAGTATGAATCATATTCACCTTCTAATAATTTAGTATGAAAATTATAATACCATGGTAAATGTTTACATACATAATTACCAGCAACTCTAATACTTAAACCAAATCTATTATATTTAGTATTTAATAAACAAAAAGTTGTATCAATTGCTGCATTATATAATTCATATTTAGAATCTTTAATTTTATTTTTCCAAAATTGTCCTTCCCATGTTTTAATAGGAATTCCAGCATATTTTAATTCGCTTCTTATTTGTGGTGTATCAATTTCAATAGCCATACCAACACGACCCGCTTTATATTGATTTGATATTTTAATAAAATCAGATAAAATTGTTTTTGGTAATTTTGAATTAAATTCTAAATCAGGATCTGTTATAATAAATAAATCACCAAAAATATTAGAAACAAATTTAGATTCATATACTTTATGACCAATATTACTATCCATCTTTAATAATGTATAATTGTATTCATTTGAATAATAATCTAATAATGGTTCAAATGTACTATTATTATCAATAATTACAATATCATTAGTTAGTTCTTTTAATTGATTAACCATATTTGAAATATATGTATATTGATTATATCCAATAATCATAACTGTTATATTTTTTTTTACAATTTGTAAATCTGCTATGGTTTTTGGTTCTAATAATATTGGTTTATTTAATGTTTTCCAATTTAAATTATATGTAAAATTACTCAATAAATAATTAAATTTGTTATCTAAATTAGATGGTAATTTTATTAATAATTTAATTTTATTTATAAATACATGGTGTAATAAATCTTCTAATATATCTTCCACATTATTAATATTACAATAAATTAAATTAATTTTATCATTATTTCTATATACATATGAATAAACAAGTTCTTTTAATGTAATATCATTTTTTGATTTTTTAATACAACACAATTTTTTATTACAACCTATTATATTACCAGATGTACTATGATTAGTGTTACTCAGTTTAAATAGTTTTTTATAATTACTATTTATTTGTTTATCAATATTATCATAACTTAAATCAAGAATACAATGTTTTGTATGAAGAGTTTTATTAATTGTTTGTAATATATCAGAATCTAGTTCAATAACTGATTCTTTTATTGGTTCAATAACTGATTTAATAACTGATTTAATAACTGGTTCAATAACTGGTTCAATAACTGATTCTTTTATTGGTTCAATTACTGATTCGATAACTGGTTCATCATTTGTTTTAGTTTCATGAAAACCATTATTATTTGTTTTTACTTTTATTGGATTTTCTGTTTTTATAGGATTTTCTATTTTTTTAATTTTACTTAAATCCCAAACTTCACTTTGATTACTAACAGTTGCATAACCAATAATAGGACTCCATGTATTAATTTGTTTTTTTCTACTATATTCTGTTCCTGTCCATACTTCCCAAATATATCTATTTTCAGATATTTCTGGACGAGAACAATAATTTCTAACATACGAAGACCTTGTCCAAAAAAAATTAAAATAACAAAATCCACTATAGTGTGGAATAGCACCAGCAATATCTAGGTCTTTATTTTTTTTAAATTCATTAACATAATCTTTATAATTTTCAATTGTATTTTTAAATAAATATTTTCTCATTTCATGTTGATTTGATGTAATACCTTTAGAATGTAAATATAATAATATTGTATCATCATCATCTTCTGCAACTTGATATAATGTTTTTATTCCAGGATATTCATAATAATTTTCAGTAAAAACATTTTTTAATTGTATTTTATTATAATTTTGTGATAATATTAATTTTAATTTTGATAATTCATTATCATTTGATATAACACTCATCCAAATATTAGATGCAGTTGAATATAAATTTAATTTTTTTAATGATTCCAATTGTTCTAATACAATAGGTTCCCATGCATTCGGAATTAAGCATGCAAAATAAATTATTTTGATTTTCATTTTATTAATAAAAATCAAAATATCTTTATGTGTATTTATATTTGTATTTATTTATGTATTAATAAAATGATTTATTTATTTTTGATTAGATAAAAAATCATATACAATCATAGTAATACCAAATTGTGGACTAGACCTTAAAACACGCCATCCACCACCTTTCCAAAAAGCAGAAAATCCTTCATTTTTATAAATTGTAAATGCAGTATTAATTATTTTGTTACTAGTATTTGTTTTATTAATTGTTTGTATTCTGGTTTTAATAACATCGGCAGGTGTACATAATAATGCAGATGGTGCACCAGCTATTGTACCAGCAATAAATGGATTATACTGTTTTTTTTCTTTAAAAAACCAGTAAAGAGGAAAATATATTCCACTAAAAGGAATATCTCTAAGAAAACAAGCACTAGAACCTTTAAATAAAGTTGATAAATTAAAAATTTTTGTAGTAATTTGTTGATTCATTTGTAAATTAATTTTAATTACTTCATATGGACATGTTATTATAACTTGACTAGTACCAGCAAGTAAACCACCAATTATATGATTATATAAAATATTTGAATTTTGATTATTATTTATATAATAATTATAAACATATAATTTAACAGCTTTTTCTGGTCCAATACCAATAAGTTGTGGTAAACAACCTTTATAAAATAATTTATGTTTTCCTTGATTCCATAATTTTTTAGCACAATCAAATCCAGAGTTATATAATTTTTCTATTTGTGAATTTTGATTTTGCATTCTTGTTTTAATAACATCTATAGGATAAACAGCAAATGCACCAACAGAACCAGAAACAAGACCATTTATTATTGTATTATTATTATAATTATTATTAGTACTAATCATAATAAAAATGTTATTATTCCTTTAATTATAGTTAAAAAAAATGATAATAATAATAATTAATATATAATATATAATTAGTATGAATAATAATACAGATTATAAGTTGAATAATACAGATTATTATGTATATACAGATGGTGCATGTTCAAATAACGGTTCAAAACATGCACAATCAGGAATTGGTATATTTTTTGGTATAAATGATAAACGTAATGTTTCAAAAAGAATAGAAGGAAAACAAACCAATAATACGGCGGAAATAAGTGCAATAATTGAAACATATAAAATAATAGAACCTGATATAAATGCTAATAAAAAAATAACAATTGTATCTGATTCAGAATATGCGATTAAATGTGTAACATCATATGGTAAAAAATGTTATGATAAAAAATGGAATGTTGATATACCAAATAAAGATTTAGTAAAACAATGTTATGAATTATATAAAGATAAACATAATGTGAATTTTATTCATTGTAGAGCACATACAAATAAAACTGATGTTCACTCAATTGGTAATGATTATGCAGATAAATTAGCTAATGAATCAATAGGAACAACTAATATTGAATTAAATAATAAAATATATTTAGAAGTACCTTATTCAAGAAAAGAAGAAATTAAACAATTAGGTGGAAAATGGGATGCAACTAATAAAAAATGGTATATATATGAAAATAATCCAAATAAAAATATTATTAATTTTGATTTAGTTAAATAATTAATAATTTTGATTTAGTTAAATAATTATTAATCTTGATTTAAAAAAATATTATTATATTATTATAATGGACCAATATAATGAAAATAAAACAACTGAACAAATTTTTATTTCAGAACAGGATAATGAAATATATTTTAATGGACCTATAAATTATATTTCGATGTCAAATCTTAATAAAGAATTATTAAAATTGGAATCAAAAATTATTAAAGAATCAAATAAACTAAAAAGAAAATTATCAGAAATGTTAAAAGATGATAAAGAATTAGACAATGGTGAAAGTAAATATTGTTCATTAAAAATAAAATATAAACCAATTAAATTATATATTAGTTCACATGGTGGTTCTGTATATCAAGTATTAGGTGCATATGATTCTATTAAAAATATGAAAGTTCCTGTTCATACAATTTGTAAAGGTTTTGTAGCATCTGCCGGTACAATTTTAAGTTTAGCAGGCGATAAAAGATTTATTACACAAAATTCATATATGTTAATTCATCAATTAAGGTCTGGTATGTGGGGTAAATTTGAAGAAATTAAAGATGATTATGAAAACTGTAAAACATTAATGACTCATTTAAAAAAAATTTATATTGAAAACACAAATATTAATGCAGATGAATTAGATGATATTCTTAAAAAAGATATTTCATGGTCTGCTGAAATTTGTTTAGAAAAAGGGCTTGTTCATGAAATAATAAAATCAGAATAAATAATAATTGCGATTAAATAAATAATAATTTATTTTATAATTATAATTACATAATTATAAAATGAGATTTTTAATTGATGAAAACTTAAAAATAATATTTGGATGGTCTACAAAATGTGGTTGTTCACATGTAAAAAAAATATTTTGGTATTTAAAAACAAATAATGAAGATTATAAAATACATACAAAAAAAGAAGATAATGGTTTACCAAATGATATTCAAAATTATATATTAATACTAATTATAAGAAATCCATACGAAAGACTAGTATCTGGATTTTTAGATAAATATAGACCAAAAGGAGTATTTAGAAAATTATGGAAGGATAAAGAATTATCATTTAATAATTTTGTTAATGAAATAATAAAAAAAAATTGGTCAGTAATTGATAATCATCATTTTACACCACAAACAACTGAAAAATTTAATGAAAAATTAATTTTAAAATCAAAAGAATTAAAAATTTATGATATTAAAAATATAGATTATACTTATATTGAAAATTTATATAATAAAAAAATTACAGATAAATTATTAAATTTTAGAGGAGGTCATGAAAGAAAAGCAACAATACCTTTAGAAAAAGATGTTTATGATTTAGATATGAAATTATATTATGAATATAATGTTAACATTAAATATTTTTATAGTGAAGATATTAAGAAAAAAGTATATGAATTTTATAAAAATGATTTTATATTTTTTAAAAGTCATGGTTTTGATTATGAATCAATTTCATTTATTTAATTATAAGTACATTACTTATAAGTACCCTACAAAATAATATATTATAAGTACACTACGAAATAATATATTATAAGTACCCTACAAAATAATATATTATAAGTACACTACGAAATAATATATTATAAGTACCCTACAAAATAATATATTATAAGTACCAATGACATGAAATATAATCATAATTATTATTATTATTTAATGCTGAAGCATTTGTCCATTTTAATTCTCTTATTTTAAATTTATTATTATGATATAAATGTATATAATTAAAATATAGTTCATATTCTGAAGCACCTGAACCAGCCCATTCAATATTTAATACATTTTCTAAAAATATTTCATAAAATTTTTTATTATGATAACTTTCTATTAAATAAAATAATTGATTTATTATATTTTTTTGAAACATCATATGATGACATATTCCAGATACGTTACTTTTTTTATATAAAGATGGATGTAATTTTTGTATATGTGTAAAGTATGGTTTGTGATTTTCAATACCGAAATTATATAGTGGTAAATCGTTTTGAAAAAATGTAGTTGGTTTTAAAAAATTAGTATCAGAATCAATAACTAAATAATTTGGTAATAAATCATTAATATAAAATCCAGCATATAGTTTAATTAATTGTTGAAAATACCATCCAGAACGGTTTTTATCAGTATTATTTTTTAATGAATTAATATATTTTATATTAAAATCAAAAATATCTTCATCAATTAAAATTATATCATTGTAATTTTCTAATTTATTAAAATTATTTTTATTAGTTATTATATAAATTTTATTATATCCAATAATATTTTTTTTAGTATTATTAAACATAATATCAATTTTATTTAAATCATTGGGTCCTAATGGTATAATAATATCAAATTTTGAATCTAAATTATTTGAATCTAAATTATTTGAATCTAAATTATTTGAATCTAAATTATTTGAATCTAAATTATTTGAATTAACTTGACTAAAAAAAGTTTCTAATTCTTCTTTTGAACATAATTTTATATCATAATAAATAGTATTTTCAATTGGTTTATTAAATGATTCATGAGGTTCTTTTGATTTATTAGGAAAATAAACTGTTTTTACTGTATTAGATAAAAAACTAGCAATCCAACTTAGTGTAGAAGAAGAACAAACTAATGTTTCAGCCTGACACATAACATGAAAATCTTCTAAAATAGTTCCAGTCTGTAATATAATATTAAATTTTGATTTTAAATAATTAACATAATTTATTTCAATATCATTTTTTGGTTTATTTAATACTATTGTATAT
>JACCDW010174981.1_pt1 | contig 16268 bp, 12 predicted proteins | sample 7449781 | NCBI WGS metagenome assembly JACCDW01 (sample SAMN15323449, study PRJNA562643) | freshwater metagenome | isolation source: river surface water | place: USA:Blue River Watershed | collected 2017-08-18
AATTTTTTGCCAAGGTTATCAACTCCACCAACTGGATTGGCATGCACGTCTGCGTCGACGGGGAGCGCCTGGATCCAGCTCAGGGCAAGGTTTCTGACTATCGGGCCGAACTCGATATGAAACAAGGTCTTTTGAGCCGTTCCTATGTCTGGACCAGCCCCTGTGGAAAAAAAGTGGCTGTGACATTTCAGCGTTTCTTGAGCATGGCAGATGTCGAGCTGGGCGCTGTTCGTTGCGAGATCAAAGCTTTGTCCGGCCCCATGTCGATTGTAGTCACGCCCTATCTGGATGGGGATGTGCGCAATCTTGATTCGAACTATGGCGAGAAATTCTGGGACGCCGCCGGCCACGGGGCCAAGGAAGACGCCCTTTATCTAAAAAGCGTTTCAAAAAAAACCCACTTTGAAGTGGCAACAGCCATGAGCTGCCGCTTTTTGCATAGGGATGAAGAGCACGATCTTCTGCCCCAAACCTGTTCCCAGCCGCATCGTGCCGAAGCTGCCTATGCAGTTGGCCTCGCTGAAAATGAGACGATGGCCCTCGAAAAATTCGTCGCGGTCCTGACCTCACGCGATCATGAACCTGGGGATCTCATTGATCTGGCTTGTGACAAAGTCCTGCAGGCCAAGGAATTGAGTTTTGAATCCCTCTTCGCGAATCATGTGGCCGTTTGGGATCAGAAATGGTCAGAAGCAGATGTGATTATCGATGGCGATGTGAAAGCGCAGCAAGGTATTCGCTATAATATTTTCCAGCTGCAGCAGACCTATGCCGGGCGCGACAGCCGTTTGAATATTGGTCCCAAGGGCTTTACCGGCGAGAAATACGGCGGCTGCACCTACTGGGATACCGAAGCCTTCTGTTTCCCCTTCTATCTTTATACCAACAAGGAAGTGGCGCGGAATCTTCTGGTCTATCGCTACAACCATCTGGAACGCGCCAAGGAAAATGCCCGCAAACTGCAGCTCAAAGGTGCTCTTTATCCCATGGTGACCATCGATGGACGCGAGTGCCATAACGAATGGGAAATCACCTTTGAAGAGATTCACCGTAACGGCGCCATTGCTTATGCGATCTACCATTACACGGAATACACGGGTGACACCGAGTATCTGGACAAGATGGGACTTGAAGTCCTGATCGAACTCAGTCGCTTCTGGGCGTCCCGCGTTTCCTACTCGGAGCCCAAGCAAAAATACGTTATTCTGGGTGTCACAGGCCCCAATGAATACGAGAATAACGTCAACAATAACTTCTACACCAATATGCTGGCGCAATGGACTCTGTCCTACACGCTCCAGGAACTGGATCGACTCGAACGTACCCAGAAGGATAACTTCAAAGCGCTTCAGGACCGCACAGGGCTCGCGCGTCCCGAGCAGCTGCAATGGCTTAATATTCAGCAAAAAATGTATCTGCCGCGGGATGAAGAACGCCGCATTTATCTGCAGCAGGACGGTTACCTTGATAAAGACCAAAAATTAGTCTCGGATCTGCAGCCGGGTGATTATCCTTTACACAAGAATTGGTCGTGGGATCACATCTTGCGGTCGTCCTACATCAAGCAGGCCGACACGATCCAGGCCTTTTATTTCTTCCCTAAATTGATCGATCGGGCTGAACTCCGTCGCACCTTCGATTTCTACGAACCTCGCACCGTGCATGAGTCATCGCTTTCGCCTTCGGTCTATTCGATCGTCGCAAGCATGGCTGGTTACGAAGAGAAAGCCTATGAGCTTTACCTGAGGACAGCACGACTCGATCTCGACAACTATAACCATGATACGGAAGATGGTTGTCACATCACGAGCATGGTCGGCAGCTGGCTGGCGATTGTGCAGGGTTTTGCAGGACTGCGCTTCGAAGGGAATCAGCTGGCCTTCGACCCCTATCTGCCGCAGCAGTGGAGCGGGTATAGCTTTAAAATCAACTACCAGAATCGTCCGCTGAGCATCACGGTGACTCCGGGTGAGTTTGTTCTGAAGCAGCTTTCCGGCGAACCCATGAATGTGAAAGTCGGCACCCGCAGTTTCCCCTTGAGTCCATCGCAGGCTGTCCTGGTTCCGACCCGGAGGACTGAAGCATGAATCCACGCTTCAAAGCGGTGATTTTTGATCTGGACGGTGTCCTCACCGACACCGCCCGCTTTCACTACGTGGCCTGGAAAAAAATGGCGAGTGGCCTGGGCATTTCCATCGATGAAACTTTTAACGAAACGTTGAAAGGCATCGATCGCATGATGTCCCTTGAACGCATCCTGCAACATGGAAATGTGCAGTTGCCTCTTGAGGACAAGCAGCGTCTGGCTCATGAAAAAAATGAGCACTATAAGGAACTGACGGCTGCCATGACTCGCAAGGATCTTCTTCCAGGGGCCCTGGATCGCCTGGATGAATTGAAGGGTCTCGGCGTGAAAATTTCGCTGGCATCGGCGAGCAAAAATGCACCGGCAATACTGGAAGCGCTTGGAATTTCAGGATATTTCGACTCAATTGCCAATCCCGCACTCGTAGCGCATGGCAAGCCTGCGCCGGATATTTTCCTCTTGGCCGCCGCACCTTTGCAGGTTCGTCCCGAGGAATGCCTGGGCGTTGAGGATGCAGAAGCCGGTGTAACTGCTATTAAATCCGCGGGCATGCAGGCCCTAGGGGTGGGAGATCCCCAGGTTCTTGCGGCCGCGGATCGCGTGGTGCCGGGACTGGATGTATTTACATTTGCTGATCTTTTTGCCGACTGGCCCTAGGATCAGCGGAGCAGGTTAAAGAATCTTCGCAAAAATATTCGTCCTTGCGAGCCCTGAAGGCATTCGAATGAGACGATCCTTTTGCGGAGATTTTTTTATGAACGCAACAGCATCCGCTTCCCGTTCATAACTCAAAAAAAACGGACTCCTTTCGAAACACCACTCACAAGTCAATCAGCATTCTTCACCAGTCTGCAGCATGCTCCTGGAACCCCAAAGATCCTGGGTATAGCGAACAAAACCGCACCGATGATAGGCTAGTAGTAATTAACTATTATCGTTCCCAAGCAAGGGTTATTCATGCGGCTCCTGCTCCATCTCCTTACCCTCTTCATGGCCGTTGGCAATAGCGGCCTGAACGAGGCATGGGCCAACGAAATCCATACCCTTGATCAAGCCTGGGTTTTTTGGGACCAGCAGCTGACGCCTGCGGACGCGACTCGATTGGAAACAAAGGCCCAGGAAGTAGCTGGCCCGTGGCAGCAGACCATTCCAGAAGCCAAAGCTCTGAAAGGTCGCGGACGAGCGGCTTATAAGTATGTGCTGCCCCCACTCCCGCCAGGGTTACACGAGCTTAAACTCAACTATGCTCTAGCTGCCATTGAGGGCTGGCTTGTGCCTCTTGATGAACCCGATAAAGCCCAGCATTTGCTTGTCGGTCGCGTGCTTTCCGCTACCCAGGAAGAGATCCCATCCTCCGCGAATAAGACGCTTGCATTTTGGGTCAAGGATGAAACCCAGCGCTGGGTTCTACTCTTAAATATCACCAACGAGACAAGATACAAAGGTGGGCTTTGGCAAGCCCCCGTAATCGCCAAGGCTCCCATCCTTTCCCAGCTCGACCGACGCAAGCAGCTCCTCAACTTCTTTTGCACGGGCGCCATGCTTATCATGCTGCTCTACCAAACCATGATTTTCGTGCGACGCACCGACGACCTTGGTGCCTTATCGCTGGCCGCCATCTGTCTCAGTATCATCATGCGCAATGTGGGTGTCGAAAATTTTCTGAGCGAATGGATCGACATTCCTCAGTCGCGCCTGCCCCATGATCTGACCATAAAACTCGAATACATACCAATAATCTCGGCCCCATTCAGCTGCTTTGCCTTTCTAGTGAGTACTTTTCGTCGGGTCAAGATTCCCAGCATCATGTTTCAGGCCGCCGTGATCTTGGGCCTTATCATGGGCACCATCATTATCATCGCAAAGCCTAGGGTCATGGAACAAATGCTGCCATCCTTTCAAATGTATGCGGCATTTTTCACCTGCTATTGTCTAGTCTTCATCGTCAAAGCCGTTCGCCTGAAGGAAAAGGGCAGTACCTACACGCTCCTCGGCTTGGCCATTCCTCTCTTCCTCGGCATTTTGGAAGTCTATCTTTATGCAGTCGGCAAGGGTGTGAACATCACCACATTTGGGGCTGTGATCTTCGTCTTCATGCAAAGCCAGGTGCTGGCCAAACGATTTGCTTCTGCCTTCAATCAGGCTGAACACCTCGGCCGCGATCTGCAGAAGGAGGTGGATAAGCAAACCTGGCAAATTCGTCACATCATGCGGCATGTACCCCAAGGTATAGGAACCGTTGATCGCAGACTCTGCTTGGGCCCCACTTATAGCGATTCCATGCGGCACTTTTTCCCGAGGCAGAGTCTTGAATCCCAACGCTTTGATAAAATCATCTGCCATGATCTCCTGGTGGACGACAACAGCCGCAGCATTTTCCCCACAACCCTGGAAACCCTGCTCGGCGAGAATTCCCTTTCCTGGAACCTTAACAGTCATCTGCTCATCCAGGAAGCGCGGACAAGGGACAACCGCGACCTGGCCTTTGAATGGAATCCGATTATCAAGGATGGTGTGGTGGATGAAGTCCTTGTCACCGTTCGTGACGTCAGCGAATTGAAAGAGCTGAGACAGAAGAATGTCGCTCTCGACCGGGAATTTGAATGCTATGTGGCGTTTAGTAAGCTCAGCCGTACGCATGCAGCTCAGGCTTATCACCAGCTTGTACAGCTCCTGAACGAGTGCCGTTCTTTGACTTCAGATGCCGCCGTGGATAATATCTGGTCCAGACGAGTCCTCATACTTCTGCACACCATGAAAGGCAATGCCCGGCAATTGGGGCTTAAATCCCTTGCGGCGACACTGCATGACGAAGAGCAAAGCTTCATCGACAAAAGTGTCAAACTATCGGTCAAAGAGATGATCACGCATCTCCATCAAACGGTGAAGGGCTTGCAGGAAGCTCTGGACGCAATCAAGAGCGTCATGTTCCGAATCTTTGGCAATCTTGACAACATGATTCCGGACATCACGATTGAAGAAACGCTGACTCACCAATTCAATAGCTTGTGGGAGCAGCATGCCAAGCCCGGCCAGCCCAAACCCATCCTGGAATTGGCAGGCCCTCTGCATCTTCTGCAAAGTCCGTTTAGGGACGCGCTGCTTAATGTGTGGCTGCATCTCCTGACCAATTCCTTCGATCATGGTCTCTATACTCCCAAGCTGTTGGCTCTCGCTGGATCACGTCCCCAGCCCAAGATTAGCTTGAGCGCGGACATGCGTGGTCAGCGCCTGCTGTTAACCTACTCGGACAACGGCGGAGGGCTGAATCTGCAGGCGATTTTCGACAAGGCCGTGCGTCTCAATTTGGTTCCGGCAGAAGCAAGTCTGCCACCCGAACAGATCGCGGCGTTGATCCTGGCTCCCGGATTCAGCACGCGGGATGAAGTGAGTCAATCATCTGGCCGAGGCATCGGCATGGACGCGGTCAGGACACTGCTGGAGTCAGCGGGAGTCCACTTCAGTATCCAGCTGGAGCCAAGCGCCGTGCAAAAGGGTCATCATCCGTTCCGTTTGATCATGGATGGACCCTTGGGCAAGGAATTAAGCCTCGCGCAGTAATTTCAGGAGGCCATTCGTTTCGTGAAAATAAATCTGGTAAACCTCTTCCTGCCTGAGAACCAAAAAGATGAACTCCAGCATGAAGGCTTGCGCGTGCAGGCCATGCTGGGTTTCATTCTGTTTTATTTCGTGGTCATCTGCCCTCTATTCTTGATCTCGATTCAAGCCAATCTCGATAGCTTCTATGGAATAGCTTTTACCATGAGCAACGCCTTGATGGGACTGGGCAGTCTTATCTTTGTTAAAAAAACGGGTGACTATCGCAAGACGGCTCTCTTCCTTTGCACCTGGTGCGTGGGTGTCGGCGTGATGATGTCTTTGGAGGCGGAGGTCTTCTTCACCCCTCTTATCTACTGGCTTCCCTTTCTTTTGACCTTTGTCGCTCTTCAAAGTGGTTTGCGCGGAAGTCTGGCCTTTCTGGGCATGTCCTTCACCATTCTTTTGGGCTTCAACATTCTCGCCTCAAGCTTCGATATTCCACAGCTCGCCCTATGGCCCAGGTGGGGTAAACTGGTGCTGACCCACATCGCACTCGCTCAAATTGCTTTTTATTCTGTGATTTTTGCCTTCGAAATCCTTCGGGAATCGGACCGAAGCGATTTGGAGCGTCAGAAGTTGAAACTCATGGAGAGTGCCAAAATTCAGTCGACCCGTTCCTTGAATCGTCTCATGGAAAAAAAGATTCAAGCCTGTGCCGATGCCAATCGGGATCTGCTCAGCAGTATGGACAAGCATGGGGGCAAGGACAATCGGATTGGACTGAAGTCTTTGGAAATCCTGGAGCAGAAACTGGATAATCTTTGCAAGACTTCCGACCATCTTCTGGATGAGACTGCTGGATCCATGATTTGGCTGGAATTTACAGCCTTCATGGAAGAACTCTTGCAAGAGGATCCTCAGTTCCGCCCGATTGATTTTCAGTTCAAGCTATCATCGGATGACGGCATTCTTCCCATTCCATTTCGAAAATTGTACCCCCTTGTCGAAAGCATTCTGGAGAATTTGATTCAACCCTGGAAACATGTTCAGAACCTCCAGATCGGAGTCAGGTCCGACGTTTCCGGATCAACTGTGATTCTTCAATGGCGGGTGATGATACCCGAGGGTGATGCCGGCCGGCATCACTTTGATGCGAAACATCAGGAGGCTGGTCCACTTGCAACGGCCCCTTGGCGGGCAGTGATCGACGAGCTACACAGAATGTCTTTGGAGCATAGTCTCTCATCCACAGCCGAATCGATCAGCTTCAACATTGTTCTTCCCTTCCAAAGGTCCGATACAAAAGCTGTTTGAATTCCATGAGATTCTTTTTGAAAAGGGGAAAATGTGCGTTCCGGATCAGCTTTCAACATCATCGACTTTTTCATCTCCCCATCCCAGGCCATGCTGGGGCGCGATGATTTGATTAAGTCACGGATCTTTGTGCTGGGATCTCTTCTTCTCGTTGCAGTCAGCATCATGGATTTAATCCATCTGGCTATCAGCGGGAATCTGCAGACCGGTAGCAATGAACTGCAGCAACTGGCGTTGGCCGCCGCGTCTCTGATCCTCCATTATAAATTAGGGCGTCCTCAGTACTTCATCATACCCTTTGCCATGGGACTGGTCCTTCTTCTCTGCTTCACATTCATCATCCCATCCGGCAGTCTCCTGGCTCCCACCATGCTTTGGTTGCCTTTGATCACCGCTGCCGTATTTTTCGTGAGTGGACGCTGGTGGGGTTCCTTGTTTGCCCTCGTCATGATCGTGACCGCCATCGGTCTCAACCTGGATAGGGTGCCTATCCAGGTGAAGATCCCAGTCCATGAATCGCTTGCTTCCTATATGTCGGCCCTTCATGTGGTGCTCTTTCAGGTTCTGGCAGCGGCATTGATCATGGTGTTGGTGTACAGAAGTCTTCACCGAAATGCCCGCGAGGAATTGGCCTCGGTGCAGAATCAAGCGGCTCAAATGCTAAGGTCATCCGAGAACAGCGATTTCTCCTTCAATCTTCATAGAATGATCGATAGCAGGCTCAAGCCACTCCGAGATGAAATCAGGAAAGTTCGTGACCTTTCCCCAGCCGACTGGCACAGACCTGTTCATGAGCTGCAACAGGTCCTGGGTGAATTAAGAGACTATCCCGTATTCCTGCGATCCGTGCAGGAGCTGGATCCGCAGGCACCCAAGGACTATCTATCATGGGCCGAGATCTCACGCCGGCTGCGTTCCCTGATTCCTGGGCGTCACGGATCCCTGGTCCTGGAGTACGAAGACAAAATTGATACCAGCATTCCCCATCGGATGGATTCCAAGCTTCTGCCACTCATCATGGAAGGGCTGAGGATACTTTGCTATCAATCCAAATCCCAAGGTCAAGCCCATTTACGCTTGGGTTCACGGGTTCTCACCAATGAACTGGTTTTGATTTATAAGTTCACAATGTCTCAAGCTGTGCCTTTGGATGAACAATCGCTTGCCCTGAATGAGCAGAAACTCGAATTATCCAATCAGATTATGCAGCAGAATTTGCAGCTACTCGGAGGCTCCATTCAGCTTAAGCATATCGATCAGATCCTTTGGCTTCAGATCTCCCTGCCTTTGACCGCTTAAATTCCTGCTTCACACATGCTGAAGGGATGGGCATTACATCCCTTTTGTCATTCTAAAATTGTCCGCAGAATAAACCCCATTGGAATCCCTGGTGCTTTCACGAATTGACGGAAAGCTCAACCCTAACAATGATCGGCCATCATCAATCTTCGAAGAGGGAATACGATGATGCGTAACAAACTGATAGGTGCCATTGTTCTGGGAAGTTCTGCATTCTTCACGATGGGAGCTGTGAATCCACAAAAAACCTTCTCCGTTATGACCTGGAACCTCTACTTTGGGGCGGACACGACACCGATACTATCCGCCAGGACCATGGACGAGTTGGCGAAACGAGCCGATGCTGCCTGGAAAACTCTCGAATCCACTCGTTTCAAAGAACGGGCAAGCACTATCGCCGATCAGATTGCGATTGCTCAGCCACATATTATTGGTCTGCAGGAGGTCGCTCTACTCCGTGTCCAATCGCCCGGCGATAGAATGCGCGGGGGTATGATGCCGGCCGAGACGGTCGTTCTTGATTTTGAAGCCATTCTCATGGCGGAGTTGACCGCTCGAGGCTTACATTACAACGTCGTAGCTCGGGTCGAAAATGCTGATGTCGAGGTACCTCGGGCCAACGCGACCTTCGACGATGTGCGTCTGACCGATCATGATCTGATCCTGGCCCGTGCTGACGTTGAAGCGGATCCTTCCATTCTGGGAAACTACCAGGCCGCGCTCTCGATTCCCTTGCCTGATGGCAAATCGAATGTCACGGTCACCCGCGGCTATTCGATGGCCAATGTCCGGTGGATGGGACAGGATGCAAGCTTTGTGAATAGCCATTTGGAAACAGCTTCCTATGAATCCATTCAACGTCAACAGGCTGCAGAACTGATGGAAATCCTGGCCAACTCGGGCGTGCCGACCATCCTCGTGGGTGACTTCAATTCCAGCGCCACAGGTGCTCAAAAATCCAGCTATCGGCTTATCACGCAGGCGGGATTCCGAGATGTCTGGAATGATCGCCAAGACAAACAGGATCAAGGCTACACCTGCTGCCAAAGTGAAAATCTTGCCAATAAGACATCCAGTCTCAAGGAACGCATCGACCTGGTTTTCATCAAGAATGATGGCAGCTGGTTTAACAAGACTGTGGACATGCGAGTGGTCGGCGCCAAGCCTGAGAACCTCACCCCAAGTGGTCTCTGGCCATCCGATCATGCGGGAGTTGTCGTGAATTTTAGCCTCAAATGAGTCTCCACCCTTCCGAATAGCAACTGAGTCCGCTAATCAGGCGGACTTCGTCATCCCCGAGGCACCTGCCCCCCGCAATCAACAAAACGGCAACTCACTCAGCGCTTAAGCTACTGGCCTCTTTTTTGCTAATCTGCAAGGAGGGCCCCAACGATTACTCTCAGCCGGGTTTTATAAGGACTTTCCATGTTTAAATCGATCTTCCAATTGCTTGTCCTCGTTGTCCTCGCCGTCCTTGCCTATGAATTTTTCATGGGAGATAAGTCCCAATCCTGGAGCTATTGCGGTGACGATTTGAAAAAAGAGAAACGCAAGATGGAACGCCTGGTCGAGGAAGCGAAACGAGAGGTGGGAAGCGGAGCCGAAGTTACCTGGAAAGAGAGTGATTCCTGTATTTCTGCGACTGTGAAAAACAATAAGAGGCTTTCCTCCTTCCTGCTGAATAAGGTTCGGGAGACCTTTTGATTCGAGGGGGGCACGCCGCCTGCCGCTTAATTACGTCATTTATTGCGCAACCCAGGGCACCTTCCCGCCTGCCTCATGACTGGATAAAATCGGCAAATTTCCGTAAAGATCCCGCGAGCCGACCTGGGCCGTTTAAAATCATGCTATGCTCAAGGGAAAATATGCATCAGGGGAGATGGTTTATGAACGGATTGAAACGGACTTCAGTGGTCCTTTGGGGTTGCTTTTCCATCATACAAGCCTGCGTCACGAGTCAGTCAACCCACGAGACCGATCCGACACCAGTCGCTGTGATGAGCTGGAATGTCGAAAATCTCTTCGATACCGCGCATGATGAGGGAAAAAATGATTGGACCTTCCTGCCTCTGGAAATGAAGGATGAAAAGATCAAGCAGGCTTGCAAGGAAAGCAGCATCAAGGAACGCTATTATAAGGAATGCATCAGCAAAGATTGGAACGAAGTTCACCTCAAGGAAAAAATGCAGCGCATAGGCAAAGTCATCCTGAGCCAAAACAATGGCAAGGGCGCGGACCTTGTCTTTCTCTGCGAGATCGAAAATATCGCGATCCTGGAGCGTTTGCGACAGGAGCAACTTCAAGCCGCAGAATATCAGCACGCTATTCTGCTTGAAGGACCAGATCATCGAGGCATCGACTGCGCATTCCTGAGCCGTCTGACACTTGATGGTTCTCCGACCCTGCATCCGATCAAGCTTTCCAAGGTCGAAGGAGCGTCTCAAACCCTCGAAGAGACCACCAGAGCCATACTTCAAGCCGACTTTAAACTTCCGGGTGGGGAACGTCTGACCGCCCTTGCCATCCACTTCCCAGCCGGCTTTCACCCGACGGAACACCGCCGGGAGGCCCTGGCCAGGCTTAACGAAGTGGCCCAGGAGGCCGCGAAAAAATCTCATATGGTGATGGCCGCGGGTGATTTCAATATCAACTATAAGGAAGCTGATGAGCTCTATAAAAACACCGCTGCCAAGGATTGGCTGATCTCACATCTGGAAGGCTGCAAGTCCTGTCCGGGCACCTATTATTTTGATACAGACGACCATTGGTCATTTTTCGATGCGATCATGGTCTACCGCAACGGGCAGCCCGGAAATCAACATGTTTGGAAAATGGACACGGATTCCATCAAGGTAGTCAATGAGAACTTCATTCAAAAGAATAAAATTGGACATCCGCTACGCCTTCACTTCAATAAACAAGGTGAGGCACGTGGTGTCTCCGATCACTTTCCCGTTTACCTGCAAATCAAAGCTGAGGCCGCTCCTAAGACGCTCCCATAGCATAAGCATGAAACGATACGCCAGCGTCCAGGAAGACATTGATCATTTCCGAAAGCAGCCGCAAGCGCGTGCTGCGTTCCTTCTCCGAAGATGCAGGGCCCAAAGCCCGCTGATCGTAATAAGCTGTCAGGATTTCCATCATCATCTGAATACGCATAGGCGTGAGTTTATCCTTGCCCATTTGAAAAACCCGGCAGCTTAGAAGAAATTGAGCAAGAGCCAGACGGAACTCACCGCTCGCATTCCATACCAGGGGATTTCTTCCATGGCTTCGAATCGCGTCAGCGATCGTTGGGCCGGATTTTTGATAGAGAGCATCCAGTCCCTGGACCAGTTTTTCCATGGCCAAGGTCTGATGTCGCATCGAAGGCATCGAACCCAGATGTCCCATGAACTCCACCAGAATTTCCTGACCCAATTGATCAAAGGGATCAAGCTGAAAATCGATCACAAGTTTTCTCACGACCTGGGACCTCTCACTCTGCGATTTTTCTGTCAATAGCTGACTCTTGTAAGCATGCTGCAAGCGTTCCGTGATGCGAGTGATCTCATCACCAATGATCAAGGCATGATTGGATCGACCCAGCTCGCGAAAGCAGACTTGGATCAGTCGCAGCACAAAGATTTCCTCGTCAGCGTCCTGGCTGCTCTCGCGGATATACTGCAGGTAGTGATAATTGGAACGCAGAGCCAGACTAGCGTTGGGTTCGAGAAGGATGCGATTCAGCTGTTCCATTGCATCACGACGCAACTCAGCGGGAAGCTCCAGGGCCAGTGACAGGTAGCGCTCCACCAGCGTCGGATGAAAAGGTTGGCGACTGATATGATCAAGAAAATCAGTCAGTCCGCTGTGAATACTACTCATGGCTGCATTCGTCCTCCAAACTGCAAAGCCGCGAGACTTATATGCAAAATTTACCCCCATTTCTCGGCTATTTCAGGCAAGCCCTTGAGCACATGGTGACAAATCTAAATTACTCTCGTCCTTACATACAGTTATAAGTCCCCAATCTGACTTAAACCGCAGCACGATATGCAGAAAAAGATCCACATATCTGAATTCCGCTCGTCTCACCATCCCGTCCTCTGTTCTGCAATATGCAATCTTTCTCCCCGTCTTCCGTCTGTCTTTTCGTGAAAGACTTAGCCTATTAAGGGTCAATATGACATCCATCATCCCCATCCTATTTTCGACGGCCGCCATCCTTGGTGGAGCCATCCTTTTGATTCAACTCGTCGTGCACTTTTTTGGAGGCGCTATTGGCGATGGAGACCTTGATCTCTTCGAAGGCGGCGAGGCCGATCTCAGTTTCAAATTTCTTTCCCTCCAGGGACTCAGCGGATTCTTTACGATGTTTGGTTTGGTTGGCTTGGCTCTGCTATGGGAAAGTCAGGTTGCACCCGGACTTGCCATCGCGGGCGCCCTTTTCGCTGGCATTATCACAACCTACATAATGGGTCGCATCTTTCAGTGGGCCAATCGTTTGCAGTCCAGTGGGAACATTCACATGCGTGATGCAATTGGTGTCAGCGGCACCGTCTATACCCGCATCCAGAAGCATAAACCAGGCAAGGTCACCGTTGTCGTCGCTCAAAGAATGATGACTCTCGACGCTTGCACCCAGGATAACGACAGCCTGGAACAAGGCGATCGCGTGATCGTGCAGGCGCTAGAGGATGACGGCTCCTTGCGGGTATCACGTTTTCAGGTCACACATTCATAAGCATTCACTCAAGCTATTCACTGTTCCTTCAACAGGAGTTTTTCATGGAAAATTTAGGTCTTTGGGCGATTGCTACGATCGCCTTTGTCGGTCTTGTCAGTATCACTCTGCTTTTCCTGGCCTCGCGTTATAAGCGTTGCCCGTCGGACAAAGTCCTCGTCGTCTTTGGTAAAGTCGGCGATGGTCAAACCGCTCGTTGTATTCACGGCGGTGGTGCTCTGATCTGGCCTTTGATTCAGGACTACCAATACCTTAGCCTGACTCCCCTTACGATCAACATCGATCTCAAGAACGCTCTCTCGCGGCAGAACATCCGCATCAACGTGCCCAGCACCTTTACCGTTGGTGTCAGTACCCAGGCTGCGGTCATGAGCAATGCCGCAGAACGCCTTCTCGGCTTGTCTCCTGAGCAGATCGAAGCCATGGCTGGCGAGATCATCTTCGGTCAGCTGAGGCTCACCGTTGCTTCCCTCACGATTGAACAAATCAACCAGGACCGCGAAAGTTTCCTTGAGGAAATCCGCAAGAACGTCGAACCCGAGCTTAACAAAATCGGTTTGAACCTCATCAACGTCAACATCACTGACATTACGGATGAGTCCAACTATATCGGCAGCATCGGTAAAAAAGCCGCCGCCGAAGCCATTAACCGCGCTCGTATTGACGTTGCCGAACAGGAAAAAATCGGTGCGATTGGTCATGCGGAAGCTCAGCGTGAGCAGCATGTTCAGGTTGCATTGACCGAAGCAGAATCTGCCAAAGGTCAAAAAGCAGCCCAGGCCGACCAACGCGTCTACGTTCAGCAGCAGGAAACACTGGCTGCCGTAGGTGAAGCTGAATCCCTGCGCGAAAAGGATATCGCGGTCGCCAAAAACCTTGCTGAAGCAGAAAAAGGTAAAAAATCGGCCCAAGCGGATCAGCGTATCTTTATTCATCAGCGTGAAGCGGAAGCCGTTGCTGGAGAGAACCAATCCAAGGCTTCGATCGTTAGCAGCAATGCTGAACTCTCTGTTCGTGAAGCTGCCGCCCGGCAGCAGGCTCAGGTTGCGCAGCGTGAAGCCGAGGTTCAGATTCAGTTGGCTGAAGCCAAAGCTGAGCGCGAACGATTGACAGCCAGTGAAGTCGTGCGAGAGGAAATCGAGCGTCGCAAAATGGAAATTCGAGCTGCTGCTGATGCGGAGCAGGTTCGCCTGCGCGCCCGCGGTGATGCCGATGCTATCATTGCGAAATATGAAGCGGAAGCTGAAGGTCTCTTGAAAGTCCTGTCCGCCAAAGCCCAAGGGTACGAAGCCCTGGTTCAAAGCTGTGCGGGTGATGCGAAAGCTGCTGCGTCCCTTCTGATGATCGAGAAGATCGAGCACATCGTGGCCACTCAGGTCGAAGCGATTAAGAATGTTAAGATTGATAAGGTGACCGTCTGGGACTCGGGCAGTGGTGATTCGTCATCGACCGCGAACTTCCTGTCCAATATGATCAAGAGCCTGCCGCCCCTGCATGAAGTTGCAAAGATGGCTGGTGTTCAGTTGCCTCAGTATTTGGGCGAGATGCAGACCGATTCCAAACAATCTGCTGCGCCTGTGACTCACTGATTCAAAAGGGGCCTGGGATGGTATTTCCAGGCCTTTTTCAAATCAGACTCCCATCATGGCAGCAAAGGAGCTGCACAATCCTGATCAACAATAACCGGATGATCAGCCCCCAGAGAATTGGCTTCCATTGCAGGCACCATCAACTAGAGTTGCTCTCCTGAAAACCGGCAAGCAAAGTTGGTCAATCTGTCTAAATTGACAGCTTTCTGTGGACCGCATCTTGCCTCATTCATTGTTTTCGGCTAAACCAAGGATCCCCAATTTAGGAGCCCTTGTTTTATGCTGTACCGTTACTTTGTTTTGGCCTCGTTCTTAGTCTGCAGCTCAAGCGTTTTTGCTGGTGCCTTTCAAACGCGCTGCAGCGGGGAAGGTTGTGACATTCTCCAGCGTATTCGTGGTGTCGCGGACGGTGCATACGCCATAGGCAAAGACAACAACACTTTGAGTGTTGCGTTCGTTGGAACCAAGACTCTGCAAACCTTGAACGGCCAGACACTGAAAAGTTTTCTGCCCTATCAGGAAGATACTGACGAGGCTGACAAGCTGCGCTTCCAAGTCGCCAAGGATTGTGTATTCTTCGCACAAGGCGCCTACGGCTCACATTTGCCGCGCTATAGCGCCACCAACCTTACGGAACCATTCTATCCAGCTCAGGAAATTGATTTCCATCAGTTGAGCGCATCCAGCTTCTGGCAAAACCTACGCCGCATCGAAAACATACTCCAAAGTGAGAACGGTGGCGTTCGCCTGCAATACACCTGGATTCGTGAAGTTCCTGCTGTCGCCGATTTCCCAGCTCATTACGAAATGCTCGCAGCACCCTGTGCTTTGGCGGTAAGCTGGATCAAGACCAGCGGACAGCAAGTTATTCAGAAGCACATGATTCTAAGAGGCGGCGTTACCGATTGATGGCTGCTTGATTCAAACGCATCGAATGACCTAAATATCCCATTGAATACGAATGGCAATCTTTACTGTGATGATGAAAAAATTCTGAGCATCAAGAGCCTGATGCTCAAAGCCGGTTGCCCTTCGCAAAGCAATTAATCCGCACGGACCGTAGGCTGGGATTGCCGATGAAAGCTACGATTGAGTCGGCACTCCCACGCACTGAAAGCGTATTCCAAAATCCCTATGTTCGCCTGAATCCATGACCCCGATACAACACCCTTCACATTTGAAATCGACTCGCAGCAAACCGATCCGAAAGGTCGCCTCGTTACCTCCATTTTCTACGTTCCAAGTGGAATAAAGGTGCCTTGAGTTATGAGGTGCACAAGTTAGATCAAGTACGAAGGCACCACTTTCACCTTTGTACACTGTTGGTAATTTATTTGCAAAAATTCGATCCTGCATTGCAAAATCTGCCATGATCTACGCCTTGCTTTGTTTACAAATTCCAAGGAATGGAATATCTCTCGCAAGGAATTTGTCCAGGTCTCGTTTATGCCTGAGAAAGCGAAAAGCAGAACTGCATTAAAATCATTTTGGAGATATCGAATGAAAAACATCAACATCTCTCTTATCTTCCCTATTCTGGCGCTCCTTCCTATAGGCTGCGGCGACGACAAAGAAAAAAGCCCTGAAAGTCCAGTGGGAGACATTTCAATCGTTGCCCCTGTTCCGAGTCCTGTTCCGAGTCCTGTTCCGAGTCCTGTTCCGAGTCCTGTTCCGAGTCCTGTTCCGAGTCCTGTTCCGAGTCCTGTTCCGAGTC
>JACCDW011346218.1_pt1 | contig 16257 bp, 12 predicted proteins | sample 7449781 | NCBI WGS metagenome assembly JACCDW01 (sample SAMN15323449, study PRJNA562643) | freshwater metagenome | isolation source: river surface water | place: USA:Blue River Watershed | collected 2017-08-18
ACGCTGCCGTTGATGAGCGACGATGAAATCGAGAACGCCATCCAGTATGACTCGCTCTGGAACAATATTCTGCAACTGGAAGAGAAGCTGGATGACTACTCGATCTTCTGGCAGGTGATTCGCCGGAATACGGCTGACAACACGATGGAATTGCTATTCGTTGCGTCAAAGCTGTCTGAAATCAATCAATACGTCCAGATTGCGACGCGTGCCGGTTTGAATCCTGTGGTTGTTGACGTACGCTGCTTTGCCATTCGCAATGCGCTTAAAACCCAGAAGCACCGCTTTCCGCCGAATACGGCTATCGTCGAGTTCGGTCCCTATGAAAACTACGTGCTGATTGTTACTGACGATGCCCCGTTTATTTATGACATCTATATCTCGGATGCTGATCGGTCATTGATTGAACGCTTTGAACTGGATGGTGATGCCGGTGATCGCCTGTATGACCGCTTTGCCGGTCAGGTGATGCAGGCATTCCGTGCCTACGAGAACAAGATGGGTAAAAGCCTGGTCGAAAAGGTGCTTTTGGTGTCACCCATACAGGAGAAGCAGCAGCTATTGAACCAGATGAAACGCTTTCTGGATGGCTATGGTGTTGATCTGTTTGACCCGATGGATGAGCTGCAGATTCCCGCTAATCTCGATGAAATGATTGAGGCTGAACCGAATGTGTCGGTTTTCACATCGGCAATCGGTCTCGCAGTGCGCAAGGTCGATATTTTCGGTTACTACAAATATGTCACGGGCGTGAATAACGTAAACCTGTTGCCTAACCGCGATACGGTACGGCAGGTAGAACGTAAGAAAATGCTTTCCCGGATCGGTATGTTAGGTGTTGGTGCCGTGCTGGGCATATTTGTTATCGGCACGTTGTTTTATCAGTATTTTTTTGATAATTCACTGGCGGCTCAATACCAGAACGCACTGCAGATTGAAAAGCAGTTACAGAACAAGGAGGCTATCCTTGGAAACATCAAGGCGCAACGCGCCCGTTACGGCAAGATGCTGGATGCCAGCCGTGAGTTTCAGTCCAATCAGCGCTCCACCTATCTATTGCTCGATGCCGTGAACCAGGTGGTTCCGGGTGGTGTCTGGTTCTCGGTTATCAATTTTGAAAGCCCTACCAGCCTGGTGATCAAGGGCGAGGGTGCGAATGACCAGGCGATCGTTAATTTTATTGATCGTTTGCAGAAGTTACCGATGGTCGAGCGGGCATCGTTACAAACGATGTCAATGACTGCCGGAGGCCCTGCCCGCAAAGGGAGTGGGCCGAAACAGTTTGAAGTGCGGTGTGTGGTGGTGACCACCCCGACGCTCAGCGCACCTCCGCCTAAGCCAGCCGTACAGCCGGCTCATACTTTCCAACCCGTTGTTGCCAGCGGCATCCAGCACATCTGAAAGCGCTGCCATGCAATTCAAAGATCTCAAAAATATCGATATTGGCCAGTGGCTGCGGAGTTTATCGTCTAATCGTACAACCTTGGTCAGTGGGCCTTATGCCAAAGTGATTCTCTGGTCTGTGCTCGGGGCGTTGGTCTTTTTTTCGTACGTCTATTTTATTTTCTGGCCGGGGCTTGAAGAACGTCAGCAGATGCAGAATAAAGTGAATGCCATCCCGGAAATGGAGGCACGCTTACAGAGCATTGATGCAGCAACTGATAAGGCACGTAGTGATCTGGTTCTGGCTGAACGTAACTATGCAGATCTTAATCAGTTGTTCAGCGTTGAATCTGAACTGGAAGAGCTTTATCAGCGGTTGAGTGAAATGGCAACGTCACAAGGGCTTGTGATCAGTTCTCTGTCGAAAGAAGGGGAGGACGCTATCTACGCCGGTACCAAATCCGTCAATAGCACTAAACCGCCAGCACCGCCTGCAGGTGCTAATGCATCAAGCGCACAGACCGACCCGGCTAAAGCCGGGCCACCGCTGTTTTACCGGATCAGGCTAAAGCTGGAAATGAAAGGTACCTACACCCGCTATATGCGTTATCGGGCAATGCTGGCTGACTTCGACAAGAGCATTAACGTTGATAAAGAACAGATTACGCTGGTACCCGGAGATAACCGTGGCACGGTTGTCGTTGTGGCGCAGCTGTCTACTTTCCGGCTGCCCAATAAATTGCCAACAGCACCGCAGGGGGATACCAATCGTGTTAACCCGTCGGCGCATTCTGCCGGATCACAGCAGACTTCCTGGCAGGCTGATGATGGTTTTCGTTTCATCAAGATGAGTGCGGTTGCCAATGATCCGCTGCTAGCACCGGTACCAGCAACACCCTCAATGCCGGTGGATAACCAGACTCAGCGCGATATCAGACTACCAGGTAACGGGGCGGCTACGAATGGTATTGCACCAGCAACGAAGCCATCGCGAGCGGTTGATCGTGATCCGTTTTCTCGTGGATCGAGCGGCATGATCGAAGGTGGTCGAGACCCTCGGCAGTCGCCATTGCTCATGGCACCTGCAGAGTCGTATGTCATTACCGGTGTGATCGTCTCACCTGGTGTCAAAGCCGCAATGATCCGTACCGATTTCCGTGAAAACTATGTTGTCAAAATCGGCGAACGCCTTGGGAATCAAGGGGGGGTTATTGCGGATATTGATATGGACGGCATTGTCCTTAAGCAGGGTAACGGCCGTATCCGTCTCTACTTACAATCACAATACGGCCAGCAGCCGGCAGCGCCCGGGAGATGAGCATGAAATACAAACTTTTGGCTGCTGTAGCCATCTTGCTAACGTTAAACGGCTGCCAGGCATTGAAGAATTTACCACCGCAGTCTGATGCCCAGATGCGTCAGGATGTGGTCCTGGATCCGCAGCAAATCATGTCAGACCTCGGGCCAAAAACCCAGCAGACTTTGGCCATGGGGCCGAAAATTGAACGTCGTCCGAATGAGGAGCTGGATCAGCATCGTCGAAACTTTATCAATGAATCACAACGTTCCGAAGACGGCCAATGGAAATCATTCAAAGTCAATCTGAACTTCGTTGATGTGGATATCCGAGAGCTGGCTCAGGCTATGACACAAATTTCTGGGGTCAATATCCTGGTGGGTGACGATGTTGATGGCACCGTCACGGTTAAGATCAATAACGTTCCCTGGGATAAAGCACTCGACAATATTCTGCGTATCAAAGGCTTGTCGAAAAGCGTTGACCCGGGCGCCAATATCATTCGCATCCAGAAACCGGAAACCGTACTGGCCCGCGATGAGTTTGAACGTAAGCGTCTTGAAGAGGTGAGTCGTCAGATTGCGGCCAAGCGCATTGTCAGCACGCAGGTCACAGAAATCTTCCGGCTTTATTACACCAAGCCTGGTATCGTAAAAAAGCAACTTGAGGCGATTTTTGGCGGGAATACAGTCATGGGTGGTGCAACTGCCGGAACACGGCCGCCAGGTGGCATTATCGAAATTACCACGGATGACCGTATCAATTCCATTATCGTCAAAGGGACACAAAGTGAAATGGAGCTGGCGGCACGGCTGATCTCCAAACTGGATATTCGTACTCAGGAGGTGCTAATCGAAGCCTTTGTGGTGGAGGCCTCGGATGACTGGCAATACGAGCTCGGTGCGCGTTTGGGGAGTTACTCGGCCTCCGCCAACAGTATTAATAAGATTGGCGGTACCGCGGCCGGTGCAAACACCAGCGCCAGCGATTTAGCTCTGGGTACAGCCACGGGTTCGGTCTTTGATCGGGTGGCTTCCGGTGCCCCCTTCGGCTTTGGTTATCTCTATCAGACAACCTCATCAGCGCTCAAGGTCGAGTTGACCGCTATGGAAAAGCTGAGTCTGTTAAAGATTGTATCCAACCCTCACGTATTCACCATGGATAACGAAGAGGCAATTGTCATTGATGGTGTGCAGATTCCGTATCCGGTTGCCGGTGTTGGGCCCAACCAGATTACCTATGAGTTTAAGGATGCGGCACTGAAGCTGACGGTGACACCGAGTATTGTGGGTGACGGTAATCTGTTCCTCAATATGGTCGTGAATAAGGATTCACCAGTTCCTACGGCCAATAGTTCAGCGCCTCCCTCCATCTATAAACGTGAAGTTCGAAGCAAGCTGCTCATTCAGGATGGGACCATTGCGGTGATTGGTGGCATCTATGACCAGACCAAGGAAAACACGGTCGAGAAAGTGCCGCTTTTGGGGGATATTCCGCTGCTCGGCAGTTTCTTTAGCTACACCAAAAAGGCTGACAAGAAGACGCAGTTATTGGTGTTTATCGCACCAAAGATTCTGAACTGATAGGTTGACCATCATGGATGCCTCTTACGAAGTAGCGCGCTTTTGTCTCGACCGTGGGCTGGTCGATCTGGTGCGCTTCAAAAATGCCGAAACACAAAGCAAAGCCAGTGGGTCATCTGTGTACCAACTGCTGGTGTCGTCGAATGCTATCCGCGATAGCGAAGCCCGTGATGCGGTCGCAGCCTATCTGGAATTACCTACTGTCGATGCTAATGACGTACGTCAGCGGATGATGGGGAATTTATCGGCGATCCCCGCCAATTTTGCGCTCGATAATCGCGTGATTCCGCTTGATGAAAGTGAAGGTCGCTTTAACGTGGCGATTTCAGAGCCCAGCGCACTTCGTTGTTTGAGTAGCGTCAGGCTCATTACGGGAAAGGACGTGACTGCTTCGATTGTGTCTCCACTTGAAATGGAAATCATTTTGAAGCATTTGTCAGATTGTTTGCCAAAGACATCAGACACAAGTATTCGTAAGACGGTTACAACTGATCAGACCAAGGACGTTGCCGCAAAGTTATCCACGTTGCTTGCCAAGAGTGGTCAGGTGCCTGCCAAAGCAGCGTCAGCCAAAGTGGCGACAGATGCCGGTGAGTCTAGTGATGATGGCCAGGGACGCCAGGTTATCAGTTTTGTGAATGATTTGCTTTTCAATGCCATCCGCCAGGGGGCTAGCGATATTCACCTAGATGCCTATAAAGACAATGCGGTTGCGCGTTACCGCATTGATGGCGTGCTACAACCTTGTCCTGCTATAGCGGCCTTTCTTTTTTCCAACTATGCGGCTGTCACGACGCGCCTTAAGATTATGTCGGATCTGGATATCTCCGAGCGTCGCTTGCCTCAGGACGGTGCCATTACGATTGCCTTACCTGAAGGGCGTGATGTTGATCTGCGGGTTTCGGTGTTGCCAACCGTCTTTGGTGAGCGCATCGTCATGCGGATTCTGGATCGTGATGGTATTTCCTTTGATCTGGATAAATTGGGTTTTCCGGACAAGGAATATGCCGATGTGGTGGCGGCTTTCGAAGCATCGCAAGGCATGGTGTTGGTAACCGGACCGACCGGTTCTGGTAAGTCAACCACGCTCTATGGCGCCTTACGCCGTCTGAATAAGCCAGGGGTTAATATCCTTACCGCCGAAGACCCTGTGGAATTCACGATCGAAGGGGTGGGGCAGGTACAGATTCGTGATGATATCGGGCTGACTTTCGCGGCTGCGTTACGTTCCTTTCTCCGACAGGATCCGGAAATCATTCTGGTGGGGGAAATTCGTGATAAAGAAACAGCCGATATATCGATTAAAGCGGCGCTGACTGGCCATCTCGTGCTGTCGACGCTTCATGCCAATGATGCGGTGAGTACCATTGTCCGTTTGATCAATATGGGCATCCCGGGGTACCTGATTGCGGCCGCTCTGACGTTGGTCATTGCGCAGCGGTTGGCCCGCCGGATTTGCACGAACTGTCGCGAACCGCTGCCAGGTGATCATGTGCCCATTCTAAAAACGCTGGGTTTCAGTGACGAAGAGGCGCAATGTGTGGTGCCGTATCATGGTGCCGGTTGCGAGCGTTGCAACCACTCTGGCTATAAGGGGCGACAGGCCATCTACGAAGTGCTACGTGTTAACGAAGAGATGCGTGCGGCCATCAATGCGGAAGACCGCCGGACGCTCAAGCATATTGCTTTAGAAGACGGATTCCGACCCATGCAGGTGATTGGCCGGGAAATGATCAAACAGGGTTCCTTGACGATTGAGGAATTCCAGAACCATCTGATCTTCAATTAAGGGGTCAGTATGGCCGATTTTGACTGGAAGGGCATTCGTAGTAAGCAGTATGTTTCCGGGGTGGTGAGCGCGCTAACCCGGGACGAGGCTGCGCATAAACTTAAGGCTGATGGTGTCATCATCACCCAGCTTGAGAAACGCCTGCACGCGGAAGAAAGGAAGGCCCGCGAACCTTTTGATTGGCGGAAACTTTTTGTCGTCAAGAAAAAAGTCAAACTGGCACAGCTGATGATTTCTACCAAGAAAATGGCGACCATGTTGCGGTCCGGCTTGTCTATTTTGCCGGCGCTGGCGATGGTGCGCGACCAGGTCGAGAATCCGACGCTCAAAACCACCATGAGCCAGATCTATAACGATGTGGAATCTGGTTCGAGTTTATCGCAGGCATTTGCCAAAAACCCGGATATCTTTTCGCCGATCTATGTCAACATGGTCAAAGCCGGCGAATCCAGCGGTCGTCTAGATATTTTCCTGGATAAGCTCGTCCTGAATCTGCGTAAAACCATCAAGATCCGCAAGAGCATCCAGTCTGCCATGCTCTATCCGTCGATTCTGTTGACGGTTGCTACCGTGGTTGTCGGGATTATGATGATCTTCGTTGTGCCGGTCTTTGCACAGATGTTCGGCAGTATTGGTTCCGAATTGCCTGGGCCGACCCTGATGATCATGGGTGTTAGCAATTTTCTGCGTGATCCTTGGGGTGGTGGCGTACTCTTTGCCGCGATTATTGCGTCGCTGGTTGGTTTTAGGTTTCTGATAACACGTAACGATGTGATTCGCGGCAAGTGGCACCGCCTCCACTTACGCCTGCCATTAATCGGCAAGATGATTCTAGATTCCAATCTGGCGCAGATTGCAATGGTGTACGGCAATCTCTCTGGTGCGGGTGTGCCTGTGATCGAAGCGCTGGATATCACGGCAGCATCAACCCGTAATGATGTCATTCGTGACGCCATTCAGGTTGCCAAACGCGGTGTTTTTTCCGGCGAACCGTTATCGAAACTGCTCGGCGAAATTGATGCATTTCCATCCACGTTTTCTCAGCTCATCTCCGTTGGTGAGCAGACCGGTAATATGACCGAAATGCTGGAAACCATCAGTAGCTATTACGAGGAAGAGTTTGATACGTCGGTCGAGAAACTGTCACAAATGATGGAACCGTTGATGATTGTCTTCCTTGGCGGTGTGATCGGTTTCATCCTGGTGGCTATGTATCTGCCCATCTTCAAAATGGGCCAGGTCGTCACGGGCGGGTAAGTGCTATGAATGGCATGAACCTCTCGAGGCTTCACGCTGCATTGCTGACACTCATGGTTCTGCAATCACCTTTAGCCCATTCCGGTGCCCAGCAATACCAGACCATCTCTCTCTCGAATCGTCAGGAACTACGCCAGAAGTTTTATGGTCCAACCTACCAGATCAATTCCTTCCGCGACGTAAACCATGCCGTGGGTTGGATCAGCTACCAATCCAGCGTGCTTAAAAAGAAAATTCCTGATGATCGTGCACGTCGCGATTTTCTACGTATGGTCCATTACGAAGCAACCCGATATCAGTTAGATCCCGATCTGGTGCTGGCACTGATTGAAGTGGAGAGTGGCTTCAACCGGTTCGCGTTATCACAGGTAGGTGCTTCCGGCCTGATGCAGGTAATGCCATTCTGGAAAGAACTGATCGGTAGTAAAAATGATTCGTTGTTCGAGATGCAGACGAATCTACGTTACGGCTGCATCATCCTGCGTCATTATCTCGATATCGAGGGAAACAACCTGACCCGCGCACTCGCCCGTTACAACGGGAGTCTTGGTTCCGATGTGTATCCGAACATGGTGCTAGGGGCCTGGCAGGTTCGTTACCGGTATCACGGACCCGCCTAAAAGCTAGGTGGTTGTGGCGGTCTGGGGTGCAGTGCCCAGATCGTCCATTAATTTACTGCAGAACACGTACAGTTCCAGACGGTTTTTGAGTCCTAGCTTGTCGTAAATTGAGGCGAGATGATTCCGCAAGGTGTGCTCGCTGATGTGTAGCAAATCGGCAATGTCTTTCAGCGGCATTTCACTGTTGCGGGCCACAGTGGCAACAACTTTGTATTCTTTTTCGGTCAATGTATCGAGCGTGGATTTCTGTGTGCTGATATCGCGCTGTAGATGCAGCCAGTGTGTGACGTTGTTTTGAACGTCACGGATAGGCGATAGATTGAGGTCCACCCAGGACTCTTTGCCGTGGGAATCGCAGATCAGTAACTCCGTCCGTAATGGCTTGCCAGCAGCTTCTGCTTTGGCTATCTGCGCGAGTGTGGTCTCTTTCGTGTTGGGGCCAACGAGTATGTCCAGCGACTTATTAAGTACGTCGTCACGCGAATATCCGGTTGATTTTACGAAATTATCGTTGACATAGACGATACGCGGGCCGCCGGCTGTGGTGGGCCGGGCATCGGTAATAATCACCATCTCATTGGCCTGCGATACGCAAGCTTCCAGCAATTGCAGCTGGGCTTCGGCTTCCTGGCGGTTGATCATGGTTTCGACCATCTGCTGCACTTCGATATTGTCAAAAGGCTTTTTCAGAATTAGAAAACGGTCACGCGTCGATAGGCGCTCACGAATCTCTTGCCAGGAGTAGTCTGAATAGGCGGTACAAAGAACAATTTGCAATTGTGGGTCGTTTTGCCAGAGATTGCTGATGGTTTCCAGGCCATTCCAGCCATTTGGCATGCGCATGTCGACAAAGGTGATGACATAAGGGTCATTCTGTGCAATCGCCTCGCGGACCATGCGAACCCCATCCTGGCCGCGCTGCGCATATTCAATGCGGTAATCCAACACGGGATTCGAGGCAGGGGCTTCGTCGAAGAGTTCATTAGTCAGGTCGAGCAATGCTTTCGACGGGGTTGTGCCCGGGCAGAGGACTTTGCAGAAGTCCTCGTAAATCGCCGGATTGTCATCAATAACGAGAATTCGGTCGCGCATGAATCAGGCCTGTGTGAAATTGTCTGTTTTGTCCGGTGGCGTCACGGGCAGGGCGAGGACAAAGGTTGCGCCTTTGCCAACGCCCTGGCTGTAAGCCTGTAGTGTGCCGCCCATTTCATTGGCGGCAATAGCACTGGCGTGTAAGCCTAGGCCATGGCCAAATGGTTTGGTGGTAAAGCCGTACGTGAATAATTGGCTCAGAATCTGAGGATCAATACCCAAACCATTGTCGGCCACTTCAATCTTGATGCCTTCGTTCTGGTCGTGATAGCTCGTGATCTTCAATGTCTTGATTTCCTGCCCGGATGCGATGAGTGACTCTTCGGCATTCATGATCAGATTCAGTAAAATCTGGGTGATCTTACTACGGTCGCCTGTCCATTCCAGATAAGGCTCATTGTTCATCGACACCAGAATATGGGCATTTTTGAAATTAGTCACATAGAAGCTCAGACAGTTATTGATGAGGTCCGAGATGACAATTTGTTCATCGATGCCGAGTCGGCCAGAGAGTGATTGCTGTCGGCTGACAATCTCGCGGATGTGAGCTACGCTCTCTTGCAGTTGTTTGGTTTCGCTGACCAGCGTTGCGTTTTCCAATCGCCACTGATCCGATAGCAGCTCAACAAGCTTCGGAAGCTTCTGGCCTTTTTCATCGCTGCTAATAAAGGTGGCAAGCTCGTGTTCGTGCTGTTTGAGCAGATCAGCCAGCTTGGGCAGTGCTGCCAGCGGACTCATCCTGATCTCGCTATTGATGGTGCTGACGGCAACATTGATACTGTTCAGTGCGTTGCCGACATTATGGATGACACTATTGGCAACCTCGGACATGCCCGCCCGGTGAGAAACCTCGGCGATATAGGAATTGAGCCGAGCAAGTTCTTCCTGCGCAAGCTTACGGTCGGCGACTTCCTTGCTCAGTTCCACAGTCCGCTCTTTTACCCGAATTTCGAGTTGTGCGTGTGCTTTGGTCAGTTCCTTTTGGGCCGCGATACGGTCATTAAGTTCCCGGTTGATCTTGTTGTTGGCTTTAAGCAGAAAATGCATGCTTAAGGCCAGAATGATCAGGCTGGCAGCGGCAGACGACCAGACCCAGCGTTCATTTCGCTCCCAGTTTTTCATGACAACGTCTTCACTGACCGAGGCTGAAACAATGAACGGATAATTGGGAACCAGTCGCGTGGCGACTAGCTGGCTATGAGAGGGGTCATTGCTTTGTAATACGCCACTGGCAAGTTTCAAATCCGTGATGATCTTCTGCGCCAACGGATCCGGCTGTTTCTTGCCGATATTGGCCAGATTGAAGGGCCATTCCGTCATGACGGTAAAGTCGTTTCTATACAACGTAATTGAACTGCCAGTTCCTAGATTGCTAATAACGCGCTGATAGAAATGCGAGAAAACGTCCGACGAAATGCCAATGACGGCCAGCCCTAGGAATTCACCCTGACGGTTATTAATACGCCGGCTCTGGTAAAAGACCCAGCTGTTATCAGTTCGGTTCTGAACCGGCACGCTGTAGAAGGTCTTGTCGCTGGTAGCACTTTGCGCATTGATAAAATACTCGCGATCAGCGACCGAGATCTTGGGTGCCGGATAACCTCGCGAATAATTGACGATATCGCCTTTGTTATCAATGAATGCAGCAACATTGATCAGCGGGTTGGAGGCTGTTTTCTGGGCAAGAAAAACGAATTCCTTTTCTTTGCTGGCGAATTCCCGGAATTGCTTTTCATCATCGATTTTTGCAGCGTGAATTTCCTGAACAATGCTGTCGAGCGCGGCATTTGACGAATAGAGTGTCTGGCTGACCTGTTCTGAAAGGATCAGGGAAAGGTTATCGAGCTGATTCGACCATTCATCCCGACTGTTCATTCGCATCGAATAGGCCGAAATGATGGCCGTTGCAATGATAATGAGCGCAAGCAGACCACCTACGCCGAGAATCAGCGAATTAGTATTGCCTTTGATCAGTGTGAAGATGCGCTTATTAATCATGAAGCGAAAGTTGGTAATGCGTAGCCGCGGAAATGTTCACAGATGGCCGTAGTTGGCCCGTCGGCGTGTAGTATAAGCGTAATCATGTTCTGTCTGTCGGAGCTCTGGATGCGTTTTGCCTATGCGGTAATGGGATGTCTGTTTTTTTGCGTTGGTCTGGCTCATGCCGATAGTTCTCTGGCATCGTTCTGCCAATCCAATGTGTCGGCAAATATCCAGCGTGCGCGCTGGGGGTTCGAACTACGCCAGACGATGCTCGAAGCCTGTGCCGACCAGAACATGCGAATTTGTTCACGTCCCTATACGGACCAGATCACCGAGCAGGAACGACGTGATATGGCAGATTTACAGGATCGTCTGGTGCGGTTCCCCGTGGGGGATCGTGAGCGCTTCCTGCTGGAAGCAGCTACGATGCAAAAAACCACAGCGGCCTATATGGCGCTGCGGGGTGCAGCAGATTCACCTGAAACCGTCGCTCAAGAAATCTATGATCAATGCCTGACTCAGGAACCCCGGGATTTGCAAGCGGCGATCAACAATGGCACTGCGGGGCAGACGGTTTACCCATCCTGTCCGGGGCTCTCCGGGATGGATGTGCAGTATCTCCAGCGTTGCTGCACACCTGATTGTTATTGTGATGTGTACTGTCAATAGTCACAGGGTGGTTTTGCGTGTTTGATACGGTATTGGTCGGGTTGCTGGTATTGGTGGTTGCTTTGTGGCTCGTTGCCCGGATCGTGCACTGGCTACCGGCCCACTACGCTAAAGAAGAAGCCGCCTGGTTGTCGGCGATTCGGGCAGGCTCGAACGATGTAGAGTTGCCACTGTCCTACGAGCCACCCGGCACAGCTGCATTGTGGCGTGACTTTTTCTGTGACCTGCCGCCGCTGAATGGCCGGACTCTTATCGCCCTGATTGGTGTCGTATCCGTTGCGCTCTGGGTCTGGGTGACGCAAGCGACGCTATTGCCGATGCTTTCCTGGTTTCTATTCGGCTGTGTGCTCGTTGCGCTAGCGCTGATTGATGACCAGACCAAACTTCTGCCGGACATCCTGACGTTGCCGATGATCTGGCTGGGGTTGTTGATCCAGCTGCTGCCAGAAACAAGGACCGTTGGTCTGGAATGGGCGTTAATCGGCGCAGTTGCCGGTTATCTACCGCTCTGGTTGCTGGCGCATGCTTATAAGCTGTTGCGGGGGCGCGATGGTCTGGGCATGGGTGATTTGAAGTTGCTGGCAGCGATGGGCGCCTGGTCCGGCCCGGCCGTGTTGCCGATGGTTGTGATCGTGGCGTCATTGCTGGCGATCGGGGCGTTTTTATTCGGGAAACTCCTGAAGCGTGATGCTGCGGGTTTACATGATGAGCGCCCGTTCGGGCCCTGGATTGTCCTGGCCTACGGCATTGTTCTAGTATTAGGACTTTAATCCACCCTGAAAGTTGGCGATATGCCCCCAAATGTGTCTGCGATCGTGGATCAGGTTATCTATGAACGCCACTCGGTACGTGCATTTCTCCCCAAGTCGGTGGACCGGGAGGATGTTGAGGCCATATTGTCGGTCGCGGCGCGTGCCCCTTCGGGGACAAATACGCAGCCCTGGCAAGTGTATGTGCTGACCGGGGCAGCCAAAGACGCACTGTCGGATGAGATTGTGGCGACTTTCAATGACCCGGATGCACTGGCACAGCATCATGAGGAATACGACTATTACCCATCAACCTGGGTAGACCCGTATCTGGCACGACGACGTAAAGTCGGGTTCGATCTCTACGGCTTACTGGGTTTGGGTCGTGACAATCAGGCAGGGATGAAGGCGCAGCATGCCCGTAACTATCGGTTTTTCGATGCGCCGGTGGGGTTGATTTTTACCATGGATCGCGTGATGGGGCAGGGCAGTCTGCTCGATTACGGCATGTTCATGCAGAACGTGATGCTGGCAGCGCGTGCTCGAGGTCTCGATACCTGTCCGCAGGCAGCGTTTAACCAGTTTCATCGCATTATCAGCCAGCGGCTGAATCTCCCAGCCTCACAAAAAGTTGTTTGCGGTATGGCGTTAGGTTATGCAGATATGGATAAAATCGAGAACCGTCTTGAAACCGAACGCGTCCCGGTTTCGGAATTCGCCCACTTCATTGACTGATAGATTCCGCCATGCCTATTCCCATGACACGAATTTGCGCTCGTTCACTTGGAAACTTTGTTGCAGGCCTTCTTGTTTTAGCCGGATTGGCAGGGTGTACCACGCTCGACCGTAAAAATGCCGTGCCGCAGAACCTGACCAATCAGAGCATCATCGAGAATATGCCGCATGTGCGTTACAAGATCTGGTCCTCGGCGGGTACGAATGCAATGCTGGATGACATCCGAAAAGGGATGCAGGAGCCCGGATATCGGGGGGATCGCACAACGTCCAATTATTTGGCACTTTCCGGGGGGGGGGATAACGGGGCTTTCGGTGCAGGTTTGCTGACGGGTTGGACGGCCCGGGGTGATCGACCCCGGTTCGATCTAGTGACCGGGGTGAGCACCGGTGCCATGATGGCACCGTTTGCTTTTCTAGGCTCTGATTATGATTATGTCTTGAAGCAGACATTCACCGAGGTCGACGCGAACGATATCTTCGTTAAGATGGGGCTCGCCGGTGCACTGTTCAGTGATGCCTTTGCGGATACAACTCCGCTTTATCATCTGATCTCCAAGTACATTACCCCGGAGTTGCTGCAGAAAATCAGCGATGAATACACGATTCACAATCGCTGGCTGTTGATTGCCACGACCAATCTGGATGCAGGTGTGCCGATCATCTGGAATATGGGTAAGCTGGCCGGGGTGGGGACGCCAGAATCGGTCACTTTGTTCCGGAAGATCTTGCTCGCATCGGCTTCGATTCCCGGTGCCTTCCCGCCGGTCATGATTGATGTGATGGCCGATGGCAAGCGCTATCAGGAGATGCATGTGGATGGCGGTGCCTCGATGGAAATGTTCATCTACCCGGCGGCGTTGGGAGCAGCCGCTAAACGGGAGCATGTGGTGAGTAACTACACTAACCGCCAGGCTTATCAGATCCGCAATTCCCGGCTGGATTCGGATTGGCGGCAGATTGACCGCAATACGCTCAGCATCATGGAGCGTGCCGTGGATCAATTAATCCAGACTCAGGGGATTGGAGATATTTTCCGTTCCTATCTCGTGTGTGAACGGGATGGCGTTGGTTTTAATCTGGCCTATATCGGCCCCGATTTCAACGTGCCGCATCAGTCAGAATTTGACCGTCATTACATGAATGCGCTCTATGACTATGGCTATAACCTGGCCATTGCAGGGTATCCGTGGGCGAAATCGCCGCCGGGCTATGATTTGCCCCTCAATACTGCGGTGAAGTTGCAACTCGAGCGCCAGGAGCGGGCACTGAAAGCGACACCCAACAAGCTGCTCAAGCCCTGAATAAGCACCCATCAATAAAAAGCCCCTGGCTGAGAACAGCTCAGGGGCAAACCGGGGATCTCTGTTGGGAGGTTGGGTGTGAGCTTCTGAAACAAGAGGCTCTGAGTTTCCCCGGGTACTGCTAAAGCACGTTATTGAACTTGCTGGATACCGGCCAGCACCCAGCCGCCCTGACCACTGACCGGCTTCGTCAGGTGCCAGATTTCATCAATGGCTACTGGTGCAGCATTGGCTTCCTCGCGCAGCATGCCGTTAAAGCGGACGCTCACGACATAACGCTGGGCTTCCTGCGCTACATCCAGAATCTCGGCATTCAGTGACACGATGTCGGTTTTCTGGGCCGCACCGTGACGCTGCTCCAGATCCATGCGGATTTCGGCAAACATCTCCGGGGAGGTGAACTCGCGGATGTCGGCCAGGTCACCGGCATCGTGGGCCGCCTGCAGGCGGATAAAGCCCACCTTGGCGTTACGGATGAATCCATCGACATCAAAATCGGCCGGAATATTGACGCCACTGCCTGATGCACCACCGCTCTGTGTCGCCTGATACTGGTTCTGGTGGTTATAGGTCGACGCCTGGTTATAAGGCGCGCCCGCACCGGCCATCTGAGGCTGCTGGGCTGCCGCACGCTTGCGCAGGAAGAAACCGATCACGGCCATCACGGCAAAGGCGAGCAGGGCAATCATCATGATGTTGGCGAGCTCTTCGCCAAAACCGAAGTGGCTGGCCAGTGCGGCCAGACCCAGGCCCGCCGCCAGACCGGCAATCGGACCCATCCACGAACGCTTGGGTTGTGCCGCGGGCGTGGCTGCACCCGGTGTTTTAGCGGCTGTTGCGGCCGGAGCCGGTGCAGCGGTTTGCGGTGGCGCGGCAGTGGCAGGCTTGCTGACCGGGGCCATCTGGCGTTGCATACCCAGAGACTTGCCACCCCCGATACGGGCGGCCTCGGCATTGCCAACGGCCATGGTCAGGCCAACAACCAGTGCTGCTGCAAATAATGCAATACGTTTCATACAGGGTCTCCTTTTAGGGTGACGATATTATGGTGGTGAGCATAGCGGCAATTTCAAGCGATTTATTAGGGCAAGCTTAAGTTTGGGATAAAAGTTAGCTACTACACCGGGGTGTCGGGTTCGGATATAATCGAACGTTTGGCAAGTCTCGCCCTTGTTTTAGCATCTATTGATTAGGAACGAATTCATGAGCACCACCGAAACCGTGCAGGAAGCCCAAGTTGAAGTCTCGCCGCTGGCGCGTACGATTGATCTGACCGTTGATGCCAAAGAACTGGATGCGGCGACCGATGCTCGCCTGGCGCGCATGGGTAAGACCCTGAAGATCGCCGGTTTCCGCCCGGGCAAGGTCCCGGCCAAGGTGGTCAAGCAGCAATATGGCCTGCAGGCGCGTGATGAAGCGCTCAACGAGATCGTTGGCCGCGCCTTTGGTGAAGCGATTACCCAGCAGAACCTCAAGGTGGCCGGTTACCCGCGCATCGAGCCGAAGGGTGATGCCCTCGGCGAAACGCTGACCTTTGCGGCAACCTTTGAGCTGTACCCCGAGTTCACCCTGGCCGATGTGTCGGCTGCCGAAATCGAGCGCCCGGTGCATGAAGTCACGGCTGCTGACGTTGAGAAAACCCTGGAAATTCTGCGTAAGCAGCGCGTGGCTTACGAAAACGCCGACCGTGCTGCCCAGAAGGAAGACCGTGTCGTGATCGACTTCCTGGGTAAGAAGGATGGCGTGGCCTTTGCCGGTGGTGAAGCCAAGGATTACCCGATGGTGCTGGGCAAGGG
>JACCDW010911135.1_pt1 | contig 16251 bp, 23 predicted proteins | sample 7449781 | NCBI WGS metagenome assembly JACCDW01 (sample SAMN15323449, study PRJNA562643) | freshwater metagenome | isolation source: river surface water | place: USA:Blue River Watershed | collected 2017-08-18
CTTCAGCTTTTGCTGCTGCTTCTTCTGCTGCTACACGATCAGCCTCTGCTTTAGCAGCGGCTTCTTCTGCAGCTATACGGTCTGCCTCTGCCTTTGCTGCAGCTTCCGCTGCTGCTTTGGCTTCTGCTTCTGCTTTAACTCTTGCTGCTTCTGCAGCTGCTGCTTGTGCAGCGGCTCTTTGTGCTGCAGCTTCCGCTGCTGCTGCTTCCTGTGCTGCTTGTGCGGCTGCAGCTTCTGCTGCGGCATTTGCAGCGGCTTGAGCAGCTGCTTGCTGCTCTGCATAATAATTAACTGTAACTTGTGCTGCACTTGTCATTGCAGCAACTGCTTCATTTACTTTAGTTGTTGCTACATTTGCAAGGGAGTCTGCTGCCTGCACAGCAACTGTTAGGTTTTGATTTGCTGTTGTGAGGTTTTGTTGTTCTGTTGTTAGGTTTGTTTCAGCAGATGTTAGGTTTGACTGAGCATTTGTTAAATTTGTTTCAGCTACTGTTTTTTCTTCTGTAAGAGTTGTTAGCACTGCAGTATCACTAGCAAGAGTGTTCTGGGCAGCCTGTAATGCCGCTAATTGTTCTGGGCTAGCAGATGATTGAGAAAACTCAGAACCAGGTGCTATGATCCAACCTGTTGATGAGCTGTAACGGTAAAACCAGACACCTGCCCCACCACCGTTTTCGTAGTACCATAACTCAAAGGCTTTGCTAGTTCCAGCAGCTACGGAAGCCGCATTAACGCTTCCTCCTCCACCTTTATCATACCAGTCATTAATAACGAGCTGCCCATCGAGGTATAGTTTTACTCCATCATCTGCTGGAGCAAGAACATGGGTTACATCAACTGTGGGTGTCCAAGTTCCTGTGTACTTAACAATTACATCCTCATGAAGGTTGGATCCAGCAACATATCCACCTCCCCATTGCTCATTAATACCATTTGTATCTGTAGTAGTGAAAACAGGAGTTGCGTTTGCAGGAAGAGTTGGAGCGTTATTCTGTCCTTGAACATTGTATACTTCTACTTTTAATCCAGGAGTGGTGACTTCTTGTACAGCAGATTGTGCTTCTGCTACAACGACTGTATCTGCTTGCACTACAGCTGTTTGAGATTCTACAGCTGCTGTTGCTAATACTACATTTTCTGTTGCAGTAGCAACTACTGCTGTGGCTGATTCTACTGTTGTAATTGCTGTAGCAACCACAGCCGTTTGTGATTCAACTGCTGTTTGGGCTGTCGCTGCAACTGTAACTGCTGTTTCAGCAGACTGAATTGCAGTATTTGCTTCTTGAACCTTTACTGTAGCCTCTGCAACTGCAGTTGCAATTGGCTCTTGAGTTGTAGCAATTTGAGTAGCAGTCTGAGTGTCTGTATTTGGAACATTTGCCTGAATTGTAGATATAATCGCATTACTTTGTGTTTGTGCTGCTGCCTGTAGTGTTGTTTCTGCCGCTTCTACTTTATCTGCAACTATCTCAATTGTAATAGGAGTGGTTGCTGTGGCAGTATCTGAAGATGGATTTGCTGGTGTTACCTGAACTGTAACTTCCTCAGCATGGGCATTGCTAGGCCCAAAAAGGAAAAGCCAGCCGATTATAAAAAGGCTGGTTAAAAGGTACTGTAACTTTCTAGTCAACTAGGTATCTCCTAAGTAATGCAATATCTTTGCTTACTTAATAATTATACCACTTTAACTATTTAGGATTATCTGTTTTGTAGAAGCCTTGTCCTTTAAACTGAATGCCAAAGGGTGTAAAAAACCTTATCATTTGTGCATTGCACTCTTCGCAACTGTATCCTGGATCATCTTCAGAGATTGATCTTGTTACAGCAAGTGTTGCATGTGCATCATCTTCACTACATTTATATTCATATACTGGCATTTTTTATCCTTTAAGTTAGAGAGCCTTTTATAGACATGCTCAGGTCTCCTTCGGTAGCGAACCAAAGACTACTTGATCTTAATTACCTTTGGCTTCTTTTCTTCTGGAACGATTCTATCTACATTAATGTGTAGCATTCCATCTTCGATTGAAGCTCCAGTTACTTCCATATATTCACCTAGACCAAATGTTCTAGTGAACTTACGTGCAGCAATACCTTTGTGTAGATATTCACCGTCTGTAACTTCTGTGATTTCACCCTTAACAATAAGTGTTCCATTATCTACTGAAACATCAATATCGCTCTTTGTGAATCCTGCTACTGCAATTGATACCTGATATGTATCTTCGTCTAGCTTTAATACATCGTAAGGTGGATATGTCTGGCGTGTTGCAGCCTGATGGACATGTGCCATTCTTTCAATTTCACGATTAAAGCCAATAAAAAAAGGATCTCTAAAAAGATCCAGGGTTAGTGTGTTTACCATTTTTGCTCCTTTTAAGCGAGTTAGTTTAGTATCCCCATAAGGCGGATACATTATAATTATATCATATTGAATTTTAGATTTCCAGCCTGTGCCATGACTCTTTTAAGCTAGCCTGTGATACCTTTATAAACTTAGCATTTTTAGCAAGATCAGATAAATTTAATACACCACCGTAAGAGCATCCGCTATTAATAGAGTTTTGAATATTTCTGATTGTTTTGTTTACTGATCCTTTGCTATATACCCGCCCAGATTTACCCTCTGCGTATGGATTCTTTACTCCCATCTTAAGCTGTATTTCTTCTGATGCAAGACCTCTAAATGCCCCTGGATCTCCATCACATTCGTCATGGCCAGCAAACATTGATCCCATCATAACTGCGCTGGCGCCTGCTGCAAAAGCTTTTACAATATCGCCATTATTTTTAATCCCGCCATCTGCAACAATGCCGTTGATTTCATCACCTTTAACATTATCGTATATTTCCATTATAGAAGTTAGAAGTGGAACTCCAAATCCAGTTTCTATTCTTGTCATGCATGCTGCCCCACCGCCAATACCAACTCTTACTGAATCTGCACCTGCATCCATTAAGGCTTTATATGCACCGTAAGATGACACATTGCCAACCATTATATGAACTTTGTTTGGCACTAGGCTTCTAAGCTGCTTTACTGCATCTATAACTATATTTGTGTGCCCTAAAGCAGTATCTAGTAGGATAATTTTTATATTAAAGCTTAAGATTTTATTGATTAATTCAACATCTTTTGCTTGATCTATATTAACAGCAAATCCGCTTCTTCCATTTAAAGACTCTGCTTGCACCATCTTATCCTGCAGAGTATTATGCCTTTGAACAAAGCCAACTCCTCCAACTGAAGATATAGCATTAAGCATTTTAGTGCTACTTATATACTCCATTGGAGCAATCATGATAGGGAATTTAAGATTTAGCCATGCAGCTTTATTATTAGGGTTTCCAACTCTCATTGAAAGACTAGGCATAGATCTACTTTTAACTCCGCTATTATCTGCTGGTTCTAAAAGCACATCATCAAAACATAAAGCTTCTTTCATTCGTAAGACTTCTTTTGCCAAAATTGGCGCATATAAGATCTATTAAGAACAGATCTAACTTTAAATGTATCTTGTAATTCTCTTTTTCTGCTAAATGGTGGAAGAGATTCATGCACCCAGTCTTCTCTTTTAAATGGAAAAATCTGTGCAATTGGAGTTCCCTTTTCAATAATTCCCTCAAAGTCATCACGCAGCCACATATTAATTGCAAGCCTTGCGTGAACTTTATCTGAATCAATTATTCCAGTTAGAGATAAAAATGGCAAGTCGTATCTATTAAATGGGTGTGTGACCATTATGCTATACCCGCTTGGAGTTTCTATTCTTGGGTAAGCAACCATTCTCCATACATATTCATTATAGCCATGTGGTACTGGCATGCCCTTTGTTCTATGTAGTGGCTTATCTAAATCAAATAATACATCTGCTCCTGGGGGTGTTGCTCCCCAGTATGCCATTGTTCCGCCAGTTTCATTTTTTGAAATTTTAATATCCTGCGGTGTTACAACCATGTAACCAGCTGTAAGCGAATCCAAAAAAGGCATACACTTTTTTACAGTAGCAGCATCTCTTGGATCGCCCCAGCTCATTGACTTATCTTCAGATGGTATCTTTTTAAACCACTCTGGTATGGCTAATTTTGCTGGCATAGGAGGCTGTTCAATCTGATACAGATCTTCTGCAGCAGCATAAAACTTAATTGTTTTTTTGTTTAGCATACAATGAGTATACCATTTCTACTAAAGCATTACAATAGTTTATTTGCCAGACTTTGCTCTAGCTTTTGCTAGTGCTTCAAAGTCTTTAACCTTGGTATCTCCTAGGTATCCCCATGCATATCCGTCTGCAATCATTTGATCATTTAATGATACAGTTTGATCATCAACAAATATCCATCCAAGGATTCTTCCATATTTTTCAGAAGAATCCATCTTTTCAGTTTTAATCTTTACAGACTTAGCATCTTTTAATTTATATTTAAGATATTCTTTTGCTTCTAGTCCCAGCTTTTTTTCTGCTAAGTCTTTTGTTCTTGATTCAGGAGTATCTATACCAGCAAGTCTTACTCGTGAAGCAAATAGAATATCAAAACCAAGATCGATGAGGACATCAATTGTGTCCCCATCGACTACGGCTTCTACTTTTCGTACGTAGTACTCGTACATTACTTCTTCTTTACTGCTGCTTTCTTTACAGGAGCAGCTTTCTTGGCTACTGGCTTAGCAGCTGCCTTTGGTGCTGGTGCTGGTGCATCCCAGTCTGGTCGAGCAACTGACATTACTAGGCTGTATGCTCTCTTCTTTAAGAATACTCCGTCGCCATTTGATTGGCTTCCCTTTGAATCTCCTGAAGTATTTCCTTCGAAACAATGTAGATTTTTTCCGTCATTCTTATAAACAATTCCAACGTGCTCTGTGTCTGTTGGTGTTTTGTCAAAGTTAAAGAATACAACATCTCCTGGCTGTGCCTGTCCGATTGGAACAATTCTCTTGTTCTTTGCAAACCATTGTGCTCCTGCATCACATGATGCAAAGCCCTTCTTTGTTGATGCTGCAACTAAATGAACTAGTCCTGCATCATCAAAGCAACCTGATACAAACATTGCACACCATGGTTGATTATTCATTCCATAACGCTTTCCAAAAATTGTATCGTTGTTTGGTCCTTCTGTGTACTTCTCGTCAGCATACTTCTTTGCTGCTGCTAATACCTTTACCGCTAATGGGTGTCTATCTTCTGCCATTTTATTTCTCCTTTAATTAGAAATTAATATACTTATAGTATATCATTTTTTTTCGCTTCTCACCATGGATTCGAACCACGATTCTCGCCTCCAAAGGGCGATGTCCTGCCGTTGGACGAGTGAGAAATGGAGCGGATGATGAGAATCGAACTCACCCCTTCTGCTTGGAAGGCAGAGGCACTACCAATATGCAACATCCGCATGTTACGTGTCCCTAGTTGGATTCGAACCAACGCTGTATAGATTTTAAGTCTACCGCCTCTACCGCTGGGCTATAAGGACATTTAGCGCCTTCGGCAGGAGTCGAACCTGCGACCAGTCGGGTAGAAACCGAATGCTCTGTCCTCTGAGCTACGAAGGCATGCTGTCTAATCATTTGGGATATCTCTACTGATATCCATTTCAACTAAACCAAGTTCTTTTGCTAACTTCTTTCCCTCATCGGACATCTCAATTATTGCTTCAAGATCATCATTATATGTTACTGTTATTAAACCTTTTTCATAAAGCTGAACAAGTGATTCATTAACATGATCTTCGTGAGCTTGCCATAATTCTGGTGCCAACTTCTTTGCTCTATCTGTTATATTAAATATGAATTCGCCATCTTCATCCATTCCAGACAACTCGATAGCGCCTATTGAAAGATAGTACTCCATCTTATCTTCGTTATCCATATTTACCTTTCGTGCAACAAGTAGGACTTGAACCTACGATTACCGAATTATGAGTTCGGGGCTTTAACCAACTAAGCTATTGTTGCTTAGAAGTATATTATAACGTGCCATCTTCGTTTTTGTCAATAGATTCCTCTACTATTTGTTGCACATACTCTGAAAAATGTTTACGAATATTTCCCATAGGTCTTGCACCTGCTGCAATCCAAATTCTCTTATATTCAATTACATTAGAAAAAGTTGTTGGACATAAAACTATTCCGTTGTATTCTTTTAGTACAGTTGGAAGAGGTACGTGTTTGCCACAGCATTTACATTCTTTTGCTTTTTCTTGATAAGTACTCATATTATTTGCATCCTGTCCATTGCGTCTTTTAAATGTTCTGGCATCTTGGGTGCCCTGATCATATTGTAGTGAGATGTTTCTCCATCTGCTTCTGTTCCAAAATCATTATCAAATGCCATAGACTCATATGTGTGAACATTGACTTCTTGATTTGAATCAAATCTAGTTCTACTTATAGCATTATATATAGATCCGCAAACAGCATCCGCCAAGTCTTTTGAACCTTTTCTTGGGTGGTCAACCTTATCTCTCATAATTCTAAGCTGTAGCAATTCATCAATAAGTAATTGAATGTGTGGCCCAGTCAATCTTTCTTCTAGCACAACCATGGCCATGTCATCGTAATGCTTTTTAGCGACAGATAGAATCTCTGTATTGATGCCGTATTGTTTTAGTTGTTGCATCATATCATGAGAATTCCATCTGTCAAAAGTACATACGTTTATATTAAATCCTCGTGTTCTTAAAGACAATATGTAATCTTTAACTTCAGTAAAATCAACTGACTTGTCAGAAGTTGGTGTCCAATATCTGACAGCATCGATCTCAACAATAGGTGCTGGCTGAGAATATGTGTCAGTAACCTTAACATTAACCCATTTGTTTACGTGTGCCATAGCTACAGCACAATGGTCATGCTTTTGTGCAAGATCTACGTGCAAAAAATATTTCTTATCTGGATCTGGGATAAACCACTCTTCAAGTCTTCCAAATGCGTCTACAGCAAGATGACCTTTATTAAAAGCTTTCTCAACTTTTTCTCTTGACTTAAAGAAGGCATCAATAGCCTCTGGTGGCATACACGCAAATCTTGAAAGAGCATCTGTAGGATTTGTAAAGAATGCAACCTTAAAATCATCAATTGTTCTTACTGGATTGATCTCCCATGTTGGTCTTTTTAAAGCATATACCTTTGGAATTTTATATGAAAGGATGTGATCCTCTTCCCACTGAACTTCAAATTCATTCCCATCAGTTCCGTCTGGAAGATCTGTATCCATTTTAAACTTATGCTCTCTAATTATAGTTTCTTTTTGAGCTACAACAGCATCATATCTCTGCTGTATATAGTCATTCTTATATCTAGGGAAGGAAAGCAAAATTACTTTACCAAAATCTGGAAAGCGTGAATCTACAGATGCACGGTACATATCATATATCGCACCACCCGTTTTTGCTTGATCATGTCCCGTTGTATTTTCAATAGCAAAGCCAGAGATCTCGTCAAGAATAACAACAATAACGTTATAGCCTTCCCAGGCTTCACGCTCAGAGTGACCAGAGTGTACTGTTATTGCTTTATCAAATTTAATTTCTGCTGCTTTGTCGCTATACTTTCCAGCAAACCATGGTGACTTTTCAATGCGTGTTTTAAAGCCTTTAAAGAATACGTTGCTAGCCTGTTGTGAGTTAATAGCAATGTTAATAATATCAATGCTATCTCCTGGCGGCTTTCCATAATATGTTGCTGGATCTTTTAAGCATAAAAGTAAATAAACAATATAAGCAACAGCAATAGTTGAGCAGTAATCTTTACCGCTTCCCTTGCCTAGCTGTGCAACAACTTCATTAGCTGTTTGCTTAAATCTTATCTTGCCTTCTTCTTCTCCAAATAGTTTTGTAAGAGTTGATTCTTTATATATCTGTGAACTTTTTTCAATTAGTGTGTATTGATATTCCGACAACGGTGGCAAGCCAAGGTAGTCTGGGTGATTTACAAATGTTCTTAGATCAACTGGCTTTTCATCAAACTCTTCGCCATCCAGCATGTCAATAATATCATCAAAATCAAACGACATCTGCTTCCTCTACTGGGACTGATTCGATTACTCCAGTAATTTGAGATAATCTCTTTGCAACTTCCATCTTGCACTTAGGACATGTTGCTGTAACTTCTTTTAATATCTTTACAAGAACTTCTTGCTTGCGCTCTGTTTCAACAATTTGTGAGGCTATCTCATTGTTTTCTAAGACGCCTACTGATTGAAGCATTGCTATTCTTTTTGTTTCAATGTCAGCAATTAACTTTAGGGCTCCTGACTTTACAGCCAAAGCTCCTTGCGTGTCTGCATCTTCAACTGTCTTCCAGGCTTCTTTGATAAGCATGGCGTAGTGTTGATCTGCACCTGAGATAGCTTCTCTTGCTCTATCTCTAATCCCGCTATCGCTGTGTACAACAGACTTCCACTCGTCAATGAACTCAAGGACCTCTTTCCTTTGGAATCCAGTGATGGTGGCAATCTGGGTTGGCGTGTTGCCCTTAAGTAGTTCTTCTACGACCCTATTCATGCGGTCAAAATGCTGGGCTAGCTCTATTTCGCTCATTAGTATATTATACTTTCAGTTGACTAAAATGTCAATTAGAGTTAGCTTTTGCAATCTTAAGTAAAATTAAATAGCCTATCATGTCGTCAATATCATTATCTCCAGCAAAGCCAGATCCATTCTTGATTCTATTAATCTTATCATCAATACGGATCTTAATCTGTTCCTGATTATCCGCCTGAGAAAATATACGAATTGGGCTAAGAGCTGAATCTCCATATGAGATATTCTTTTTAATTAGCATCTCTGCTATTTCAAGGCATTGTGTAATAATCTTTTGTCCTGAAGGAGCATCTGTTGCTATTAGTTGTAAGTCTGTTACCCATGTCTGGTAACCATTATCTTTATTTGGATATCCCGCCATTTTATTCCTCATCCTTATTGTATATATTTGAGTCTACCCACCAGTCCTCAAACACCTTGCCGTTGTGGTCTACATCCTCTTTTACAAGAACGTAATTAAACTTGTTAAATATTTCTTTTGCTTTTTCCTTTACCAGCAGATTGCCTGGGTCTGCATACAGATCATGTTCAAATGTTACAACAGAGAACCTGTATCTGTCAAGTGGAAGCGCCTCTAAAGCTTTTAAAGATTGGAATGCAGGCTCAATATCTATTTGTAGATAATCTATCTGATTTGGAAAGTTATTGCTTTCAAGATATTCTAAATAATTAAATGTAGTTGCATCAGCATTTAAACATATGTTAGATCTATTTAAGTTATACTCATTTGATCTTTCTGTATCTATCTCTAAGGCTACCCCAGACCAACCGTACTGTGTTTCTAACAGGTAGGTATTACTATCAATTTTAGAATGATAGCCACCAATCTCTAAGTAGTGTCCGTTTCTTTTTTCTTTTAAATAGCTAAGCACAAATGACTCTTGCCCTGCCTGACTGTTGCTTCCTTCATAAATCTTCATCTTTTTTTAATTAATCCAAACTTTTCTAAGTATCTCTGTATGGTCATAGCAGAAACCTTACACTCTTCAGCAATCTCAACGATTGTTTTCTTTTGTACAGAGTATCTTCTAAATAGCCAATCTTTATTCTGGTATAGTTTCATCGCTCTGTTAGTACCTTGTTAGCATAATGTGCAATACCAAAGCTATCTGCAACGTCAAAATCCACCACATTTAGATCATACTTCCTATTAAAGTAGTCAGCAGTTCTCTGCTTTCTCATATTTCTTAATTTGTTTTGATACCAGGAATCTGCGTAGCCTGGGTTCTGTAATCTTATTGCCTGCTTCTCTTCTTTTGTAGGATTCTTATTTCCTATATATGCTTGCCAAGATGATGGGGATATGGTGATTACTTTTGCCCCAGTTGACATAAGCTCTGCAATAACCACCCCATAAACATATGATAGTTTAATTACAGCATCTGCTGACTTCACAAACACTGCTCCTTCAACTACAATATAGTCTGACTTTAACTCATCAAGCATAGAGTGCATTTTATTCTTTGCATCATGAATCTTTTCATAGATATCAAGACCATTTAGATCAATCTTGCCCCACTTTAATGGCTTGTCATCTTCCATCAAACAGAAAGCAATAGAGTTAGTGGAAGCATCTATTCCAAGAACTCTATTTGCCTTTGTTTTAACAAGATTAGCTAAGCTCATCTAGCATCCTCTTTACCTTGCTGCGTGTAGTTAGATCAATATTCTTTTCACATGTAGCACAATATTCGGTTTTGTTATACCTACTCAACTGAATATTACACTTCTTGCAAGGCCTAATTGCACCGTTTCGAATTGCTTTCTTTTCATAATATTTTTCCATAATCCTGCGGTTTGTTGCAACTCTGCAGCATTCATCTGTGCAGTATTTTTGATTATGTGTCTTTGGAGTAAACTCCTTAGCGCATAGAGAATTTGAGCACTTCATATCTTAGGCACCGCAAACAATTCAATATCAACTGTTCCTTCTGGACCACCCTTGACGTAGCATTCCTTTTTTACTGGACAATATGTACAAGGCATTTTTGATTTAGTTGCACCTTCTGGTCTTCTAGGAAGATCTCCGTCTTTAAAGTTATCCCAGACACGCTCTAGCCATCTGAATGTACTTTCAATAATTTCTTTATTTCTATCATTCATGCTGATTGGAATAACAAGAATCTCTTGAGTGTTCTTGTTTTCATACAAAAAGAATCCTTCTTTTGCATTCTTTAACTTCATGTATGTTAATAACTGAAGCATATGATTAGCTGAAGGCTTCATCTCAGACTGTCTTGTATCCCAAACTTCTTGCTTGGCTGTTTTAATTTCTCCAATTACAGTCTCACCATCGTACTCCATAATAAGATCTATGAAGCCTCTAATTGGCGGATATTCATTGACAATCTCTTCTTCCTCAGCCTTAAACTGTGGCATTGTTGCAATCAACTTTTGAAGACGCTCATGTGCCTGAGTACCTTGTGCCATATTTGCAACAGCAACTGCATCATTGTCATCAATAAACATTGCACCACTAAATGCCATGTACCAGTATCTTGGGCAAGTTCCATGTCCATATCCAATTGTGCTAGGGCTAAATGACTTTTTTGTCATCTCTCCGTCTGCACGTTTTGTATTTCGGTATGACTCATCAAGTAGCTGAGCAAAAAGCTCAGGATCAAAATACTTTCCTGTATGCTTTTTAAACTTAAGGTTCTTTACAATATCTCTAGCCATTTATGAGTTATACCTAACGACATACTTGAGTGCATCTACAAGCTTGTCTATGGACTCCTTTACTGAATAATATACATTCTTCTTATTGTTATTTACTGTTCCCGCTTTATCTTTAGCAATAGTAGAATAAACAGAAGACATTACTGCAAACTTAGTAGACATTGCCTGAAGCTCCATAATAAGCATTGGAGCTTTTGCAGAAGGTACATCTGGGTTCATTAGAAGTTTTACAACAATAGCTAATGCTTTATCCAGATGCTCATCTTTCATAAACTCATGCAAATCATTAAACTCAGTAATATTACTGATTAGTTCTAGCGTGTTTTTGTCTTCTGCCATTTATCTACCTTGTCTATAAATAATCCAAACGGGTACCCGATTGTAAATCCTAACATCAATCCTAATAGGAATGTGATCATTAGAACGGTACTTCTACATCATCCATGTGCCAATCTTTAATTGGGCTAAATGACTTTGGGGTATCCTTAGACAAGGACCATGTTGTTACAGCAATAGTATCTGCATTAACATCATAAGATGTTCTGCTATTGCCTTCCTTATCTTTCCACGTCTCTTCATAAATCTTACCTACAACAACAACCTCTTGTCCCTTCTTAAGGGTAGCAATACTTTGTTCCGCCAAACTCTTCCACGCCTTGACTGTCCACCATGATGTGTCCTTGTCATCCCATTGATTTGTTGCATCATTCTTTACACGATCATTTGAAACAATACGAAGTCTTACTCCGCCATTGTTCAGCTTAACTGGATCTTGTCCTACACGACCAACTATTGTGATTGTTGGATTAGCCATTTTTATTTTCCTCCCAGAATGCGATCAAGTCTTCTAAGACTGACCACTCAATGATTCCAAGTCGAACCTTGGAATCCTCACCGATTATTATTTTAAGAGCGGGATGCATATCTCGACTTACCTTAAAGGTATCTGTACAGATTTTAGCCCATACATCTTTATTTAAATTAAATGATGCTTTTGCTTCTTTGTAGTCCACAAGGAACTGATTCCACTTAGCATCACCCTTTTGATAGTCACCACGCCCACTATTCTTTTGGGCTTTAGCGCCATCTCTTTTTACTTCTGCTCTTTCCGACATTACTTAACCTTAAAAATTGTTTCGTGACCCTTGGAACATCTCCAAGACATTACTAGATCTATAGGATCCCATGTTGCTCCGTTAACATCTTCATCGCATGTGTTGCATGCTCTAACACCTGGAAGCTTTTCTAGCTCATATTCCTTTTGATCAATTTTTTGATTAAGAAATTCATTAAGATTTGGCATTTATTTCTCCGACTAAGCTGTCTACAACATCTGGATTTTCCTTTAAATACGCTACAGCCTTTGCACGTCCTTGAAAACGTTCTCCATTTACTGTATACCATGCTCCACCCTTTTCTACAATGCCACACATTTCTGCAACATCTAATGTTTCACCAACACGGTCTACACCAAGAGTTTCCCCTTGGTAGTAAAAGTCGTATTGTCCTGATAAATTTGGGGGACCGAGTTTGTTGTAATCAATAATCCAGTTAACTGGCCGTCCAACTCTTTGTTCAATGATTTTGTCGCCAACTTTAATCCCAGCCTTAATAGCATTCGCCTCAGCTTCAGATGACCAGAGTTTAATGACAGTGGAAGAAAAGAACTTGACTGCCATGCCACCTGTTGGGATGTGACTAGCATGCATAGATCCAAATTGATTTCGTTGTTGTGAGATGAGAACAAGTAATGTGTTTTTGTTTGCATAATTTAACATCTTGACTGCGTGGGTCATATCCTTTGCTTCAGCGCCGATTTGCTTTGTGTCTTGCAAATCCTTCATTTCATTGCCATCTTTTTCAAAATAGATTGCAGGAAGCAATGCGGAGATTGAGTCTACAACAATCAAATCTACACCTGCATCCATAAGCTTTGTTCCAACATCAACCATATCATTAACAGTTTTTGCTGGAGAATAAATAAGGGAAGATGAATCTACTCCTAAGCTTTCTGCCCAAGACTGGTCGTAGGATGCCTCTGCATCAATCCAAGCACAGGTCTTTCCTTCTTTTTGTGCCATAGCAATCATCTGCAAGCAAAAAGAAGACTTTCCAGCAGACTTATTTCCCCATACCAGAACCTGTCTGCCATAACCCAAGCCACCTCGTAAAGCAAAGTTTAAACCAATACTTGGTGTAAGCTGCTTTTCAACTTGAACATCTTGTGCTGATTGAACTCTTGCTCTTGTCTTTGGATCTAATTTTGCTAATACATCATCTATTAATATACTCATGTAAACCTTTTCTTTCCCTTAGTATAGCATTAAAATAAATTGCCGTGAAGCTTTGGTCGCTCTTTATTTATATTAATTTTTTTATCTAGAATTTCATCTAGGCTATGAATTAAATCTCCTGAATTTCTCATTGCTGCATAAATGTCTAGCAGTCTGATGATTACATCAGCCATCTCTTCAACAACTTCTTCTGATCCCTTATTCTTTCTAATTGCTTCAAGGACCTCTGTTACTTCTGAATGAACAAGAGCTAACTTATTACCAACCTTGTCGTAACTAATTGTTCCGTCCCAGAATCCCTTTTCAATTGCAGTCTCATGTAGTACCGCAGAAAGGGCATCTAAGCCATATTCTGTTACTATACTATTCGAAGTCATTAATCAATTCCGCTTCTTTAATTTCTCCTTCAACAAGCTGACCATTAAATGCAAACTCATCTTCAGATGGCAGTCTAAAGATAAATGCTGGACCTTCCTCATCGTAATCAACAACTAGTTGCTTGTCTTTATTCTCTGCTTGAACAAGAGTCTTTGTTTCAACCCTTACGCTACCTAGCGTCTCTAGGATAGCAACTAACACCTTGCTTGCCGTTAAAGAAGCCTGTACTTCATTTACATCATATTCTTCTGTCATTTTATTTCCTTTACCATTAAAGTCCCATCATCTAAAGTAGATAGAACAACCTTACACTTCATACCCTCACGCATTTTTGCTAGAGACATTTTATACATTGTTGGGAAAGCAATTACTCTAGTCAATTCTTTTTCAGAATTTGCCAATATAATGTGACTCATTGTCTTTCCAGCTTTTGTTACATACGGAGTAAAGTCTACTACAACATACTCATCTTCGTCAAGGTCATATTGCTTCTTGTATAGATAGTCAACAAATGAGTTTGAGGCTGTCGGATCTATATCGCTAACCTTTACATACCTTGCAATTCTATTATCTCCTACAAGGATAAAATACATTTGGCCCGTCTCAATTTGAGTTTGCTCTGTATGAAACAATCCAATTGACCCTGTTTCATCTACAAGCTCAATACGTGCCCAGCCATTTCCTCTTTTAATAGACTTAACCATACCAAACATAACAAAAGAGCCTAGGTCTTCAAACTCTTCAATTGGCCTAGCTTGAGATTTAATTCGTGGTGGAATTCCTTCTAGGTTAAACGTAGGTATGCCTAGATATTCATAGTAATTATCTTTTTCATTACCGCTTCTTGGATTGTCCTCAAATGCAGCAGCTCCAATTGAGTTGAGTGCTGTTACTGCACGACTATTAATTCCGCTTCCTTTTTTAGAAGCCTTGTCAATAAACTCTGCATATGTTTTAAACGGACGCTGGTCAATAATTTTATTTGCAATACTATCAGAAATAAATTTAACTTCACCCAGCCCAAATCTAATAGAGTCTCCCTTTAAAGAAAAGAAAACATCTGATTCGTTAATGTGTGGTAGCTTAATGCTTAGCTTTAAGCGCTTAGCTTCAATTAGATATTCTGTTCTCGCATCTTTATCATTTTCGTTTTTAAGAATTGAAAACATGAATTCAAGAGGATAATAGGACTTAAGCCAAGCAGTATAATAACTAAGCATAGAGTAAGCAACAGCATGGGAGCGGTTGAAAGAATAGCCAGCATGAGCCTCAAATGTATGCCAAAGCGACTCCGCTTGTTTCTTAGAAATGTGCTTTGAAGCGCCATCAATAAATTTATCCTTGAACTGGTCGAACTCTTTTGCATCTTTTTTCTTTCCAATGATCTTGCGGACCTTATCAGCCTCTGACCAAGACATTCCACCTAGGTGGACGCAAGCCTGCATAACTTGCTCTTGATATATAATAACACCATATGTATTCTCAGTAAAAGGCTTCATGATTGGATGAATATATTGCACTGCTTCTCTGCCGTGCTTTCTATTAATATATGAAGCACCTACTGTATTCATAGCACCTGGTCTGACCAGAGCGTTTGAGGCAGCAAGGTCTTCAAATTTATCTACACCCATCTTGATTAGAAGGTTTGTATAAGGAGTTGCTTCTGCTTGGAACACTCCCTTTGTATAACCTTCGCTTAAGATCTTGTAAACATCTGCATCATCAAGTGGCAACTCTGAAAGATTAATGTCTTTCCCTGTGCGCTTCTTGATAGAAGAAAGGGTATCAGATATTACAGAAAGAGTTTTAAGTCCAAGCGCATCAAGCTTAATCAGGCCGATGTCTGCTACAGTATCCATATCATATGCAACAACTGGAATTCTTCCAGAAACAAGATCGCTTGCATCTGCTCTAGATTCTACTGGAGCATACTTTCTAATATCATCTTTAGCAACAACAACACCTGCTGCGTGTACACCAACAGATCTAATTCTTCCACGCAGTCTGTCTGCTAGCCAGACAACTTCAGGATACTTGGTTCTAAATTCTCTTGTATTTGGAGATTCAATAAAGTCTTCAAAGGTATCGATAGATTTCATTGCACGATTTACATCAGAAAGTGGAACCATAAATACACGAGCAGCATCTCTAATTACCCCTTTATCTTTAAAATAAGTGTATGTAGAAATAGATGCAACGTGCTTAAACTTCTTCTTTAAATAATCTTTAACTTCTTTGCGACGACGGTCTTCAAAGTCTGTATCGATATCTGGAAAGTCATTACGCTCTGGATTAATAAAACGGAAAAACAGCAAATCATATTTAATTGGATCTACATCTGTAATACCTAGTGCATAAC